>Ga0208687_1001323_pt1 | contig 11407 bp, 9 predicted proteins | sample June2015DPH_6_10_FD_184695 | JGI IMG/M metagenome (GOLD analysis project Ga0208687, IMG submission 184695) | Peatland microbial communities from SPRUCE experiment site at the Marcell Experimental Forest, Minnesota, USA - June2015DPH_6_100... | ecosystem: Environmental > Terrestrial > Soil >...
AGCACGACAGGCTTCAGGGCATTGGCCAGCTCGTTGACGTTCAGCACTGCCACGCCCTGGAGTTGGGCCATTTTGTTGAGGTTGAAATCGTTGGTGACGATTTTCCCCTCGAGCTGCTTGGCCAGTTCGATGAGTTTCATATCCACTTCCCGCACCTGCGGAAAGTCTTCCTCAACGATCTGGATTTGGATGGTGCCCATCTTCTGCATGCGCTGCAAGATATCCAGGCCTCTCCGGCCACGATTGCGCTTGAGCTGATCGGAAGAATCGGCCACCAGTTGCAGTTCGCGCAACACGAATTGCGGGATGATCATGAGCCCATCAATGAAACCCGTTTCGCAAACGTCGGCAACGCGGCCGTCGATGATGACACTGGTATCCAGTATCTTAAAGTTCCTCTTTGGCTTCACCTCAGCGCTGAACAATCCTCCCAGGGCAGATAGATTCAGTAAATCGCCCTTGTTGGCGCCCAGCACCAATCCCACGTAGGCCATGAGAAGGAGCAACGTCACCTGAAGGAAAGAAAGGCTAACCTTATCCAGTGCCGTTAAGCTCAGCAGGTGGCTGATCATGAACGCCCCAAGAATGCCAAAAATTGATCCTGCGGCAGCTCCGATCAGCCGCTTCAGGCTGGCTCTTTCCAGACGCATTTCGAAGAAAATGAAAAACACCCCCAAAGCAGCACCCAAAAGGGCTGCCAAAGACTTGGACAGGCCAAATGGATGCAGTTGGAACGATGCTACAATAATGACCAATAGAAAAATTATGCGGATTCCCGTCATTTCCCAGGACATTACCCAGAACTCCCTTCCGGGACCCAATGAGTTCCATAAGCATGAAGGCGTTGGCTCCCATATAATCACTCCAAGCAAGTCAGTATAGCATTCTGGCTAAAACCCTCCAAATCAGACAACGCAATGACTTGCCGGTCGGTTGGATGGAAAACAACCTGGCGCGCCGCCGAGGTCAGCGGCTCTGGCGAGGCTTGATGATGATCGGAGTGCCCATAAAGCCGAACCTCTCCCGGATGCGGTTCTCGAGAAACCTTTCAAAAGAGAAGTGTAGTTTGCCCGCGCGGTTGGTAAAGGCGACGAACACAGGGGGAGCGACTCCACCCTGGGTAAGGTAATAGATCCGCGTTGGCTTCCCGACCGGGGTTGAAGCGCGCTCGAAATCCACCTCCTTGAGGAACTGGTTCATTTCCGACGTGGAAACACGCAGGCGGCGAGCTTCCGCAACCTGGGCGACGGTCTTGAGCAAATCGCCCAACTTCTGGCCAGTTAAGGCGGAGATGAAGACGATGGGGGCGTAGGCGAGGAATTTCATCCGCTCCCTTATCATCTGGATGTAATCGCGCGTGGTGGCCGGCCCTTTTTTGACCGCGTCCCATTTGTTGACCACGATGATGACCGAGCGCCGGCTTTCATGCGCGTAGCCGCCGATGTGGGTGTCGAGGGCCGTGATGCCCTCCGGCCCATCCAACATGAGCAGCGCCACGTCGGCGCGCTCCAGGTGTTTTCGCGCCTGAATCACGCTGAGCTTCTCCGCCAGCAACTTGGTCTTGCCTTTGCGGCGAATCCCGGCGGTATCGATAAACCGGAAGTGAAGTCCGTCGCGCTCGAATTGCGCGTCGACGGCGTCACGCGTGGTACCGGGCAGCGGCGAAACGATGGAGCGCTCCTCTTCGAGAACGCTGTTCAGCAAAGTTGACTTGCCCACGTTGGGCCGCCCAATGATGGCGACGTTGATGGTTTGATCGCGTGCAGGCGTCCGTGTAGCCGCGCCCGTCCCACCGGCGGATTCGGCGTGCTGTTCTTCAGATTCCTCTGCGGAGACTGCAAAATCCTTAGTGATGTGTTCCAGCAGATCATCCACGCCTAGCGCATGTTCGGCGGAAAGGGGGAAAATGTCGCGGATCCCCAAGCCGTAAAACTCCGCCGCCAACGGCGAATGCTGAGCGGCGTCAACCTTGTTCACCGCCAGGGAGAGCGGCTTCCCCGTGCGGCGCAGTAGCTGCACCAATTCTTCGTCGAGCGGCACGATTCCCTGGCGGGCATCCACCACCAGAATAAGCTGAGCGGCTTCTTCGATAGCCACCTGTGCTTGACGGATGATCTCAGTTGGGATTAGCTCCTTTTCAAAGGGAATCATTCCTCCCGTATCGACCACCTCAAACGGCTTGCCCAGCCACGTGGCAGGAGCATAAAGGCGGTCGCGCGTCATTCCCGGCTCGTCGCCCACCAGCGCCCGCCTTCGACCGCAAAGGCGGTTGAACAATGTGGATTTGCCCACGTTCGGACGTCCGAGAATTACCACGCGAGGCAGTTGGGGCACAGAGGAACTCCCAAGTCAAAGGTCGAAAGTCCAAAGTCTAACATATCGACCACAGACAGACTCACCGTAACCGGTCCTCGCGCTGCATCTCCTCGCTCGAGGGAAAAGGCCCGATCGAACGCGGCCGGCGGGACTGCAAGCGCTGTACCTGGCGGAAGAACTCCTGCCGGGCTCTTAGTTCCTGCGCCGTAGGGATATTCTCCCCGAGGAGTGACAGGACTTCCGCAGCAATGGACCTTCGATGCTGACGCGCCCGTTCCCGAAGGGCCTCGTATAAGTCGTCTGGGACCTTTTCCACGTATAGCGTCGCCATAGCGTTCTCCTAGGAAAAGCCTAGCAGACCCTTGGGCCCTGTGCAAACGTGCGCTTTCAGGCAACTGGCTCCTGAGGAGCTCAATCTGCTCGCCGGAGATGCGGACCTCTCCGCCCTGGGCCACAGGCGCGTGGCCCGGAGCAGCGGCCAAACCATTATTCAGTTGACAGGATACAATCGCGGGAACCAGCGCTCGACGATATCGAGGGGAAATCCCAGACGCACCGGAGCTTTGGGACTGTCTGAAATCAGAAGGCCTCGCTCGAGCAACTTTGAGAGGACAGTGCGCCCCATGCGCTCCTGATAACCGGTCAGTTCACGCGCTTGACCGCGTTCGAGTTCACCGGCAAAAAAAGCTTCTCGGAGAATTGGAAAAGCTCCCTTGGGGAGACGCCCCGCCCGCGTCTCGTCTTCCACAAACAACTGAATGCGTCGAAGGAGTTCGGAGGGCTCCAGAAGTGATGCCATGAATTCCATCTGGTCTACACACGCCTCGAGGTAGAATTCACAAAAGTCAATAAGCGCGGCTTCCGAGAGACTTCCCCGTCCATCGAGATCGCTCCGGCGCGGTTCATCGGCAGCCATCAGAAGCTCTTTGTAGCGGTTCACATTGCGGGCCAGACCACGCGCAACCGACCATAGACTGCTCCCGATCCCGAGGCGGCGCAGCATGGCGTGGGACATCAGTCGGGCAACACGGCCGTTCCCATCATAGAAAGGATGAATCCAAACCAGACGATGGTGGGCGGCTGCCACTGCAATGATGCGCCTCAGCTTTGAAAGGTGAGGTGAACTGTAAGCCTCCTCAAAACGCGCCATGAAAGCCGCCAATGAACTGGGTGAAGGTGGAACATGCCTTCCCACCACTACGTCACCCTCTCGCATGACCCCGGGTCTTACCCGAATCCGTTTGTGCGTGTCCGGGTTCTCAACCCAGAGCAGTTCTTCGGGAAGCCGTTCGCAGAATTCCCGGTGGAGCCAGAGAACGTACTTCGTCGAGGCAGCCTCCCCCTTCTCGTCTGTGCCCTCATCAATGCGCCGTTGAAGCTCGATGTGGGCGACTGCTTCGAGCTGAAGCGCTCGGCGCCTTGGCTCTGTCGAGTAATCCTTGGCCAGCGCACGATCAATATCGCGAGGATGGGTATCATGGCCCTCGATGAGATTCGAATAGTAGCAGTTCATCGAGCGGACAAGTTCGCCCATGGACCGCTGCACGGCGGGATTCAGATTTCCGGCCAGCGCACTGGCCTTTGAAACGAGTTCGATGGCTAAGTCCTCAAGGCGACGCTCACCCTCATGGGGCAGCATCGGTTCCATAAGAGCTGGGTTCTCGACTACCGTGTTTCTTGCCGGTTCCTTTGCCATAACCAAAGTCTTGTGCCTCAATAGATTATCCGCATATAGTGTAGCATATATTGCCGGATTCTTCGCCGGTTATTCTGTCAAGGAATCCGGGCAGGCGGATCCCTACTGCAAGGGTTCCGTTGGGGCTAGGTTCTCCTCGGGTGGCTGTTTGCAACGCTCTTCGTTGCCGGGGTGACGGGCGTGGTGCGCAAAGAGTAGGCGCTCCGGTCGCGCACACATCGGTCTGTGATGTATGCGGTCGACACGGCTGAATCGCATCAACCGAAACGCGACTCTCTGTGGCCTCCCTGCCTCACAAGCTTTAACACAAAGCGCACGGAGTATCTCAGTGACCTCCGTGTTGAAGCTCTTCTGACCACGGAGGACACAGAGGGATTACTGACACGAGGAGAGATCTTCGCGCACCGAGAAAACCCTGAATGGCACTGTCTCAGGCAGCTTCATAGAGCACTGTTCCCTCCTGCCACGCCGGGCGCGCCACGGTTCCAGGGATATGGCGATCACGCTCGAACTCTTCCGGTGTCAGGACGATCACGTCGCTGGCGAAGCCCAATCCCGCAAGCGCCCGGTCCATGGCGACCATCAGGGCGCGGCGGCTCGCGCCTTCGGGATCAATCGGACAAACCACTAGCAAATCCACATCGCTGTGGGTGTCGGCCGATTCACGGGCTTGTGATCCAAATAGAATCACTCGCTGCGGCTGAAATTGCGTCACCAAGCGCTCAGTCGCGAGACGGAGAGTTTCTTCGGCAACCATTGGCTTTCCTCCACGGAGCGATTGAGTCTGCCCTGAGAAGCTGCCTTACTACCCGCCCGCGGCCTTGCGGTAGCGGGCCATGTGTTCTTGAAGCTCAGGATTTTGTGGGTCGAGCTGCAAGGCCAGCAACTGGACCCTGACAGCCTCCTGGTAACTTCCGCCGGCGTAATTGGCCTCCGCCAGCGTATCGATGAATTCAGCCTCTTTCCATTGAGTCAATTCCACCGCGCGGCGGGCGTGCTCGAGTGCCGCGCGCGGGTCGCGCCATTTGGGGTCTTCGCAGGTGGCGTAAAGCCACGCAAGGTTATTGTGCGAATCGGCACTGTTGGGCTCGATCTGCAAGGCTTCTTTGTAATGCTGGATTGCTTCCGAATAGAGCTTCTGCTCGGCATAGAGGTCAGCCAGCAACCGCTGCCCCTCCGCCGTGGTCGGGTTTTTGCCCAGTGCGGCCTCAAAGGCCTGTTGCGCCTTAGCGAGGTCACCCTTCATGCGGTAGGCCACGCCCAGCGCGAGCTGCGCTTCCGGCGCGCCCGGGCTTAACCGCACAGCCTCGCTGTATTCCTGGATGGCTTTGTCGAACTGTTGCTCCCGCAAATACAGCGCACCTATCATCTCGTGGGGGCGCTCGTCGCGTGGCAACCGCTGCGCGGCCGCCTGGAAACGTTCCAGCGCCTTGGCATCCTGGTGGGCGGAGCGCAACCGCTCGCCTTCCCGGAGCAACCGAGTGACATCCCGAGAGCTCGCGAAATGCTGCGCGGTGGAAGCCATCGCCAGGGTCACTACAATGACAGGCAGAATGATGACGGCTTGCGAAGCCCGCTCGCCGCCGGACCACGGCGCCAGGTCATGCGTGGGCGGAGGAATGAGAGCCGCCAACACCATGCCAGTCAGCAACCCGCCCAGGTGCCCCCAATAGTCGATCCCTCTGACCGAGAAGCCGAAGATCAGATTGAGCACAATGAAAGGAAGAATTCCTCTGCCGAAAGCGCGTCCCCAATGACGCGGGATTGCGTTGCGGTGCAAGTAGCCCGCCACCAGCATGGCGCCGGCGATTCCGAAGATAGCTCCTGATGCGCCCGCCGCGACGTTCCTCGAGAGGCTCATGGAAAGGGCCGAGCTGCCCATGCCGGCGGCAACGTACAGCAGCGCAAAACGCCCACAGCCGTAAACTCGCTCCAGGATGGGGCCGAGGAGAAAGAGCGCGTAACTGTTGACGATCAGATGCAGCCAGCCGATGTGAAGAAACATCGGCATGACCAGCCGCCAGTATTCCCCGCGTCGAAAGTAGGGACTGAACGATGCCCCGAAATCCAGAAGCACGTCCGTGTTCGTCGAGCCCCCGGCGAAGGTCAGGATGAGAAAGACAACTACATTGATCCCCAGGATCACGAGGGTGGCAACGGGCCAATATCGCCGCTGCACGGGGATCAAGGGCGGGCTATTATCAGGAGTCGTGATAGGGGTGTCAGACATAACAACAAAGTGACAAGTGACGAGTGACAAGTGACGAGCGGAAGAGCAGGTGCCAGGTTTCAGGTTTCAGGTGCCAGTGAAGAGCAAGCGGGAAATTTGCAACGACCGACTTCTCACTCTTGACTTCTGACTCCCGAATCCCAACTCCTGAATCCTGAATCCTGCTCGTCACTCGTCACTTGTCACTTGTCACTAGCTCGTAATACCTTTCTCCCGCGCAACTCCGGCACAGGACGCGGTCACCCAGCCGGCGCTCTCGCCCGTCGTTAACGCTTTCACCGCATTGCTCGCAGGTGACGCGGGAGCGCGGGCGTCCCGGCAGGTCCTCCGGTTTCAGTTTCACGCGCACCGCCTCCAGGTTAAAAAGGTCATCATTCTCCATCACCTTGTACGCTTCAAGCTGTGCCTGAGAGGAGTCGGGAATGGCCGGGAACATGGCCTTGGCTTTGGCGCGCGAATCGTCACGAGCCACCACCCGCACCGCCCGGCCCGTCTCGAGGTTCACGAAGGTCGCCGCAACCTTCCCATAGTCCAGATACTTGAGTGACCGCTTGCCCAGGCGGCATCCGGTGACCAGGCTAACGGCGTCCGTGGCGCAGCGATCGATTTCGACAAAGGTTAACAGGCGCTTGCGGTCTTTGACCGGATCATCAATACCGATCGACCTCAGCCCAAGCATCGCCATGCGGATGCCCAGAACCTGACCGGGGCACATGTGACCGTGGCTTTGACCCGCCAAGGCGACGTATTCTTCCAGAGTCTTCATCTGCGATGTCTTTTGAGCAAAGACCTTCACCCCAACCTGCGCGTGGTGTCCAAATCCCACGTCGCCTGTTTCTGCACCTAGGCTTCATTATACCATCCCAGGTTCTCGGAGCAGGTAGCGCGGGCCTCCTGGGTGGCGAGCGGAGCGAGCCAGGTGAGGGGTTGCTTGTTTATGTTGGCCCATCTGGTCCGTCCTCGCCGTGCAAGTGACCCCTCACCTGGCCCGCGCCGGCTGGTGAAAGCGCCGGCAGCGGGCCACCCTCTCCCCTGGGGAGAGGGCAAAGACCCACAACTTTTGCCATTTGCCGTTTGCCATTTGAATTTTGAAATTCTGGCGAGCCGCAAGAGGGGTTGCATCAGACCGATGCATCGAGGTTGCGGATTCAGGGTTGTTTAATGCTTCGAGAAGCTCAGCGTAACGGGTACCGTCCACACTCGCGGACGGTCTCATACATCGCCAGCACATTTTCGATGGGCACGCGCACCTGCACGTTGTGAGTGGTATTGAAGACAAAGCCTCCGCCGGGGCCAAATGTTTTCAGGCGCTCAGAGACTTCCTTTCGAACCTCGTCAGGAGTCCCAAAAGGCAAAGTGTGTTGGGTATCCACGCCGCCGCCCCAAAAGCTGATGCGCTCTCCGAATTCCTTCTTGAGTTCGCAAGGAACCATGCCCGCCGCCGAACATTGCACCGGGTTCAGGATGTCGAAAGCGGCGTCGATGAAGTCCGGGATCAGCGCCCTGACCGATCCGCAGGAGTGGATGAAAGACTTCCACGGGGTGTGCTGGTGAATCCAGTTGTTGACCTGGACGTGGAAGGGTTTGTAGAGGTCGCGGTAGGCCTTGGGGGAAATGAAGGGACCATGCTGAGCTCCAAAGTCGGTCCCGGTTACGAAAGCCGCTGCGATCTTGTTGCCGACAACCTGGTGAATCCTCTCCAGGTTCTGCAGGCCGATCGCGCACTGGCGTTCAAAGATTCCGTACACGTAATCGCGGCGCGTCGCCGTGCTGACGTACCACTCTTCGATGTCGCGGATTCCTCGAGGGTGTTTCAGCCAGGGACCAGGGACCAAGGCAATGTCCCCGAACGCCGTGCCGCCGAAGTTCGCCAGGATAGCTTTATCCGTCTCGGCGTAAAGCCTCTCTGCCTCACGCCGGAGGTATTGCAGATCCTCATCGGAGATGGGCCCGAACTCTTCGAGATTATCCTCGACGTTCAGGCTCCCATCGTCAATGGGCGGCTGCCGAACTATGCTGTCAAAGTAGAACCCGCCCTTGGGCAAGCGGCCACTTGCCGGGACAGACTTGTCGCCCTCAGGGTACATCAGGATGTCGCCGTTCGGTTCGGGTTCGGTATTGAAACCCTCGGGAACCAGGACTGGCGTGCCCGCAAAAGTAGCCCACGGTTTCCAGCCCTCGTTCCGGAATCCGAACATATTGGCCGGCTTGCCCAAGCCGACCACGTCCACTCCCAGCGCTTCTCTGAGGTCCGGCCCGATCTCTCCGAGCATCTGGTAAGGTTCTATAACCCTGATGGGTGTGCCGGGCCTGTCCAAGCCAAGTGCCTGGCGCAAGCCGTAAACCGTGTCCACCTGCATCCCGGTCACGGCGCTGGCGCCAAGGTCGAGTGGAACCCGGTCGGCCTCCTTGTGCTGAAGAGCAAGACTCACTCGTTCTCGTGAAGTCATCACAGTCAAACTCCTCCTTCTGCCCCTTCGCCAAGCGCGCGGCTCGTAGCAGTTTCCAAGGCAATGCGTCAGGCTGCGGAAACAAGCCTACGGGCCAGTTCGACGGCGCCGGGAGCGTCCTTACCGTAGCCATCGGCCCCGATCGAATGCGCCCAGGCATCGGTGAGAGGAGCTCCACCCACAAGGACTTTCACCTTGTCTCGAAGCCCAGCAGCCACGAGGGCTTCAATGATGGCCTTCATGTTAACCATCGTCGTAGTAAGGAGGGCCGACAGGGCAACAAAGTTTGCACTTTGCTGCTTCACGGCGTCCACGATCTTCTCCGGTGAAACGTCCACTCCCAGGTCCACAATCCGGAACCCCGCGCTCTCCAGCATCATGGCCACAATGTTTTTGCCGATATCGTGCAGGTCACCCTTAACCGTTCCGATTACCACCGTACCCGCGGGTCTGATGGATTCCTCACCGTGCAGTAGCGGCCGGAGGATGTCAGTGGCGCCTCTTGCTGCCCGGGCGGCGATCAGCACTTCCGGGATGAAGAATTCACAATCCCTCATGCGACGCCCAACTTCATCCATGGCAGGAATGATTGCCTTGGGAAAGAACTCGTGGGGCTTGATTCCCTCCTTCAGCCCTCGTTCGGTCAATTCCTTGGCGACCGGGGCCTTTCCATCGATTATTGCTTGTTGCAGCTCCTCAAAGATGCTCATAGCAGTCTCCTTAGTCTATAGATGTCGGTCTTGCTTGTGGAAATGCCAACTCCTCTACAAAAACATCCTGGAAACTTGGATCGGCGTTGAGCGCCACGTGCTCGACGCGGCGGCGAACGCCAGCGTATGACCCGTCCTCGGAGTCGAGGCTGAACAGCGCAAGCTTTGCTCCCAGAAGCGCCGTGTTGCCTGCGGCTTCGACCCTTTCGGGCGGAAAATCGATCAAGCCAATGCGTTGCGCGCTGGCGCGGTCGATGTAGTTGCCAAAAGCCCCCGCCAGATAGAGGCGGGTAAGTTCTTTCGCGCCCTTCCTCTGCATAAGAAGCTTTATTCCAGCGGCGATGGCCGCCTTGGCGAGCTGAAGTTCGCGAATGTCATTCTGTGTGAGGGCGACGGGCGAGGCCAGCATCCAACTGTTCTCGCCGTGCGAGAATCGCCCGGAAGTTGCGATCACCCCGAGTTCCAGTCCCGCTGCCACAGCGTCTACCAAACCGCTCCCGCACAAGCCGCGTGGAGTGCCGTCTCCGATGACGTGGCAGTGTACCCTGTCGCGGTTTACCGTCACTTGAGAAATTGCCCCGGTGGAAGCGCGCATACCCATGGAAATCTTGGCGCCTTCAAAAGCCGGACCCGCTGCCGTAGACGCGCAAAGCAATCCGTCCTTGTTCCCAATCACAATCTCACCGTTGGTTCCCAAATCAATAAGTCCGACCAGGTCATCGTGTTCAGTGAGCTTGGTGGCCAGAATCCCGGCTAGCACATCGCTCCCCACGAACCCGCCAAGGCAGGGCAGGAACCGCACCAGAGGGTCGCCCGCATGCTTCCAACCCAGCGCGCTGGAGCGGAAAGTCTGCAGCCCCCCTTCCGCAGGCTCAAACGGATAATGGGCGAGAGGCTCGGCATTGATCCCGCAGAAGAAGTGGTGCATGACCGTATTTCCCACCACAACGATGTCAGCGATTTCGGCCCCATGCTTTCTCGCCGAAAAAAGCAACTGTTCAATGAGTGCGCCAATCTGCTGACGGATCAATGTCTCGAGTTGGTGTTGTCCACCCCCCAACACAGCGAAGTGCAGCCTGCTCATCACGTCGGCGCCGTAACGCGCCTGGGCGTTCAGCGCGGTGCTTACCGCCAGCACCCTACCCCTGGCTAAGTCCAGCAACTGAGCCACAAGGGTTGTGGTGCCCAAATCCACTGCCACACCCAGACCTTGGCGAGGCCGGAAGGCGAAGACAGTATCATCGACCAGTATGGCGGCGTCCCACTGGCGGAGTTCGATCTCCAGGTCGCCCTCGACAACACACTGGCAGGCAAGACGCCACCCACTGGCGATCTCCTCAGACGAAAGCCGCTCCTGTTGTGCCCTATTAACTTCCGCCTTTCCGTTCAACACACGGATGCGGCAGCCCCGGCACCTGCCCTGGCCGCCACAGGGAAATTCAACTCCCTGGTCGAACAACAAATCGCGCAGCGGCGTTCCGGCCGGCGCACTCAGCTCCACCCGCGTGGGCCAGAGAATAATCCGTTGGGATGGGTTTTGAGTCAAGGGCCTTTCTCTCACCTTCCGGGTGTAGCGGCGAGTTTACCTCGCCACCAGGTGGCGGCGTAAAGCCGCCTCTACATCAAGCTGAGTGCTCACGCGCGTAACGCACCATGGCCCGGAGGTTGGCGGGGGGTGTCTCCCGCGGAACCTCGCAACCCGCTCCTACAATGAAGCGCTCTCCGGCCTGCCGATGACACTCGCCTACCGCTTCATAAACGGATTCGGGCGTCCCGTCCTTCAGGACTCTCACGGGGTCGATGTTACCGAGCAGAACCTGTTCAGGTCCCATTTTTTCACGTCCCTCGGACACCGGTGAAAGCGAATCCAGTTCAACAATGGAACAGTGCAGCCTGCCCATCCCCGCCAGAATGCGCCGCGTATTCCCGCAGATGTGCAAACGGGTTTTTATCCCCGCAACGTGCAGCGCGTCAACCAGCTTCTTTTCATAAGGCCAAACAAACT
>Ga0208687_1001333_pt1 | contig 11357 bp, 5 predicted proteins | sample June2015DPH_6_10_FD_184695 | JGI IMG/M metagenome (GOLD analysis project Ga0208687, IMG submission 184695) | Peatland microbial communities from SPRUCE experiment site at the Marcell Experimental Forest, Minnesota, USA - June2015DPH_6_100... | ecosystem: Environmental > Terrestrial > Soil >...
ATGGCTCTGCTGGCTGCTTCCGCCGCTTGCATGACCTGCGCCGTAGGGTAGGATATGGCTCTGCTGGCTGCTTCCGCGGCCTGAATTATTTTGTACACCTCGGGAAAAGCTGCAGTTCTAGCTGCATCGGCGGTCTGAATTATTTTGTACAACTCAGGGAAAGCTGCCGCTTCAGCTGCATCAGCGGCTTGAACTGCACCATACGCACTATTTATCTTTTCTTCACTCATTTTTTGAATCTCGACGGCTAATTGATTAAACCAATCATTACTGCTTGTAGATTTTACTATATTTTCAACTTCTTTAATTGAATCATCTTGTATTTCTTCACCTAACCATTTTTGCGCCCAATACATAAATCTATCTGATTGATACATATAAAATTTAGTTCCTGCTTCAGAATATATTTCATTGATTAGCTCGGGACGTGGTTTTTTCTTGCCCTCGTACTTAAGCCACCAGTCTTCCTTTTTATCATCTGTTACAAATATTATTGGTTTTTTTGTTTCCTTAGCCTTATTAATTATCTGAAACCATATTATTAAATCTCCATATTCCTTATCTTTAAATCCAGGGGGTACTTTCTTTTGATATCTTGATTCACCAGTCTTACATATTTGTTTATATGTATCCTCTGGATAAGGTAATCCTACTTTGTTTTCAAATATACTTGTTATTGTATTCATTACATAATCGTCATCTATTATATCGGGATGTTGTTTTTCTATGTCTTTCAAATATTTTTCAATTCTTTTTAATGAACTATCAAGTATCTTAACTATATTATTTGTTCTGAAATAAGGGTGCATTCTAAATTCCTGTAAATCGTTAACTATCTTATTTCTATATTCTTTTAAAATATTTCTAATTTTTGGGTATGCGTTTTTTTGATCATTAATGACTTTAATTCTATCTTTGTGATATTCTAAAGCAACCTGATGAGGTATCCATAATCTATCAGTTATCTTATTAAATATCTTAATTAATTCATCTCTAGTTTTATCTGTATAACGATAAAGATTAAGCAATACATTGGTATCTAAAATAAATATACTGTCATCCCATAAATCTTTAAATTCTTCTTCTGTAGGAGTATAGTATCCTGGAAATTTGTTTTTCATTTATATCCTCATTTCTTTCTTTTTTAGCCATTCGTCAACGACCAAGCCAGAGATATGACAAAATCAGAACCATGAAGCCGTTTTCAGTAAAAAGTGCGTCCACCGCCTCTACCTGCTCCACTCTACTACTGCATTCAATATTTTCGAGGTGGATGCATTAGTAGAGGCAACACCTCTACCTCATAAAATGCCTCTACCAAAAGCTAATCGCTCTGTGCGTTGAAGTAGAGAGGTGGAGACGGTAGAAGCATTTATCCTAAACTACCTGGTTAAATATCCGGATTTTACCCTTTCCACACCTCAAACCCATCATTATTTTTAACCGTAATCTTTTCTTCACACCCACCATCCTCAACAACCCTATCATCTTCTGCAAGTCCATCGTCAACAATAACTCCGTCATCTTCCAAGCATTCGGTAATTTCACTGAACTGCTGTAAAGCAGATTCAAGATTTTCCATAATCTCTCTTGCAAGTATATCTGGCGCTGGAAGATTATCTGAGTCTTCCAGGCTATCATCTTTCAGCCAGAAGATATCAAGGCTCACCTTGTCTCGCTGCATCAGTTCATCATAAGTAAAGACTTTAAATCGTTCTGCTTCCTGTCTCTCATGGCGATTCTCAGGATTATAGCAGTTGATGAAATCTGCCAGGCCTTCGAAGCGCAGGGGATTAGTCTTAAGCGTGAAGTGCATGTTGGTTCTAAGGTCATATATCCAGAGTTTTTCTGTCCAGTGCTGCTCACTGGCTGGCTTTCTGTCAAAAAACAGGACGTTAGCCTTGACTCCCTGGGCGTAGAATACGCCGGTTGGAAGTCTGAGAAGGGTATGAACATCACAGCTATCAAGCAGCTTTCTTCTTACCGTCTCGCCAGCGCCGCCCTCAAAGAGCACATTGTCTGGCACGACTATGGCTGCTTTGCCATTAATCTTGAGTAAGCTATTCACATGCTGCAGGAAGTTTAATTGCTTGTTGGATGTGGTAGCCCAAAAATCTTGCCGCTCATATGTCAAAGCTTCCTTATCAGCTTTGCCTTCGCCGTTCATAATGGTGATGCTGCTCTTCTTGCCAAAGGGGGGATTGGTGAGCACCATATTGTAATTTACGCTCGGGCTTGCCACCAATGCATCCCCTACGTCTATGGGGCTTTCATCGCCGCCAATGCCATGCAGGTACAAATTCATCACGCACAATCTGACGACATTATCAACAATGTCCTTGCCGCTTAGAACCTTGTACTTGAGAAATTCTTTCTGCACCTTGTCGAGATTGAAATGATGTGAGAGATAATCATGCACCGCCAGTAAGAAGCCACCAGTTCCGCAAGCTGGGTCGCAGATAGTCATGTCTGGTTGGGGTCTCATCACTTCTACGATAGCCTTTATTAATGACCGGGGAGTGAAGTATTGCCCCGCTCCACTCTTAACATCCTCGGCATTCTTCTCCAGTAACCCTTCGTATATGGTTGCTTTTATATCAATGCCAAGACCAACCCAGACCTCGGTATCTATCAATTCAATGAGACGCTTGAGCTTGGCCGGATCTTGAATCTTGCTCTGTGCCTTTCTGAAGATGACACCTAACATACCCTTTTCTTTACCGAGTTCTTCCAGTGAATGGCGGTAGTGCACTTCTAACTCGCTGCCATCCTTTGATGAAAGAGTTTCCCAGCCATAAGCTTTTGGGATAATAGATGCCCTGTTATAGGGGGGCTTGGTCTGCTCATCTGCCATTTTTAAAAATAAAAGGTAGGTCAGTTGCTCGACATAATCTCCGTAGCTGACTCCATCATCACGAAGGACATTACAATAATTCCATAGTTTTTGAACAATGCTAGATGTTTGGACGGACATATTAGATTGACTCCTTCTGCTTTGAGCTTCTGCTCTTGCTGAATGATACTTTGTTTGACTGCCGAGCCCTCTCCGCCTTGATGCGCTCCAGCAGTTTCTCCGCTGGTTCATCATTTGGGTCTTGTGGAACCAGCTTGCCTTCAAAGGCTGTCTTTAATATACTCTGGCGCAGCCTTTCTGACTGCTTCAGACTCTGCCATATAACTGTTTCTATTTCATCAGCAATCGAGAAACGTCGCTCAATTTCCTCGATAATTTTCTTTTGTTCCTTAATAGATGATAATGGAAATGGCATTATTTTGATATCAGCAACCGAAGAGACATTTTTCATGGCAGAGCCCCTAGTCTCTTGCAGCAGCTGCTTTTGAAATAATTCGGACTTAAAATATTGCATGAAATATTTTGCTAAGACTATTTCGTTATCAATGGTAATCTTCAACAAGGCTTGATTTATCACTCCGGTTTCAGCATTGCTTGGAAGTTGCGCTATTCTTCCAATAGTCCCTGAACAACTGATAATAAAATCTCCGGGACCTACTTTAAAATCAATTAACTCATCATATTTGGATTGAGGTACAAAATATCTGCCTAAAAGCAGATTATCATATATGGCATTTTGTTGCTCATAGACCTTATAACCATTTTCAACAAAGTAAGATTTCTTTATTGCACTGCCAAATGGCCCTCTTTTTATTGAATTTCTGTTTTGTGAGGCTAATTCAGCAAAACCTATCCAAGTCCATTCATCAGGAATTTCAGGCAACTCCGATGTATTAATGGAAAGAGGTTCTTTGTATTTGATAGCTGTTTTTTTTCGCTCTCTTCTAATTCGCATAAGAAGTACAGAAGCAGGCTCAAGTTCATCTCTATGTAGTTCCCGCCATTCCTCAGTAAGCTTCCCTTCAAAAGCATATTTCAACACTGACTGGCGATAACGCTTTAGCTGTGCCTTTATCTTTTTTAAGGCATCCACGCCTGCATCAAGCTTTGTAAAAAGCTCTTCGATTTTGGCAACGATTCGATGCTGCTCAGGTAAAGGTGGAAGGGGAATTGAAGCTTGTTCTAAATAAAATGCTGGCACTCTCAGTTGACCAGCTGAACCAGTCATATTTCTCTGAGCATCTTTTCTAAATTGCTCCTGCAATAAATAGAAGACAAAATATTCTGTGGGGAGATTTATATCAGTCAATCTTATTACGTGAAACTCGGTCGATCCAAAACCGACTCCATTTTTAAGACCCTTCATAATTGCAATCTTGCCATTCTCCATGCAAGGAGTTATCTTAGCAAATATGATATCGCCGTCCATGAAAGCTGTGTAACCTTTCCTTACTTCTGCATATTGTTTGGTATTGCATGCATCGAATCTTCCGGTCTTTTCTTCAACCGCCTTCATCGGAACAAAAGTTACAAACGCATCATCCTGAATACGCTCTAAAGGTAATCTAGGATTAATCTCTGCAATATCGACTAGCCTGGTTGATGCCCATCCTTGCGATAGAATCGTGATGTCCTGCGTTGTTGTAAACATAATGCTCACGCTGCCAGCACCTCATTCAATTCTGCTAAGAGTTTGTCCAAATCTTTGTCAAATAGCTTATATGCCTTAATGGGACCGCCTTGTTCATAAAAAGGTGATAGCTCCAGGTCATCAATTCCGATGCTCAAACTGGAAGCGATATGCTCTTTTATCATCGCCAACCATTCCTGTTGCTCAGGCGTAAACTTTCGTCCAGATTGCTCTTGCTGGGATAGCCAGGTATCAAACCTTTCATTGACCGTTTCGGAGAAAGGCTCAAGGGTGGTGCTCTTACCCAAGGCAAAGCGCACCAGGGAGATAATATCTGTTAAAAGCTTCTGGGGGCCAGCTTTCTTCACCTTCGACTGTTCCAGCTTCTCGTAAGCACCCCACAACAACTCTTGCTTAAGATTTACTGGGGGTTTCTCAATAGCCTCGGCAAGCTGTTTTACCTGCTCATAGGTCAGGTGACGCTGGCTGTAGGGCTGGTTATAGATAATCTGCAGAGCAGTTATTTCGTCCTTGTTCTCCTCGATGAACTGTTTGAAGTTGGAGATAATGGATTGTGCTTTCTCCTTGGCCTGTTCATCAAAACCAGAGAGCAGAACAATGTCTTTGCTGATGTCGTCTATGACCTGCTCGTTTCGTTTTTTGATATCAATAATCAGGTTTCTAAGTTTCGGCTCATCAAAAGGAGCGCAGCACTTCTTCTTCAGCTCATCTGTCGCTGCCTGTATCTGCTCTGCTGTCGGCTCTTCGGTATGATAAATTGCCTTTGCCTGCTCAATCTGCCTGTCAATGTCGATGGCATCGAGCAGATTATTGATTAGCTCATTTAATGCCCTGCCACCCGCTGCCTTTTGAATGTCATATTTGTCCTTGTCACTGAGCTCATTTTGCATGGCCGCCAACCTGCCGGCCAGGGATGAAAGCATGTCATCGTCCCTGTTTCCCATGGCAACGGATGCAATGAGCTTTTCAAATGGCATACCCCGCTTTTGCTCCAGCGGCTTGGATTCAGTCTTGTCATTTTCACAGACGCCAACGGCATCCACGATGATGAACTGTGTCTTACGGTTGTTGCCCGGTGTAACCGCCTGGAAATCCGTTTCCGAAATGGTTCTGGTGCCACGCCCCTTCATCTGCTCGAAGTAGACCATGGATTTTACATCCCGCATGAACAATAGGCACTCAAGGGGCTTGATATCCGTACCGGTGGAAATCATGTCTACAGTCACTGCAATCCGGGGATTATAGGAGTTGCGGAAGCTGGAGATTAAATCTTCGGGTTTCTCGCCGGTAGTCTTATAGGTTATCTTCTTACAGAAGTCGTTGCCCTTGCCGAACTCCTCTTTGACAATCTGCACAATTTCTTCTGCATGGGAATCGTCCTTAGCGAAGATGAGGGTTTTAGGGACTTCCTTTCTGCCAGGGAATATTTCTGTGAAAAGTTTTTCTTTGAAGGTTTTAATTACAGTCCGTATCTGGTCTTTGGCCACTACATCCCGGTCTAACTGAGTTGGCAGATAGACGTACTCTTCATCAAGCAACTCAAAGCGTTGCTTCCTTGTCAACTTGTCCCGCTTGGGCACTATAAAACCCGCATCTATCTTGCTACCCTTGTCGGTAATCTCTGTTTTGATTCGATAGACCTCATAGCCGACATTGACTCCATCAGCTACCGCCCGTTCATGATTGTATTCCATGACCAGGTTCTGGTTGAAGAAGCCGAGTGTCTGCTTGGACGGGGTTGCTGTCAGACCAATAATGAAGGCATCGAAGTACTCCAGCACCTGCCGCCAGAGATGGTAGATGGAACGGTGGCACTCATCGGTAACTATGAAATCGAAGGTCTCTATCGGTATTTTGGGATTGTAAACGACATCCAGCGCCTTTTTATTAGAAGGGGCATTGTCATACTGCGAAAATTCCTCGTTCTCAGGATTGAATTCCGGCTCGCCCTTCAGCATGGAATATAGTCTCTGGATGGTGGTGATGTTCACCCGGCAAACTGGGTCAAGGATATTTGAAGTCAGGTGCTGGACATTGTAAATCTGGGTAAACTTTCTGCCGTCATCAGGTGTATTGTAATCCTTGAACTCTCTTAATGTCTGGCGTCCTAAATTACTCCTGTCCACCAGGAAGAGAATCCTTTTTGCGTCAGCAAATTTAATCAGGCGGTATGCGGAGCTGACGGCTGTGAATGTTTTTCCCGCCCCCATCGTCATCTGGATGAGCGCCCTTGGTTTTGCAGCGGCTAAAGATTCTTCCAGATTGGTGATTGCTTCAACCTGGCATTCCCTCAGGCCATCAATAATCAATGGTGGCATTTTGGTGAGTTTAGTTCTTAGCGTACTGTCCTGTGTGAGCCATTCCTTTAATGTTTCCGGCTGGTGAAAGGAGAAGATTCTACGGGAGCAAGGCTCAGGGTCTCTCATATCCCTGAAATAGGTTTCAACGCCTGTGCTCTCGTAGGCAAAAGGAATGGGGTCAAGGTCATGGGGAATGTTTTTGGGCAAGCCAGCCAGGTATTTTTCAGACTGCTCAGCAACTCCGCTCAATGTCATACCTGCAGGTTTTGCCTCGATAACGCCGACAGCTTTTCTATCGACAAATAGCATATAATCGGCTGCGCCTGATGGAAGCGAAAACTCACGAATGGCAATGCCCAGTGATGCTCCCAGGTTCATCTGTGCCATGTCCTGGATAGCCCACCCTGCAGCTTCGAGTAGCTTGTCGATTTGTTGTCTGGCTTTTTCTTCGGGTTTCATAAAAATAAGCCCCCACTGTTGACCTTGCAAGCCTGCGCTAAACATACGCTAACCAAACACACCAATGTTTGCTATAAAGCTACCACAATCTTAACCTTTCGCTGTTCCTGAGTCTTTAATCTTTTTGAGTTTTAAAAATATACCATTCCGGTTGTTATCGTTAACAAAATTAGAGTAACTGGTCTCCAATATAAAATCTTTTGTTATTTGGTCTGGCGGATATTCACTTATTCTGTCAAAAGGCATATTCACATTTTTGTTATGGTAATTAAAACTGAAATATGGTCCGCAAGTTACATACCCATTACAAAATCCCTGCAGAAACTCACGATAACTATATTCAAATTCTGTAGTATTCGGCGTTGTAGTTTTAATAGCTGCTATATTTGCAAATAGCTTTACCATGTATAGCATTTCCATATCGTCTAATTCATCTTTTAAAATGTTCAAGGCATTAATATAGTCAAAGTCGCTAAAAATAGTTATAGGATATACTATTGCTTTTTTATAAACTTGAAAGCCATCCCAAGCAATTTCAGGGATTAGATGATAAAGTATAGTTGCAGCTTTTTTCTTCTCATTTAGAAGAGCTTCATTTTCAGTTCTTTCTTCATATAATATTCTCTCTTTATACAAAGACTTTTGCTCTTCTGATTGTACTTTTTGAATCTCTTCTTGTTTCTTTGTTTCCATACGACTACCTACAAGAGCTATAATGCCACCTGCTAATGCAGCGAAAAATGTAGCTAAAAATGTAATTAAAATTGTATTCCAACTCATCCAGCAACACCCCCTTTTATACCTATTTTTTGGTTGCCTTGTAGATTGCCTCAATATATTCAACGGAATGCAAGTTCCGGACGTTCACGGATAATGCAATCATGAAGCATTGTTACAGCTATCCCTAAAGTTTTTAGAATATGCCTCTACCGCCTCTACTGCCTCTACAACCCAGTAATATCAAGGTTTTTCGAGGTAGAGACACTTGTAGAGGCATTGCCTCTCCCGGTTAATATGCCTCTACTCAAAATTGATTGCTCTTTGCATCAAAGACGAGACGGTAGTGACAGTAGAGGCAAAAATCCAATCTTTTTAACCACCTTTCGACACCACTTTATGGCTTTCCTGCCTTTTAGGACCGAAAATTTACAACATAAGGGCGCTTGGTCTAAAACCCCCAATACCCATGATACCAATGCCGCGGGACAATCTTATGTCCTGAAGTCAGGCCATTTTATAATCACAGCTTAAATGAAAGGGGGCATTTACATATAATGTAACCCCGGGGAATCAAGATCCCCGGGGCTGATGTTCAGAACTTTATTCCATCTCTACAGCAGTATACAACTTATTTTAAAGAGTTGCGACTTATTTTAAAGAGTTGCGACTTTATTTTAATAGTATACAACTTTATTTTAAAGAAACAACTGTGAAAAGGTAATAATGTTGTACACTATCATAACGTGTAATGTGCATTATTCCGCTAGTATAACCACTCATTTCATAATTAAAGATGTACACTAATACTCCATATTATCCCATATGAATTCAATACTCGGCTTCACCGATGATAAAAAAGTTGTACACTAATACTTTAAAACTCGTATTTCGTATGTCATTAACTGCCATATTTATTTAAACAGTCAACGGGCAAGAATATTTCAGAAAGTTTTCATTTAGCAAGGAGGAGTTTCACGGTAAATCGCGAATATCCAAGTAATACCAACAGTGGGAGGATGTTCGCCAGTGCATTTCCGCTACAAGCCCGGTATCTTCACCGGCATTCCAGGCATCAAGCACTACTTACCCCAAGCGGCGCCATCATATGCTCCCTGCACCGAGATGGAGGTGGTATCAAAATGGGTGGTGAGAATGTCAAGGTCGTGCTCCTGCAGCATGGTCAGGCAACAGGCGCTGATCAGACTCTGCTTGTCGATCTCTGCCAGCTTGTCCAGGGCGCGGCCGCAGGCGTCATCGTTCAACTGTCCACTGGACAGTTCCACCCCCGGAAACAGCATGTCCAGATCCTGCCCCGCCCAGAACTCGTGCACCCGCCACAGCGGTTTGCGGTTGCACATGATACAGGTGACCAGGCTCTCGATCACCAGGCCGGGCGAGATCACGGAGTTGCTCTCATTCCAGCGCGCCATCCGATTGACAGCGCTGGCGATCCCGGCCAGACGGCAGAGTTTCAAAACAACCGGCACCCCCTACGGCGACTTCGACATCTGCCACGGCAACAGCAAGGATAAGCGGCCCGATCTCAAGCAGTTCGTGATCGGCGCCGGAGTGCAGCAGGACGGATTGCCCATCATGGGCCAGATCCTGGCGGGCAATACCTCGGATAAGAGGTGGAACCCCAAGGCCGCCCTGGAGATGAAGCAGCTCTTCGATGATCAGGGATTCAAGGACATCATCTTCATCTCCGACAGCGCCCTCGTCTCCACCACAGCGCTGGAAAACCTGACGGCGGAAGGTGTCCAGTTCATATCCCGGCTTCCGGAGAACTTCAGTCTGGCCGGCCACCTCAAGGAGACGGCCTTTGCCAAGGATCGGTGGCACGATCTCGGCGTTTTGAGCGACAAACGGGGGGCGGCCAGCTACCGGACCTATGCCGCCAGGAGGAAGATTGGCAGCCGTCGCTATAACTTTCTGGTGGTGCAGTCCTCTGCCTTGGAGAAGCGCAAGGCAAAGACCCTGCAGAAACGGACCGCCAAGCAACAGGAGTCGCTCGCCAAGGATGCCCGGGAGCTCTCTGCCCAGAGCTTCGCCTGTATTCCCGACGCCGAAAGAGCGCTGGGAGATCTGCAGGGTAAAGCATCAAAGCTGGGCTTTGCCACAGAGGGGGGAGTGGAAGCCTCAGTCGATCTCTCCTATCCCCATAAGGGACGCCCCCGCAAAAGGGAGGAGCCGATCGCCAGCACCACTTACCGAACCTCTTTGAAGATCGGAGAGATCGCTCCGGAACACTACCAGAGGCTGTGCCAGATGGAGTCGACCTTCGTGCTCATCTCCTCGATCAAAAAAGAGATAAACTACGATGACCGGAAGATCCTGACCGAGTACAAGCATCAAAGCAATATAGAGCAACGCTTCCGATTCATTAAAGGGCCCGTCTATCTGGGTCCGGTCTACCTACACAACAAAAGTCGGATCAATACCCTGGGGTTCGTGTTCATTCTGGTTCTGCTCATCGCCTGCTACCTTGAGTACCGGGTGCGCCAGAACATCAAAAAGCTCGGCGTGGGGGTGTATCAGCCTGGGAGCAAGCCCACCGGGACCCCATCCACCAAGATCATCATGGGAGAGCTGAGTCTGGTCAGGGTGGACAGCGTGGAGAGCAAGCGCACCTTCCCCAGCGACCTGAACCTCCGGGGACTGGATATCGTGGTGTTGGCTGGATTCGACCCCGGAGAAATTTACTTGAAACCTCTGCCGCTGGTCAACGCAGCAATGGGACCGTAGAATCGGTGGCTGTAGCCTTTTTTAATTGGAGCTCTAAAAAAACACTTGAGGCATCAAGAGACATGCGAAATATGAGTTCTAAAAAAGAAAGCGCCACAAACCATGTGTTTGCAGCGTGTTTGCAGCGTCCAGTATCCAATTGATAATCCGCTGGCCGCACACTCGTGACTTCAGTCGTGAGATGTTCAAATGCTCAATTTTTGCGTCAATCATTCTCAACTTATGTGCAACGTTTCTCAGCTTATGTGCAAACCTACACCATACATGCTTTGTTATACATCCAAATTGCGGACTTCCCGGGCGTGGGCCTGGATGAACTCACGACGGGGCTCCACTTTCTCGCCCATCAGCACGGTGAAGATCTGCTCGGCCATCTCGACATCCTCCAGGGTCACCTGGAGCATGGTGCGCTGGTCCGGGTTCATGGTGGTCTCCCACAGCTCGGCGGCGTCCATCTCGCCCAGGCCTTTGAAGCGATTGATGCTGACGTGGTCTGTCTTCCACCTGCCCAGCAGCTTCTCCAACTCGTGGTCGTCATAGACGTACTGCTGGGTCTTCCCTTTTTGCACCTTGTACAGGGGCGGCTGGGCGATGTAGACGTAGCCCGCCTCGATCAGTTGCCGCATGT
>Ga0208687_1001343_pt1 | contig 11311 bp, 5 predicted proteins | sample June2015DPH_6_10_FD_184695 | JGI IMG/M metagenome (GOLD analysis project Ga0208687, IMG submission 184695) | Peatland microbial communities from SPRUCE experiment site at the Marcell Experimental Forest, Minnesota, USA - June2015DPH_6_100... | ecosystem: Environmental > Terrestrial > Soil >...
AAGCCAGCGCACCCTTCAGGTATTCATCGACCGCCCGGGGAAAGTCCCGCTGGCCTTCGTAAACGGCTCCCGCCTCGTAAGCGAACAGGGCGGGATTCGAGAATTTCTTGCGCGCGTCATTGATCACTCGCAATGTGTCGCCGAACAGGAAGTAGTCCCAGAAGACCGTCGCCGACTCGAGGAAAGCATCGGGGTTGCCGGGCTCGAGTTCCGGCACGCGGTTCCAATACGGACGTGCTTTGGCGAACATCTCGCGGTCGGCGTAGATGTCGCCGATGCGGATGAGGAGATCACGATCACCCGGACTGGACTTCGAGAGGGTTTCTTCAATCGCTGCGGCAGTCTCCGTGTACTGAGGATTGAAGGGCGCAAGCGAGCGGAAGACAGAGGAGGCGCGCCGGCCCATCTCCTGATCCGCTGGATAGACCTCCGCGAGTGCCTTGATCACTGGCGCGGCGGCTTCAAAGTGCGAGCGCCAAATCTCCGCTTCAGCGATGAACTGTGCGGCGGCGGGGTTGGCCTGGGTAAGTTCGCTCCATTTCTCGGCAACAGCCTGGGGATTCGTAGCCCGCACCGCCTGAATTTCGGAGTCAAGGCGTCCGCTACTGGACAAATATAGAAAGAATGCCGAGCGCAGGTTGTCGTCATAAAACCAGTTTTGCCGGATGAGGGCCACCCAAGCCTGGGGGTTGTAGGTCGGCTTGGCGCGGTAGGCTTCCAGCAGGTTTCGTACGAACGTGAGATTGTGAGGAAACCGCTGGCGGGCGTACAGGTTCAACTGCACATACATCTGGGGTATGACCGGTTCGCTCCACATAACCGACCGGAAGTATTCCTCAAGCTCCGTGCCGGAAAAGGTCTGGATCACCTGTCGGGTCAGTTCTTCGAATTGCTGGTGCTGCTTTCGGCGCAAATACCAGCGGGCCAGCTTGTGGTACCAGGAGCGCTCGGGAAACTGCTGGATGGCCTTTTTGTAGACGGCCTCAATGCGCTCGTCCATGCGGTTCTGCGCGAGGAAAGTGGCCAGGCGCTCGTAGAGGCCGGGATCGTTGGGATTGTGATCCATCTCGCGCCGGAAGAGATCAAGTACCTCGAGCGGTCTCTCCAGGGCGACCAAGCGCGAAATGTAGCGTTCGAGCACCTGAGAATACTCCGCAGAGCGTGCCTGACCCGCTCCCCCCTGTGTTGTCTGACCCCTGCCGGCATCGAGCCGGCGGCGCATACGCTGGCGAGCCAATCTTTCCAGGCTGCGACCCGCGACAGGAGACTGGCTCGGGGAGGGGGCTTCTTCATCAGTGTCAGCCTGTTCGTTTTCGGGTTGCCCCTGGGGCCAAGGCGGTTGCACCACTGAAACATCCGATCGGGCGCCCTCGCCGAGCGGGACGTGATCGGCGCGCGCGGCCAGCTCGTTGAGAAGCTGGTCGTAGAGCGCGAGTTCCTCCTTCACCCTGTTTTTGCGGGCAAAACAATCGGCCATCAACATGGCCACATGGACGCGTTGGCTTGCCCTCGGGAAGGAATCAAGGAACTGGCGGCCCTCGCGCAGGACGGCGTCATCGACCGCGTAGACGGCATAGGCGTCGAGCAGCCTGGCGTGGAGTTCGCTGCGCTCCCCCGACTTCGGAAAGCGCTCATCGAACAGTGCGATCAAGTCCGCTGCCCGCGCGCGATGGAAATATGCGACGGCGGTCCCCTCCGCCTGCGAGTATTGAAAGGCGGGCGACTGGGAGTTGAGCAGCAGCGAAGCGATGCCGTTCAGGAAACCCGGGTAAGGATCCATGGCGCCGATGTCGTGGAGGAAAGAAATTGAGTTGCTGCCGAAGCCCATCGGCTGTTCGGGGGCGGCCAAGAGAAGATTCGCGATTCCGGCCAACGCCTTCTCTTGAAGCGCCGGCTCCACGCCCGGCAGGCTGTAGAGGGCGTAATAGCCGCGCGCCGCGTCGTTATACGCGTGGATGCCATCGAAGAGGCGGGAGAGCGTCCAGAGTTGGTCGCTTTTCCAGGGAGCGTTCGTCTTCTCCATGCGCAGCCGATACTCCACCAGTGCGCGCTGTGCCTCGCCGAGGTTGCCCTGTTGGTGGTAGTAATAGAAGAGGCGTGCGGCGGCGGTCACGTCGGTGGGATTTGCGCTCGCGGCACCATGGGCGCGACTGAGGAATTCGCGCAAGCGGTGGGTTTCCTTCAGCAGATTGAAATAGTCCTGGACGAGCTCGGGCGGCCAGAGCGGCTGAAAACTGCGGTCGTAGAGGGCCAGCGCCTCATCGGTGGAGCAGCGCTTATAGGCCAGGGTGGCGCGGGCTTCGATGGGAAACACCTTGTCTCGCGGAAACCCCTTCTCGTACCGGCCGATGAGCCGCTCCGCCTCCACGAAAAGTCGAGAAGTCGAAAGTCGAGAAGTCGAGGAGTCGAAAGCCAGTTGACCCTTGACTCCCCCACTTCCCGACCCCTCGACTTCATTCTTCCGGCTGACTAGAAAATCAAAGAAGCGCGAATAGGCGGCCGCCTCCTTCGGATAGCGCGCCAGCCAGGCGTTGTATTGCTCGATGGAAAGCGTGTCGGGCAAAGCTTGCAGGCGGATCACCTGGAAGATGCGCTCGAAGGTTTGCCAGGCCCGCTGCTGATTGGAAGCCAGCAGTTTATCTGCGGGCGAAGAAGGCGCCTGCGCAGCGGCGGCCAGCGCTTTGATTTCATCAAGCGGGCGCAGGCGCCGGTGGTAGAAGTCGGCAAGCTGGAGTTGGCCATCGACCTTATCGGGGGCGAGTTGGGCATGCCTTTGCCAGTCCGCCTCCGCGGCAGTGAAATCCAATTGCGCCTCGTCGGCGCGAGCGCGCATGCGGTAGAGTTCGGCGTCCTTGGGGGATTTCGAGACGAGGTCGTCCAAGGCGTTGCGCGCCTCGGCTGGCAGGCGGCGAACGGTCACGGGACCGCCAAGCAGTGAAACGGTGCGGAAGAAGACCGCCTCAAAGCGGCCGCTCCCCTCGAGGTTCTGTAGCCATTCAACGAGGTTGCCACGCGCCGTCAGGCCGGCGAGGAACAGGCCAGCGATCGGCATGGCCGCCAGAAGTCTCAAACGAACGTTACGGACGGACTTCAAAGGTCACCTCCTGCTGACTCCTGGCTTCTGACTCCTGACTTCTGACTCCAAGCTACGGCAGGACTTCAATGGTCACCTCCTGGCTGCCGATGTTGTGGGCAATATCTTCCGCCGTCACCGTCAGCGTGTAGGGGCCGGCGGGGAGGTCCGCTGGGACGAGCAGATTGCCGGTGTTAGCGCCTGCCTCCTGGTTCCAGGTCAGATAAGCGGGTTCGGCTCCATACATCCGCGCGAGCACGGTGCGCGTCCGCGCTGAAGCGCTGACGCGCAAGGGAATGGACTCGCCGCGCCGGAATTGTTTCTTGTCGAGGCGAACCCGCACTACGGGCGGCTGCGTCACCATGACGAAAGTCTTCGACTCGCGATAGACGTGCCCTTCGCGGTCGCGCAGAATAAGGCGGACCATGTAAGTCCCGTCGGTCATGTCCTGGGGAGCCAGGAAGCGGGTTTGCCAGATGTCCTCGCCCGGCAGGTAACGCAGATTTTTGATCAGGCCAAAGGGGAAGAGCGCCACGACGGAAGTGATGGAGGGGTCCGTCTTCACGCGAATGACCGGATCGCCGGGCCGAATAACCCGTGGGCGCAGCAGGGCGCGTGGCGCAGCTAAGAACGAAGTGTAGGGCGTGACGAACTTGTACTTGCGAGCCAGACGGATGATTTCGTCCACGGAGGCGCGGTCCTCGCCCTCGCGCTCGATTTTCGCCAGCAGCGCATCGACGCGAGCCTTGGCCCAGGTGCGCTCGAGGTCCGGGTGCTCCAGGTTTTCTTGGGGGAGCGGCACGCTCGAATGCATCTTCGTGGCAGCGCCTTCGCGGATGGCCTGCACGTCAAATTGTGCGGCAGGCAACGGCCTCTTGTATTGCCCGACCCAGGCGGCGACGGAACCGGGGAAGACTGTGTCATCGAGCGGATAAACAAGATCGAAGTTCGCCGCCGGCGTCGAAGTAAGTTTGAGTCGCGAGAGGGGATTGCGCCCAATCTTGCCGATGAATGCATTCAGCTTGAAATCCATCGGCTCCGTCGACCGGACCCATTCCGTCAGGCCGCGGTTCTGGCCAAGCAGGCGTAGGAGAACTTGGTTCGCGTCATCGCCCACGCCGAAGATGTAGGTTCGGGGGCGTGAGGCCACAGGCAAGGACTTCCACTCGCGGGAATACCAGGCGGCCAGCCGGCCCGTGCCGATGAGGCCGCGCGTGGCGTCTCCGTCGCTCAGAAGGACGATGTAACTCTCACCCGTTGAGTTTTTTGCCTGCGCGAGCGCGGCCTCGAGCGCCTGCTGAAGATTGGTTCCGCCGCGCAATCCGCTTGCCCGCACGAATTCCAGAGCGCGCTCCACCGCGGGCTTGTCCGCCATCATGGGCTGCTTTTCAAACCAACTCAGCTCCGTATTGAAGAGGAGAAGATTGAAGCGGTCGGCGGGCCGCAGCGAGCGGAGCAGTGTTTCCATGGCCAGGTAGCTGCGCTCCAGCTTTTCCCATTGCATGGAGAGCGAAGTGTCGAACAATACCAGGATAGTTCGCGGCGGCCCGGCTGAAGTTGCGCCGCCAGCGGCGGGCGCATGGCCGTGAGAGGCGAACAAGGCCGCGGCCTCGAAAAAACCTGGCTCGCTGGTATTGGGCGGAGGAGGCGCCGTGTCCGCGGCATCGGGCTGGCGAGGGCGCGGGTTGCGATAGGTCAGGACCTCGAGCGCATCGGCCTTGGCCTCGTCAAATGCGTACCGCACGGCAAAGTCTTCCTTGAACAGAACATTGCCGGCTTCCAGCGTAGCCTTCACCAGGTTGGGTCCGCGTTCCGTGATTTTCAGCGGAAAGGTCTGGCCAATCACCTGGAAGTCCCGAATAGCGTGCTGAGAGTGCAGCTCAAAGTTGATCTCGAGGTGAGCCGCTGTTTGAGCCTGGTAGGCATCCGGGTGCAAAGGCACGGCGAAGAGCGACTCGAGGTTCTCAACCGGAAGGGTCTCGTGATACTCGATCTCGAGGCGTTTCGTGCCGAAGGCGGGAATGGGAACGATGTGCGCGCTGAACACTTGACTGCGCCGCGCTTCCTCCGCGCCGCGCTCCCCCATCTGTAATAGGCCGGGATCGATCGCCTGCCATTTCAGCGCGTTATAAATCTCCTCGGCGCGCTTCCGCTCCAGGATAATGCCGGGAATGCGCGTTACGCTGTCCCACACAGCAAAGTCGGAGATCGCCGCGCGGCTGGGCAAGGCAAAAATGTAATTGCCTTCCAGGACGCCGCCGTGATGGCTGCCGTAAATCTGCTGGATGAACACGCGCGCATCGCCGTTGTCAATGTAGACGGTTATGCGCATCTCCTCCAGCGATAGGATGGAAGGGTCTGGCCGTTCCTGCCCGGTGGGAATGATGACGCCGGCATCGCCAAAACCCCAGGAGGCGATGGATAGGAGGGCTAAGAGGATCAGTGAGCGGGTCCTTTTCATCAGTGACTCCGTTATGTAGTTGCCTCAGTGGCTAGTGGTTAGTGGCTAGTGGCTAGACGCGGCGTACCACGGCGCACCAGCCACTAACCACTAGCCACTAGCCACTGCCCACACTACTTGAGGTTCTGCTCGAGAATCCGAATCAGACCGTTGTCCGTGCCGACGTACAGGTAACCGTTGTGCACCGCGAGAGCGGTGACGTTGGGCGAGGGCAGGGCCGCGGTGACGTCGCTCCAGCGTCCCAGCGCGCGGTCGTAAACGTACAATCCTCTTTCCAGGGTTCCGGCGTAGACGCGCTGGCCGCTGGCGAGCATGGCATTGGGATTCACCACGAACGCCCCGGTGGCGTCGGGAAACGTCTCGCAGCGCCCGCCGGCGTCGAGGCGGAAAATCCCGCCACCGTAGCTTCCCACAAACCACTCGTCGCCGACCTGCGCCAGCGCCGTAATCCAGTTAGCTTTTAGCCCGGAGTTTGCCGTGGTGTAGTTCATGCGCACTTGGCCCTCGTTGAGAACCGAGAGGCCGCCGAGCGTTCCCACCAGCAATCGCGTGCCCTCCGCGCCCAGAGTATAGACGTGATTGTTTACAAGGCCGTGAAAGGCGTAGATGCTGCGCGCGCCGGTAGGTGTAAGAAAAGTGATCCCGGCAGGCGTCGCCAAAGTCATGCCCCCGGGTATGAGCGCGACATCGGTCACATGATCGGCAATCAATCCCTCGTTGCGGCCCAACACTTCACGCTGTCGCAGGGCCCCATCAAACACCACCAAGCCATTGGCCGTGGCCACGTCGGTGGTGTCGTGCTGCGAGTCATGAACGATGCGGTTGACGCAGAAGACGTGCTCGTCTTCGATGTGCGTGGCCCGGTCGCCGCCGGGCGAAAGTACATCGAGGCCGCGATCGAAGTAGCCCACCCAGAGGCGGCCGGACGAGTCAAAAGCGAGCGCGGAGACGTTACGGTCCGCCAGCAACGTATCTTCGCGTTCGATGACGGGCCGCCACGTGCCACCGCGCGGATTGAAGCTATAGAAGCCGCTATCCGTCAGGGCGAAGAGGTTGGTTTCGGACGACAGCAGACGCATGATGCGGCCTGAGATTTCCTGGCCGCGCGGGCGTGGGCCGGCCTTTGAACTTGGGGCGAGTGGGACCTCCAAAATGCCCTCGTCGAGCGTGCCGACAATGAGTGTTTCCCCATCTACTAGCAAGGAGCTCGCGAAGAAACTCGAGGCCAGCACGCGCGCGAACTTGCCGTCCTGGAATTCCGCCACGCCCATGGGGGTGCCCACGAAGGTCCGCTCGCCGTCAATGGCCAGCGAGAGAACGCGCGGGTCGGGCAGCCCTTCGGCCTCCGTGAAACGGTCGGCCTGGCCGGCGTGCCAATGGATGACACCGCCGTCGAGCGTGCCGGCCCAGATGCTCGAGTCGTCCCCCGCCAGCGCCGTGATGTGCAATCCCGTAAGCTGCGAATGGAAGGGCGTGAGGTGTGTGCCGTCGTAAACCAAGACGCCGCTCTTCTCTGTGCCCAGCAGAATTCGGCCTGTGGGCAGGGGGAGCACAGCAGTGAGTTGGCGAAGCGGGCTGGCCTCGGGAAGGATCTGCCGCGAACTCTTCTCGCTGAACGCCAGAACGCCTCCGCCTCGAGTGGCCAAGTAAAGTTCCGGCTCCGCAGCGTCTGCGGCGCGGCCGATGGCCATGCCCACCAGCGGCGCAGCGGGAAGCTCCAGGCCAACTCGGTAGCGGGCCACCAGCTTCCCGTCCGAGGAATACTCCATCAGGCCCGAGGGGCCACATAGGTACAGGCGACCCTCGAAAAAGGCCGCGTCACTCAAAACCGCAGGGGAACTGATCCACTCGACGCCGGAAGGCCCGGCACTGTTTAGGCGCGACACCGTGAATTTCAGGTTTTCCGCTGCGGCCACTTCCTCTGCGGCGTGGTGGAGCGCCCGCGACGCCTTCCAGATGACCAATCCGGCGAACCCCAGAACGATGGACAGGGTAAGACCTATAAAGAGGGCCCACTTCACTTTGGGGAGTCGCATGGCGATTTCACACATTATAAACCACAATATTTACTCGAACGCAACCAGGAAGATATTAACCTGCCTGTTTTCAAATACATTCCCGCTTTTAACGCATAACTACGTTTGTTTTCATAAACATTCCCGCCTCGCCGCCCCTTTTTCCACAGCAGTCCTTTGTTTTCATAGACATTCCCGCGTTGTTCGCGCAAAAAAAGAATTCTCTTTTCGCGGTGCATTCGCCGGGGGACAGTCGACCCGCCGCGGCGGGACAGTCTACAGTTGACAGTGAAAGCCTGCATAAGCACTGTTTTTCCGGCTCGCACGGTCCGTCGGCTTGACGGGCTTGCGGGCAAGAATCCTTTCCCCACCTACCACCTCCTACCTACCACCTACCGTGTCCCCAGCCATACGCTAGCACTGTAGCCGATTGGTTGGAGTTTGTCAAGCCCCCCTCCTGGTTCAGGAGGGGGTAGGGGGTGGTCGGCTGGTTCAGGAGGGTGCACCAACTCCCCTCCTGGTTCAGGAGGGGGTGGGGGGTGGCCGGCTGGTTCAGGAGGGGATCAAGGGGTGGTCGGCGGTAGCCACGGCTAATTCGTGGTTTTAATTAACCGTGGCTTCGTAAACGCAGGAAAAGCGCACGGTCAGGAAAGCGCTGGCCGTGGGGTATCCGCCGTCGAGCATGCTCGGCACAATCGGATGGCGCGGACCCGCCGCGGCGGGTCTGCGATCGTCGAGCCCAATGGCGAGTCGCTTCGTTTCCGGCTCAGCCACTGGAGTAGATGCGCGGAACCGTCCCCTCGGGAGATCGCAGACATGCGGAAATCATGCATGTCTGCGCCACCCGCCCGCCAAGAGGAGAAAAGCAGCATCAAAAGAGGTTGGAGGCTTATAGAGGGAAGGGCAGCCCGAAGATGGAATTTAGCGCTTGACAATAAGAGTCCTCAGTATTATAGTGCTTTCGGGTAATCAAATCCGTAGGCAGGTTGAAAACCCTGCCCCGAAAAGCTCCGAAAGCCACTCGCCGATTATCCCGAGTGGCTTTCAAATTTTAGGCCACAGTTTCTTGCCTCTTCGATGTTCCTTTATTCCAGTTCTACGTACGGTCATGCAGGTAATGGGCTTAAGGTGATTTTCCTCCCTTAGTAAGAGTACCGTTCTAAATGGTGAACCAGACTTGTCATATTCTCGTATGAATACCTCGTCCGCAGTTTTCTTTGTATCGTATTCCCAAATTTCATGAGGCTCGTGTAATATTTCGGGAATCCAAGATAGTGTTTGTGCCCTTTTCTCATTTATTACATATTCGCCGAAGCCCTGTTTAGTTGCTTTAATTAGTGGCTCTTCGACTTCGACGGTGAATTCCGTTTGCATCCCTTTTTGTAGTTTAACCAGATGAAAAAAGTGGTGAGGCGTAATGATTATGGGGATACCTCTGGGGCACCGGAAGTCCTTGCCGACAAACAACGCGTGAAATTGCTCGTATAGTTCTGCCAACGATGCGAAGGATAGACTTTCGAGCGGTTTGGTTAAGGTGACAGCCATAGGACTAGAATAAGGAACAAAACCTTTCCGGCCCGCGCTTGCAACGCAGGCCTTTCCGTTTCACCAGCGATGCTCCGCCTCCAGGCTTTTCAAATAGCGCTTCATCGATGGCAAAAGCCACTTGAGGCCGCCGCGCTTGCGACTCAAAACCTTGATATCCTTCGTGAGCCCCTCAATCCGCTCTTGCACCGAGAGTCTGTGAGAGGCCACTTGCGCTCCGAACAAAGCGCGGATAAGATTCGTTACATGGGAGATTATCGCCCTGATTCCACAAAAGCCTGCTCAAAGCACACCGCTGCGAAGCCCTGTTTTACCCATAATTCTCGTCCAAAGAACCAGCCAGCCAACAGCGGTGGAGACGCCATGAATACTGGCGCAAATGCAATTCTGAACTTAAACCGCTTTCCCCATAATTCTCGGGCTGGAATAAGCGAAAAAGAGAAACTTTCCCCCAAAAATCAAGATGGCCAGATTTTCCTTGACAAGGCCCGGAGAGGACGGCCAGGAATTCCATCGAAGGAGTATCCAGGAATTCTTGGTCGGGCAGAGCACTATCGGATGATTCTGAGCCAAGTCATTCGGATCAACCCCGAAGACAAAGGGAAGCGGCTGTGGGACAGGATGCGAGAGCCGCTCCTAAATGCGAGAACGGAAGACGAAGTCACCAAGGCAGTAGAGCGATTTGGGGCTCCGTACAGCCGAGACTTTGTGCCCCATCTGAGTCAGCAGATTTTGAAGACGCTTCGTGATCCACGGTTGCCGAAAGGCCCCGATGCCCAGGTTAATTTCCTTGCGGATTCGATTGCAGCCTTAATGTTTGTTCCCGGCTCTGATCCCCTACGGCGAGTCAGCCCACGCCGCTCCCGCAACATCTGCCAAGAACAGCGCAAGCGAGAAAGGAAACAACCATGACATCATCAGACCATCCCGAAACAGCCAGGCGCTATCCAGAAGCATACGAATGGAACGTAAAACCAGAGCAAGAAGGAAAGAGACGGATGAAAGTGGCCACCCGTTGGGGGGTGACGGTTGGGATTATATCGTGTTTGCTTGTTGGTTTTGGCCTGGCTGCTGCCACCCAAAAGGCAGCGGCGTTGTTCGGGGGTGCCGTCGTGCTGGGCGTTCCCATTGGTCTCCTGCTGGGCGGGGCGTTTTACCGCTTGTACTATGACAGCGGAATAAGAATGGTGCTAGGCGCCCAGCAGACGCTCGTGGCCATCGACACCGAGCACAATACCAGACAAATCGCAGAAGCCTTACGACCAAACCAAACTGTCAAGACCTAGAGGGTGCAGGTAGTGTCCTAATTCTCCATTAGGGCCGCCTCCCGCCATGGCGGGACGGCTGGGCCGGGGCAAGCCCCGGCCCTACTTATGGCGAGGCTGCTTGGAATCTCCTGTCACGCGGCGTTATGATTCAACCCGATGGTATCGAGCCTCGCCGTAAAAGAGCGCGCCATCGAGCTCGGCTTTGACCTGGCCGGGATCGCACCCATCGGGGTGTGGAAAGACCTCGAGTTTTCCCGCCGGTGGGTGGAGAAGGGCTTCAACGGGGAGATGCGATACCTTGAGAACCCTAAGCGTTTCGATCCGCACTTGGTCCTCCCTTCTGCTAAATCAGTTATCTGCGTCGGACTGGTCTATAACACGCCACGGAGAAGTCAGAAGTCGCTAAGCAGAAGTCAGGAGTCAGAAGTCAGAAGTCAGAATAAACAAGAAACAAACCAAGAACCCGGGGACAGGCTGCACAACTCGGCCGTAGGTTCCGCGTCTCCCGTAACTGGCAACAACGGACAACGGACCACGGACAACGCACGACTGGCAGCCTCAAGTTTCCATTTTCCAGTTTCCAGTTTCCATTTTCCAGTTTCCATTTTCGAGTTTCCAGTTTCGAGTTTCCATTTTCCAGTTTCTGCCGCCACCGCGCCTCGCGCCTGGGTTTCGCGCTACGCTTGGGGGCAGGATTACCACGCGATAATGCGGGCAAAGCTCGAACAGCTTCGCGCGGCTTTGGAAGAGTTGGCGCCAAGCGTCGAGACCCGGGTCTTTGTTGACACCGGCCCCGTTGTCGAACGAGCCTTCGCCCGCTTTTCGGGAATCGGCTGGATGGGAAAGAACACCTGCATCATCAATCAGGAGAAGGGCTCTTGGTTTTTCCTCGGGGTCATCCTGACCAGCCTTGAGCTTGCGCCGGACTTGCCCGCTCCCGACCGCTGCG
>Ga0208687_1001354_pt1 | contig 11258 bp, 7 predicted proteins | sample June2015DPH_6_10_FD_184695 | JGI IMG/M metagenome (GOLD analysis project Ga0208687, IMG submission 184695) | Peatland microbial communities from SPRUCE experiment site at the Marcell Experimental Forest, Minnesota, USA - June2015DPH_6_100... | ecosystem: Environmental > Terrestrial > Soil >...
GTTGCTGCAGTGGAAGCAAACCGCCTTGTTGGGATCAGTGCCGTAGTTGTTGTTCCAATCGAGCAGGGCACTGGGCGTCTCCGAGGCGAGTTGCAGGGCATGCATGCCCAGCACGCCGCAAACATCTACTTCACATGCGCTGGAGAGCAACGAGTCGCTCATCATGCTCATCAGCGTGCACGGCACGATGCCCAGGTTCTCCTCGAGCGAAGTCCAGCACTGCACCGCGCTGATCTGCACATCCACGGCCTTCATCCACTGATCGACAACCGCTCCCAGCTTCGCCATTTTCAGCAAGGCCGCCTGGGGAATGTCTTTCGTGGTCACATAGCGCTGAATCGCCTGCAGCTTCTGGACGGCCGCATCATCCGTATCCTTCATTCGGCCGATGCGTCCAAGCACCTCCGAAAGATCCAGCGTTTCGACGGAGATCCCGCTGGCCTCCAGGAGTTTTTCACTGTAGCGCACGGTGTTGAACGCGGTTGGCCGCGCGCCGATGGCTCCGATGCGCAGGTTCCGCAGGCCCTTCACGATGCGGCAGACCCCGGCGAACCATTCCAGATCCTTCGCGAATTCCGGGGAATCCGGACTCTCCGTATGCAGCGTGGTCAGCGAATACGGGATGTTGTACTGCCGCAGGTTGTTGCACGCGGACATCTTGCCGCAAAAACTGTCGCGACGGTGCGTGATGCCCATCTTCACGGGCGTATCGGGAGTAGCCTGCACCAGCACTGGAACCTGCAAGCGCGCCAGCCGCAGGGTGTCGGCAATGGCCCGCTCGTCCCCGAAATTCGGCAGCGTGACGATCACGCCATCGATCTGCTCGCCCTTCGAGCGGAACAGCGCCGCGCAACGCTTCGCTTCCTCGTGCGTTTCCACCGCGCCATACTTGCTCTCCTCCGTGCTCAACGTCACGACATCAATCCCGGCTTTTTGTAGCGCCTGAATCATTTCTTCCCGGCCGGTTTTGGCCAGGTGATCGGGGAAGAATCCGCGATTCCCCACGATCATTCCCATGGTCATCTTTTTCTTATTGGACATAGTTCGCTCCGTGAATTTCTGTTCCCGTTACACACGCCCTTTTCCCGGCGCGAAGTAAAAACAGTATCCGGCGCCCAGCAGCGCCAAAAGCCCGCCCCACCAGACGCTGGCGTGCAGGTTAAACAGCACCACGGGCGCCTGCGGGGTATGGAAAAGCTCGTAGATTCCTGCTCCGAAAATGAGCGAGCCATTTACGAGCAGGGAGATGCCGATGAAAAACCAGATGGAAATCGAGCCGCCAGCTTTCATAAAACCTCACCAGAAGATAATATTCAGGGCCACGAATATGACCCCGACCACCACGGCCCAGAACCACGGACGGTGGAAGGTGGAAACGTAAGTCTCGGAAGGAATGTCCGTGGCGCCGTAGACCAAACCCTGCAGCTCCGCTTCCGGCTTGGGTTTCGTGAGCAGACTGACAAGAACGGTCACGATGGCGCAGGTGAGGCAGGACCACAAGGCGCGGTACATGTTTTCCGCCATGTCTTTGGCGTACGGCGAAAGAGCCACATAGCGAAGCGCCGTGGGATCCATCTTCACCCAGGCCCACATCCCGACCGAAGCACCCGTGCCCGTCAGCAACCCCCAGAAACCTCCCGCGGGCGAGGCGCGCTTCCATAGCATCCCGAGAATCACCGTGGCAAAGAGCGGGGCGATGAAGAAGCTGAACAGCGCCTGGACGTAGTCCATGATGCTCTTGAAATCCATCACCAGGTAGGCGGTGCCGATGGAGATGATCACGCCGATGACCGTGGACCAGCGACCCATGCTGACGTAGTGCTTGTCACTGGCGTTCTTATTGATCAGCGCGCGGTAGAGGTCATAGGTCCAGACCGTGGTGAAGGCGCTGACGTTGCCGGCCATGCCGGACATGAAGCCCGCAATGAGGGCGGTGATACCGAGTCCCAGCAGGCCCGGGCCGCAGTAGCGCGCCAGCATCAGCGGAAGCACTTCATTGTAGCTGTGGCCGCCCGTCGCGATGGCCTGGGCTTCCGGCATGAGCTTCATCGGGAGCAGCGCGAGTCCCAGCAGACCGGGAAGAATAACGATGAAGGGCACGAACATCTTGAAGGCCGAGCCGATGATGGGAGCCATTTTCGCGGCACGCAGGTCTTTGGCGGAGAGCACGCGCTGCACCACGAGAAAGTCCGTGGTCCAATAGCCCGTGGAGATAACCGCGGCCAAGCCGAAGACAATGCCAGTCCAGTGAATGCCCATGGGGTTATCTTTGAAATGCCCCATCGTGCTCCACATGTGCGTGTATTCCGCCGAGGCGTTGACGGCAATGCGCGCTTTCAGGCCGCTCCACCCGCCCGCCTCCACCAGCCCGAGAATCGGAATGAGCAGGGCGCCACCCCAGATCAAAACGAATTGCAGAACTTCGTTGAAAATGGCGGAACGCAAACCGCCGAGAGAAACATAGATCGCAACCGTGATCGAAGAGACCCAGATGCTGACGTTGATATTCCATCCCAGGATGATCTTCAGCACCAGGGCCATCGAATACATGTTGATGCCGCTCATCAGCACGGTCATGAACGCAAAGCAGACAGAGGAAAGCACGCGGCTGGATTCGCCAAAACGCAGCTTCAGGTAGCCGGGAACGGAATGCGTCTTGGAAATGTAGTAGAACGGCATCATGACCAGCGCGAGGAACAGCATCGCGGGGATGGCGCCAATCCAATACCAGTGCGTGGCCAGAATACCGTATTGATAGGCCGAGCCTGCCCACCCCATTAGTTCGAGAGCCCCAAGATTGGCGGAAAGGAAACTCAGCCCCGCGATCCACGCGGTCATCTCCCGCCCGGCCATGAAGAAATCTTCGCCGGTGTTGGCCCGCTCTTTCAGGTAAAACCCAATGGCCAGCACCAGCACGAAATAAAAGACGATAATCACCAAATCAACGGTGGATAGATGCACTAATCGGGACACACCAGTGGAAGCAAATAGCAGGGTCATCCTTTTGTCCTCGCTTGACCGTAGTAGGCCCTTTCACCATGCTTCCTGAGAAAATGGCGGTCATGAAGTGTTTTGCCGATACTACCCGCATGCGGATTGATGTTCACGGTAAAGTACGCGATGCGTGCCGCAGCTTCCAGCATCCACGCGTTTTCCGATGCCTTGGCCGGGTCGGTGCCCCAAGCGAATGGTCCGTGATTTGCCACCAGAACCGCGGGCACGGCCATGGGATCTATTTTTTCGAATGCACTAATTATCGCCGCTCCCGTATTAGCTTCGTACTCACCATTGATTTCCTCATCGCTCATAGCGTTCGTCAGAGGAATCGGGCCGCGGAAATAGTCGGCATGTGTCGTGCCGAAGCAAGGAATGGGTTTGCGTGCTTGCGCCCAGGCGGTTGCGTACTCGGAATGCGTGTGGGCAACACCGCCGATTGCGGGAAAGGCTCGGTACAGCGCGGCGTGCGTAGGAAGATCGGAGGACGGACGCAAAGTGCCCTCGATGATCTTGCCTCGCAGATCCGTGACAACGAGATGCTCTGGCTTCATCTCTTCATAAGGGACACCACTAGGCTTGATTACAATCAGGCCTTCATCACGGGCAACCCCGCTGGTGTTGCCGAGGGTCGAAAGCACCAGTCCTCTTTGGACCAGTTTCAGATTCGCTTCCAATACTACTTCGCGCAGTTTTAGCAACAACATGCGCCCTCGACTGTTCCCCCTCAGGCGTTGCAGCCTTTGCGGGAAGAACTCAACTACACCAAAAAGGCTTCCCAACTCCCGCCGTCTTCCTATCTCGGGTGCACCCTACTTCCGAGTCAAAAGCCGGAAGACAGTTGTTGACCGATAAACTTGACCCGGCCTCAGTACCGTCGACGGAAAATTCGGATGATTCGGAGAATCCGGAAAATGTTGTGTTTCCAGGCAAAAGCCTGTGCGATGGCCGTAGAGCTGTCCTCCTTTGCCACGCACTTTGCCGTCCAGGAAGTTGCCACTGTAGAACTGAATACCCGGCTCGGTCGTCAACACTTCCAGCACTCGCCCACTCGTGGGTTCGAACACCTCGGCGGCAACCTGCAACCCACCTTTATTGGTCCTTTCCAGGACCCAGTTGTGGTCGTACCCCTTCCCAAACTTCAGCTGCTCGTCGCCCTGATTGATGCGCGCCCCGATGGCAGTCGCCTTCCTAAAATCAAAGGGGCCGCAGCAAACCGCCCGCAATTCTCCCGTCGGTACTAGCGTCGAATCGACCGGCGTAAACTCAAGGGCGCGGAGAAGCAACCGATGCTCCAGAATTTCCTGGCTCGCCACGCCGGACAAATTGAAATAACTATGATTTGTTAGATTGACCACCGTGTCTTTGTCCGTCGTCGCCGAATAATCGATCCGCAATTCGTTGGCTTCCGCCGGCAGCGTGTAGGTCACCTGAACCTTCAACGTGCCGGGGTAGCCCTCTTCTCCATCTTGACTCGTGTAGGTCAACTCGAGAACTTGGGCATCGGCCCGGGAACGATCCACGCCGGTCCAAATCCGTTTGTTGAAACCCCTGCTTCCGCCGTGCAGGCTGTTGGGGCCGTCATTCTTGGGCAGGTGGAACACCGTGCCATCTAGAGTGAATTGGCCGCCAGCAATGCGGTTGCCGTACCTTCCAATGGTGGCGCCGAAGAAAGACTTGTCTTGTTCGTAGCCATCAAGGCTGTCGTACCCCAGAACGATATCTGCGCTTTTGCCGTTACGATCCGGGGCTTGCAGGGAAACGAGCGCCGCACCGTAGCTGATCACTACAGCCTCGACACCCTTGGTATTGGTGAGAACGAACCGGCAAACAGCGTCTCCGCTTTTCGTCTGTCCGAAATTGGAAACTTGTATTCTGCGTTCTGCACCTTTCGCGCTGAAACCGTTTGCGAGAACGAGTAAGGCCACGAAAGCGAATGGGACCACGGGAAGTCTGTTCATGGATTATCCCCTTGAAGTCTCTGGCTGCACCCCGAACCATTCGACCAAAGTTCAGCAAACGTTTACCACGCAACTCGTCAAAATGCAAGAACCTGTCACCTGCTCTACTAAGCCCACGCCCCGTTATGATATCCTGCATCAACGAGCCAAGCTGGAATGAACTTACTTTCCTCAGGTCAACACCGAAACCATTCGGTCAGCAAGAGTTCGGGATAGCGTATACTGCTAAATGTTTAGGTGCGCTGGGGGGAAAGGAGACTCGTGGACATTCGTGACGTAGCCAGGCGGGCCAAGGTATCGACTGCAACGGTGTCGCGCACGGTTAACCACGTGCCGACCGTCGATGCGCAATTAGCAAAACGCGTTTGGAAGGCGATTGCCGAACTCGGGTATTACCCAAACCGGCAGGCGCGTGCCTTGGTCTCCGGACGGAGCCATCTTTTTGGATTGATCGTTTCCGAGATCACGAACCCTTTTTTCCCGGAGATTGTGCAAACCTTTGAAACTCTCGCTGTCGAGCAAAAATATGAAATTCTTTTGACTTCCACCATTCATGATCCCAAGCGTATGGAGCTTGCCGTTCGCAGGATGATTGAAGGACGAGTAGACGGGGTCGCAATTCTTACATTCGGAATGGAAGACGAGTTACTAGAGCACTTCCGTTTCCGGAATATGCCGCTGGTGTTCGTTGATGTTGGCCCAAAAGCTCCCCGCGTCAGCAATATCCGTGTCGACTATGCCCATGGTATCCGTCAGGCCGTACAGCATCTGGCAGCCTTGAGGCATAAGCGCATCGGTTTCGTGAGTGGTCCCCTCAAACTGAGGTCTGCGATGGCGCGAAAAGATGCGTTTGAAGGGTCGATGCGTGAGATCGGCTTGCAGGTGAATCCCGAGTTCATCATCGAGGGTGACCACAGGTTGGAAGGTGGAAAACGGGCTCTTCAGGAGCTCTGCAAACTCCGGGAACGGCCCACAGCTCTTCTTTGCTCCAATGATATGACCGCAATTGGCGTTATGAGGCAGGCCTTCGATCTGGGAATTAGTGTGCCCCAGCAATTGTCGGTTGTGGGGTTCGACGATACGCGGTTAGCGGACTTCATGATTCCCCCGTTAACCACCATCCAAATGTCACAGACGGAATTGGCAACGCTCGCCTTCAACGCTCTTCTCAAAGAAGTGAAAAGAGAAACTCCTGCTCCAAGCGGAACAGAGTACAATCTTAGAACGCACTTGATCCTGCGTAACTCGACGACCTTTCCTCCAAACAACAATCAGGTAGAATAGCCGTCGAGCTCAAGGCGCGCAGCACAAACTGCAGTTGCCCACGAAGAGTGAGCCGCTCCGATTCTCAATCACTTTGCATCTGTCAACGGGCCCATGTACTTTTGGCCCACGGCCCTTCTTGGTCACCAAGTCCTGTCGCGAGTTTTGGCTTGTTCGGCTACGGATGCGAAGGTGTGTTCGACAGAGCTCCCACCTCAATCAATTTGTGTCGGTTATGTTCAGTCTCTTTTTTCGTGGCTTCCACACGCAGGTCGGACAGGCGCTTGAGCAAATCGGGGATCTCCTTAGTGTTTCCGGTCTTCCGCAGCGTTTGGATCAGATGATACAAGGCTGTCTGATCCTTTGGATCGAGCTTCAGAATCTCCCGGCATTGGTCGATGACTGCCTGCGTTTGCCCCGCTTGCAAGTAGAGTTTGGCAAGCACGTCTCGTGCCGGGACCAGAGTCGGCTGCAAGGCCACGGCCTTCTTTGCCGATCGCAGCGCGGTTTGAAAGTTCTGGCTTCCAGGTTCCTGGCCCATTTGCGTGAGAATGTCCGCTTGAAGATACAGCAGGTACGGATCATTCGGCTTACTGGCCAGCTTGGATTGCACTGTTCGGAGAGCCCGATCCAGATCGTTGATCTGCGTCTGCTCCAAACCTTGCGCGGCGGAACCGACGCCCTGATTGGGTTCGAGTTCATTCGCTCGATCAAAGTCTTTCTCGGCCTCGTCGTACTTGGCCAGTTGTACGTAGAGGACGCCCCGCGCCACGTATAAGGGGGCGGACTTGGGTTCTGCTTGCAATCCGACGTTCACCATATCAATCCCTACTTGGAAAGACTGGTGGTCTATGGAAAGCACCGCGAAATCGAGGTACAGATCCACGTCGTGCGGGTCCATAACGATTGCCTGGCGAAGCGTGGTTACTGCCAGGAGGGCGTTCCCATCCGTTTCATAAGCGGAAGAGGCCAGTTCAAGGGTTTTGACGTCGGGACTCTGTTCCTGAAGCAGGGGAGCGAGTGTCTCCAGCGCATCCTTGGGCCGCTCGGCCGTCAGTTGAATGGCCGCCAATTGGCGGCGCACATTGCTGTCTTCTGGGTTTAGTTCTAGAGCCCTGTGGTAAATCCAGATTGCTTTCTCGGGTTGCCCCAGTCTCAGAAGGCACGCACAGTGTTCTTCCCGCATTGCAGGTTGGGCATCAAACAGGGAGCCGGTCGCGGCGAAATGTTCCACGGCCTGCGCGCAGTCGCCTCTCTTGTAGGCGAGAACGGCCAGCATGGCGTGACTTGTTGGATCGTTGGGCCGAAGCTGCAGCATGTGTTTCAAGAGCGGGACCGCATTCTGGCTGCCGGCGTCGTATTCGAGTTGCGCCGCGCCTTCGAGGGCGGGGATATACTCCGGGGAGATCTTCAAAGCTTTCTGATAAGCAAGGAGAGCCTCCTTCGGATGCCCTTTCCCGGATAGCGCCAGCGCCTGCATCGTCCACAATTTGGCGCTAAGAGGAGCTTGCTTGAGCGCTGGTTGAAGTAGTTCCAAGGCCTGATCGAAATCGCGGGCCTCCAGGGCCGAAGCGATGGCTGGCGTAGGATCTTGCGCGGTCTGAGCGAAAACCGCAGAGCAAACCGCCAGGCCGGCCCCCAGTAGACAGAATATTTTGCCAAGGTTCATAGGTGCATTATCGCGCGATGCTCCAAAATTGGAAATAGAGAAAACGATTGCTCATTGGGAAGAGCTGGCGCTACAATGCGCGGCATCGAGGGCCGAGGAAGGTCCCTGCCGGAGAAGTTGTCACGAAACAGAGGATGGCCGCCAATTCCGGGCCAGGAGTATGGGCCACAGGAAATCTGGACCACAGGAACTTGAATGGCGGGAAACAAGGTGGGCAATCCCGCGCGGTGTAATGAGTGAATTTCTGTTCCACGGGACAAACTCCTGGTTACGGCAGCCGGGTACCTGGCCTGCTATCGCCGGATAGGGGAGGAACACATTCCGAAATTGCAGAGCACGAGCCGCAATCTCAGAAACCGGATCGCGTCTCCGCTCGAAGGAAGAAGAGTCAACATGAAAGAGAATGGAAGCAAGCTGCTGCTTTTGAGCCTCGTTGCATTCGCCGTCGCGTTGCTGCTCCCGTTGGCAGCGCGTAATGACACTCAGCCTCCCCTTCGTTATCCAGAAGAGGACATCGGGGCCGATTCTCTCCCCGCGCGGAAGAAGGCCCAGCTTGAAGCCGCAAAAAACTACAGGGTTTTCCATGACTTCCAATTTACAGACCGGCTGAAAGAAAGTGGCATCACTTTCGTGCATCACGCCGTGGACGACGCTACCAAGCACATGCGGAGGGGCCATTACGACCACGGGAGCGCGGTGGCCGTGGCCGACGTAGACGGGGATGGACTTTATGACATTTATTTTGTGAACCAGGCCGGCGGCAACGAACTCTGGAAAAACCTCGGTGGCGGCAAGTTCAAGAACATCACTCAGGAAGCGGGAGTTGCATTGCCGGGCCGGATCAGCGTCGGCGCGGCGTTTGCCGACATCGATAACGACGGCAGCCAGGATCTTTTTGTGACTACCGTCCGCGGTGGGAACGTGCTCTTTAAGAATGACGGGCACGGCCACTTCCGGGATATCACTCAGGAAGCCGGGCTGGGGCTGTCGGCCCATTCTTCCGGCGCCTTCTTTTTCGATTACGACAACGATGGCTTGGTCGACCTGCTGGTCTGCAATGTGGGCCAGTATACGACCGATGAAAAGGGGCCGGACGGCGAATTCATCAGCATCTACGACTCCTTCTCCGGCCATCTTTACGAGAACCGCTACGAATACCCCGTCCTTTATAAGAACATGGGGCATCATCACTTCAAGGACGTGACGGCCGAGGTTGGATTGCACCCGCACGGATGGTGCGGTGATGCGGGTTTCGCTGATTTGAACGGGGATGGTTGGCCCGACATTTTCTTTTTGAACATGCAGGGACGCAGCCATTACTACGAGAACGTAGGGGGAAAGAAGTTTGTCGAGAAAACGGATGAGTACTTTCCTAAGACCTCATGGGGCGCGATGGGCATCAAGTTCTTCGACTATGACAACGATGGCCGCATGGATTTGTTCATCACCGATATGCACTCCGACATGAGCGACGAGCCGGGCCCGGAAAATGAAAAGCTGAAATCGAACGTTACCTGGGACGAAACCTATATTAATGGGAAAAAAGAAGATTTCATTTATGGCAACGCCCTCTGTCACAACCTGGGGAACGGCAAATTTGAGGAAATCTCCGATCGCCTGGGACTGGAAACCTACTGGCCGTGGGGACCGAGTGTCGGCGATCTCAACGCGGATGGTTGGGAAGACGTTTACATTCCGTCTGGCATGAGTTACCCCTATCGCTACGGCATAAACTCCCTGCTATTGAACGACCATGGCGAGAACTTCTTGCAGTCCGAATTCGTGCTGGGAATCGAACCTCGCAAGAAGTTGTACACGCCGTGGTTCGAAATCGACTGTTCGGACCCTCGGGAAGTCAAGGAGCAGGCTGAGCTGCACAGCAGAGTCTGTGTCGGCCACACCGGAAAGTCCATCGTCATGTCGCCGCGTTCCAGCCGGTCCGCCGCCATTTTTGACCTCGACAACGATGGCGATTTGGACATCGTGGTCAATGACTTCAACTCCGAACCGCAGGTGCTGATCAGCAACCTGTCGGAACGAAAGAAAATTCATTGGCTCAAAATCGTCCTCCACGGCACGAGCTCGAACCGCAACGGGCTTGGCGCCACCGTCCGTGTTTACGCTGGTAGGCAAACGTATTTCAGGTATAACGACGGCAAGTCGGGTTATCTGGCGCAAAGTGTCCTGCCCCTGTATTTCGGCCTGCGCAACACCGCAAAGATCGATCGTGTGGAGGTCGACTGGCCTTCGCGCCGCAAACAGGTGTTGACAACGGGCCTGCAGGAGAACCAGACGCTCACAATCACGGAACCAAAATAAACGAGCGATTTTGCGATTCCGGACATGCAACCGCGCCGGCAAGGTGCGCGGCCTCTCTACCTGAGATTCGAAATTGTCAATATCAGCCGAGTGTATCTTGTTTTGTTTCAATCGATTGTCGTCTGAGAATCCAACTTTGCCGGAGCTGGAGTCTCCCACATCATCCAAAACCCAGATTTGTCATTCCGACCGGACCGGAGGGACGCGCTTTGAGCCGTCCCGGAACGGCGGAGCCCTTCTGCAATTTCGGCTTTCAGCCTCAATAATTCCACTCAATGATTCCGCTTGACACCATTTAAGAGTAGGGCGTAGGATGCGTTTCATTAACGGGTAAACGTTTGCTCATGCTTCTGCGGGTAAATGTTTACTCGCGGGGTGACTTTCAATCCGTTGGCGTGCTTGGTGCGCCGCCCAAACTGGAGGAGGGTCTGTGAAGAGAAGTTTCAGTCGTATCCTGTTTGTGCTGTTTTTAATCTGCCTCTGTGCTGGGTATTGTTCGGCTCAATACAGCAGCAACGTTCAGGGAGTTGTTACCGATTCGAGCGGAGCCGTGATTACGGACGCTTCGATTGAACTACGCAACCTAGACACAGGAATCAAACTCTCAACAACTACGAGCGGTTCCGGCAACTATAGCTTTACGAGCTTGGCGCCCGGCCGATATGTGGTCCGAGCACAGGCGAAGGGACTCCAGACGACGGAAGTAAACGTTACGCTTGGCACAGCCGAGACGCAAGGCATTAACATCACTTTGCCGGTCGCTTCCATGTCCCAAACCACCATAGTGACAGAGGTGGCCGCGCCCATCGACGTCGATGAGAGCCGGCTTCAAACCACCCTGGATGCGGATGCCACCAGGGAACTTCCGGAATTGAATCGCAACCTTTGGGATGTGCTCAGTGTCTCCCCCGGAATTGTGGGTACGGGCACGCGCGGCGCTGGAGCATCTCCGGGCGGCGGCACAGACAACTTCGGCACACAAACCCCCCAGATCAGCGCAAACGGGCGTAGCTATACCGGAAACACTGCCTTCGTTGATGGGATGAACGTCA
>Ga0208687_1001371_pt1 | contig 11155 bp, 8 predicted proteins | sample June2015DPH_6_10_FD_184695 | JGI IMG/M metagenome (GOLD analysis project Ga0208687, IMG submission 184695) | Peatland microbial communities from SPRUCE experiment site at the Marcell Experimental Forest, Minnesota, USA - June2015DPH_6_100... | ecosystem: Environmental > Terrestrial > Soil >...
TCCGGAATTACTTCGACAAACGCCACGGAGAGCATGTAGCCCGCGCCGAGCGCCAGGAAGTATTGTAGGTAGCGGCGCGGCCATTCGCGGTACACCACGAAGTACCCGCCCAGCAGATTACCCCCGGCGGCCACCAGCCCCAGCAGCGCCGCGAGCGCAATGCGAAATGGCAGTTCGTGGATCATGAGGAATTGAATGTTGTAAGTTCTAAGTTTTAAGTAATAAGTAAGGCTTGAGACCTTGCACTTAAAACTCATTACTTATTACTTCGAACTTCTTTAGCCGCTATGGCGGAAGAGAATTACGTCCCCTTCCCGCACAATGTACTCTTTCCCTTCGAGGCGCACCTGCGCTTTTTCCTTCGCGGCCGCGATGCTCCCGGCCGCCAGGAGATCCTCGCAACGCACCACTTCCGCGCGAATGAAACCCTTCTCGATATCACTGTGAATTTCGCCCGCGGCTTTCACGGCTGTGGAGCCTTTGCGGATTGTCCAGGCGCGCACTTCGGGCTCACCGGCGGTAAAGAACGCGATTAGCCCCATCAGGTCATAGGTCGCATGGATCAGGCGGTTGAGGCCCGGCTCTTTCAGTCCATAGGAAGCGAGGAGTTCCGCCGCCTCTTTCTCTTCCATTTCCGCGAGTTCCGCTTCCAATCTTCCGCAGACCGCTACTACTGCGGTGTTTGGCCGGCCTTGCAGCGCCGCCAGTTTGTGCTTTTCGACCGCCTTGTCCATCTCGGCGGCTTCATCGTCGCCCAGGTTCAGCACATAGAGCATTGGCCGTTGCGAAAGGAACAGAAAGCCGCTAATCGGCTTGCGTTCTTCGGGCGTCAACTCCAGTTCGCGCAGTGGCTTTTCGGCTTCGAGATGCGCTTTGCATTTCTCGAGGACCGCCTTCTCCCACTCCAACGCGGGATCTTTTTTCTTTTTCAGGTCTTTGTCCACGCGTTCAAGGCGTTTGGAGACCTGTTCATGGTCCGAGAGAATCAACTCGAGGTCCAGATTCGTCACGTCGCGCAGGGGATCAATGTTGCCTTCGGAATGCGGCACACTGGGGTCGTCAAACACGCGAATGACGTGAGCGATGGCATCGACGTCCCGCAGCGAAGCCAAACTCTCGCGCATGCGTTCCTTCTGCACACCCGCCAGGTCCACATACTGGACCGTCGCATACATGATTTTCTTGGGATGATAAAGTTTCGCGAGTTCCACCAGCCGCGGCTCCGGCACCTTGGCTACGCCGACGTGCGTGGCTTGGCCGCCCTTAGCGTCCACGTGCGCCTTGGTCAAGATCCGGAACAGCGTGGTCTTTCCGACTTGCGGTAGTCCAATAATTCCTGTTTGCATAAACTCTGAATCTTAGCACACGACGGTGGTAAGGCTTGATTTCCTTGCGGCAGGTCTGACCGCATCCGCATTTCCCGCTGACCAACGCGACTACCCTGTGTTATGTTTTTGAGCCGCTATGAACAGCAGCACGCCGACCACGAATCTTGCGTTCGATCTTGCCGAGGCGATCCGTCATTTATCGGAGCGCGATGAATGCTTGAAGCGCCTTATCGCGGAAACCACGCCCTTCCAAATTGACGTCGCCGATGCGCAATCTCCTTACGAAGTTCTCCTTGAATCCATTGCCTACCAATCCATTTCGGGCAAAGCCGCCGCCACCATTTTCGGGCGCATCAAGGCGCTGAGCGCGACCGGCGGCGTACCTACTCCCAAGGAAATCCTCAAGCTACGCAAGCCGATGCTGCGCAAAGCCGGGCTTTCGGGCGCAAAAGTGGAAGCAATGCGCGACCTTGCGCAAAAGACTCTCAATGGCGTCGTGCCGTCGCACGACGAAGCCGTGAAGATGTCCGACGAGGAGCTCGTCGAGCGCCTCGTCTCCGTGCGCGGAATCGGGGCTTGGACCGTCGAAATGTTCCTGATATTCCGGCTGGGCCGGCCGGATGTGCTGCCCAGCCACGATCTCGGCGTGAAGAAGGGTTGGTCGGTGGCCTACGGCAAAAAGCACATGCCCAAGCCGAAGGAGCTCTTGAAGTTTGGCGAACGCTGGCGCCCTTACCGCACCGTCGCCAGTTGGTACATGTGGCGGGCCTTTGAACGCGCGGGCTACAAAATCACCAACAAGATCCGCCCGCGCCCCGTGCGCCGCAAGAAGCGAGCCGCACCGCGCAAGACTAAACGGAAGTAACCGGCTTACGGTTTGATGGACACTTCGTGGACCAGGAGGTACATGGCCGCGAGGCTCAGAAGCAGGACGGCGCCTTCGTAGCGCACCGATGCATGATGTAACGTGTTGAACTCAACCCGCCGCGGATCGTTTTCCGGCGTGTTCTGCACCGACACCATTGCTTTCTTCAGGTTTTCCATGCGGTTGCTGACCGTGAATTGCGACGCGGCCGTCAGCACCACCATCAACACCACGCAAAGCGCCGCCGGAGCCGTAAAGCTGGCGAAGCTCTGCATCCTCAGTAGCCGCGCCACCAGGAAAATCAGTCCCAGGAAAATTCCGGCAAAGTGCACCCGCGCGAGCGAAAATCCCACCATCATTCCGGCGGTATCGCGACTGCCGAGAATCGCGAACGCTCCCGGCGCAACCACAAAACTCAGGAACGCGTCCGCTCCCAGCCACAGGCTCAGGCAAAGAAACTCAATCGAACGCAGAATTGTTTGCATGCCGCCACTATACAAGACCACGCTGCCTGGGACAAAACACCGGCCTGCCAATGCACGAATCTGCCGTGCGAAAATAAGTTTTTGAACACACCGAATTGCTCTTTGTTTCAGATCTCTTGCCAAATGATGAGAGACTGGGAGAGAGTGGTGGGCGATAAAGGATTTGAACCTTTGACCTCTCGCGTGTGAGGCGAGCGCTCTAACCGCTGAGCTAATCGCCCGTCGTGGAACGGGTAATGATGTAACGGGTAACCCCGGAAACGGGCCGCCCGTCAAATTGTAAAGGGTGTTGCGTTCGCGCCAACCGCCCGCGCGTCCCTTCATCCATTTGTAGCAGGAAGAGTAAGGGTTTTCAACCAATGCCGACGGCCACCTCTCAGATCGTCACGCAACTGCAGCGCTCGATTGGGCGCGCCATTTTCGGCAAGGAAGATGTGATCCAGCTGGCCCTGGTTACCCTTCTGGCGCGCGGCCACCTGCTGATCGAAGACGTCCCCGGCGTGGGCAAGACCACGCTCGCGCAGGCGCTCGCCAAATCCTTTCATTGCACTTTCCAGCGCGTCCAGTTCACTTCGGATTTGCTGCCCAGCGACGTCCTCGGCGTCAGCGTCTATAATCCCGAAGCGCGCGAGTTCGAATTCCGCCAAGGCCCGATTTTTGCCAACGTCGTTCTGGCCGATGAGATCAACCGCACCACGCCGCGCACGCAATCCGCTCTTCTGGAAGCGATGAACGAGGCGCAAGTCACGGTGGATGGACGCACGATGCCGCTGCCGCAGCCGTTTCTGGTGATCGCCACGCAAAATCCCGTCGAGCATCACGGCACTTACCCGCTTCCGGAATCCCAGCTTGACCGCTTCCTGATGCGCGTGAAGATGGGCTATCCCTCTCACGAAACCGAGCGCGAGATTCTGCGCAGCCGCGCGAGCGACGATCCCGTTACTGCCATGGAGCCGGTGGCCGATGTCACCGACGTCCTCTCCATGCAGGAGACCGTGACCCGCGTGCGCGTGGACTCCAGCCTGCACGACTACGCCCTGGAAATCGTCAACCGCACGCGCAAGTCGGACCAGCTCGCCCTGGGGGTGAGCCCTCGCGGCACGCTGATGCTGCAACGTGCAGCACAGGCGCGGGCGTTTCTCGATGGCCGCGATTTCTGTCTTCCCGACGACTTCAAGCAACTGGCCGTTCCCGTGTTCGCGCATCGCGTGGTGGCCAGCGCGCGCCACGCGTCGCTGCAGAAAAAATCGGAGACCACGGAAAATGTTTTGCGCGAAATCGTCGAATCGGTGCGCGTACCCTTGTAGCGCCACGAAGCGCTTGAATTCACCAGTCATGGCTCCCGCTTTCCGATTGCCGGTCGCCGAGTTTTGACATCACCCACATGCCTTCTCTTTCCGCCACTTTCGCCAACCTCGTCGCCAAATCGGATCGCTCCGCGGTCCGCGCCTTCTTTCTCTCCATGGCCGCCCTCAGCGTCGCGCTAATTCTTGCTCTCTATTCCGGCGCTGCCGCGCAACTTGGCAACCTGTTCCTGGCCAGCGCTTCCGCGATCGCCGCGCTTGTGGTGGCCGCCTGGGTGTCCGTCACGCTGGTTCCCGTTCTGGCCAAACGCACGCCGCTTCGTTGGATCGGCTACCGCATGGAGTATCGTGTTACGCGGGAGGGCTGGATCTACATCGCGGTGATCGTCCTGGTGGCCCTTGCGGCCATCAATACCGGCAACAACCTTCTCTTCCTTGTCCTCGCCTGCCTGATCGCCAGCATCCTTATGTCCGGCATTCTTTCTTCAATCACGCTGATCGGCGTGGAGTTGCGCCTGAACCTGCCGGAGCACATCTTTGCGGGCCAAATGGTGCGCGCCGCCGTCGAACTCCAGAATGAAAAGCTCACGCTTCCCTCATTTTCACTTCGCGTGGAAGGCGTGAAGAAGAAGGGCGCGCCCGCGGCTGCGCTGCTGGAGACTCCCGTCTACTTTCCGTATCTTCCCCGGAAGACCTCGGCGCGGCAGAGCGTACCGATGCTTTTCTCCCAGCGCGGCGTCTACCGCCAGGAAGCATTTCGCATCGTCACGCGTTTTCCCTTTGGCTTTCTGCAGAAAGCGCGGCGCATCGATCTGGCCACAGAGGCGCTCGTCTATCCCTCCGTGGAAGCCACGCCGGAATTCCTGGAGGTTTTGCCCGGCATTCAAGGAGCGGTGGAAAGCATGGTCAAAGGCCGCGGTCAGGATCTTTACGCCCTGCGCGACTACCTGCCAAATGACAGCGCCCGCCATGTCCACTGGAAGGCTTCCGCGCGCACCGGCGTGCTGATGGTCCGCGAATTCACCCGCGAGGACGACTACCGCATCCTGCTGGTTTTCGATCCTTACAGTCCAGCGGCGCAACCCGAATCATCCGCGAACGAAAAGGAGCGCTTCGAACGCGCCGTGAGCTTGTGTGCCGCGATTGCCTGGAATTTTCACGAACGCAACGCGCAGCTAGAATTCCGCAGTGTCCGCGCAGAAGTACCCATGGCCCCCGCCACCGAAAATATTTTCGCTGTCTTGCGCCACCTGGCGCTTGTCCAGCCTATCGCGCCCGCGCCAGGGCACGATCTGCTCTCTCAACTGGCAGCGAATCCCGATTCCTGCAAAATTGTGGTCACCTCGCAGCCCCGCGGTTCCATTCCCGCCGAAATCTGGAATTCCTCGTATGTCGTTTTCGCCGAGGATCCCTCCGATTGAGTTCCACGAATCCCTGCTCTGCATTCTCAAAAGACTTCTCACAGGTTCGTCACGCGGCGTTTTATGCGAAACTACTCGCGCCGATGCTCACCGGACCCGCACTCGCTCGCTTCCGCAAAAATCTTCTTGCGTGGTTCAGGCAATTCCAGCGCGATCTTCCCTGGCGCCGCTCGAAAGACCCGTACCGCATCTGGCTCTCGGAAATCATGCTGCAGCAAACGCGTGTAACCGCCGCCACTCCTTATTACGAGCGCTTCCTCGAGCGTTTCCCTGATGTGCGTGCCCTCGCCGAAGCCCCGCAGGAAGAAGTTCTGCGCCTCTGGTCCGGCCTGGGCTACTATTCGCGCGCGCGCAATCTGCAAAAGGCCGCGCAACAAATCGTGGCTCTCCACCACGGCGTATTCCCCGCCACGGAAGCGGAGGCTCTCGCTCTCCCCGGCATCGGCAAGTACACCGCCGCGGCCATTCTCAGCATTGCTCATGGTCAGAAGCTCGCCGTGCTCGACGGCAACGTTGCCCGTGTCCTGGCCCGCTTGCAGGCGATGCGCGGGGATCTGCGCGCGGGCAGCCGCTGGCAGGAACTCCAGAAAGGCGCCGAGGCGCTTCTTGCCCCCAACGCGTCTGGCGACTGGAATCAAGCCATGATGGAGCTTGGCGCCGTTCTCTGCACGCCTAAGTCGCCGCAGTGTCTTCTCTGCCCGGTCAACGAATTTTGCCGGGCTCGCAAGTTGGGTCTTACGGGCACCATCCCGGAAAAACGCAAGAAGCGCGCCACGGTGGAACTCCGGCTCGCGGCCGCCGTCCTGCTGGATCCCCAGGGCCGCACGCTACTCCTGCCTCCGCCAAAACCGAGAGCAGGCCCGGCGCACAAAGCCGACGTGGGCGCGATTGTTTCGCGCATGTGGCACTTTCCCACCATTGAGGTTCACCGCAATGCCGCTCGCGATTTGCGCGCGCACCTGGAACGATCGCTGCTGCGCAGCCGCAAATTCTCCGCGCCGCTCGATCGATTGCCGGAAATCCGCCATAGCGTCACGTACCGCTCGATCACGCTCCTGCCTTTCCGGCTAAACCTGAAGGAGCTTCCGCAGCTCTCGGGGGGAAGAGTCCTTCCGCTTTTCGACCTTTCCTCCGTTCCGATCTCCAACCTGACACGCAAAATCGCACGTGCCGCTCTGAATTCGTGACGCAGCCAGGACTCAGTCCAGACCGAGTCTTGCTTCCTGATATCTGATCACTGATATCTGAACTCTGATATCCCTCTGGCGCTCATGATAACCCTTTCGTTTCCCGGCCGCCGCCCATCGCGCGCCGGATGCTATTCTGAGGGTTGCACCATGGCTTCTTCCATCGCATCTCCCGGCAGTTCGCTCCCGGCCGATCGTTTCTATCGCACGGCCCTGTTCTTCCTTGTGCTCTCTGGTGTTCTGGCGCTTGCCGCCACCGGCAAGCTCGATGCCATCAGCAGCGTCGCTGCACCTCTGGCGATTCTGTACAAGGGCGTGCGCTGGTGGCGCGGTCACCCTGCGGAATTGCGGCAAAGCACGGCCACGCGACTCGTCGTCGCCTACGTTCTCGTTGTTCCTGCGGACATGCTGTTTTATTCTCGCTCGCTTGCCGAGGGTACGGGCAATCCCACGATCTACGCCGCGTTGCTTGCTGCCGTCCACTTTCTGCTGTTCGTCACCATCCTGCGGCTCTATAGCGCCGTAACGGATCGCGATGCCATCTTCCTCGCCATGCTGGCTTTTGCCGCGATGCTGGCCGCCGCCGTTTTCACCATTGATACATACTTCCTGGCTTTCTTCCTGGCCTTTTTGCTTTTCGGGGTGGCTACCTTTGTCGGTCTGGAAATTCGACGCGGCGCCGCCGGGGCAGTTTTCCCTCCGTTGCAGGCACGTTCAGAAACCGAACGCCGCTTCCACCGTGCCCTGGCGCTTGCCGTGCTCAGCGTGGCAGTTGGCGGCGTCGCGTTCGGCTCCCTGCTGTTCTTCTTCTTTCCGCGTTTCAGCGCGGGCTACCTGGCGCGGAGCGGCTTTCAGCCCTCGTTGATGAGCGGCTTTACGGACAATGTCGAGCTCGGCCAGATTGGCGAGATCAAGCAGAGCACTTCAGTGGTCATGCGCGTGCGCACCGGCTCGCCGGTCAAGTATCCGATGCTGCGCTGGCGCGGCATCGCCTTGAGCAATTTTGACGGCAAACGGTGGACGAACGATGAATCGAGCCGGCAAATACAATCGCCCATGCCGGATGGCTGGATCATTCTCTCCAGTCGCAACGACTTCCAAGCGCCGCCGGCCGTGACACTCGAATTCACCATCCTGCTGCAGCCCATCGCCAGCGATGCGCTGTTCGCGCCTGCCCAGGTGATCAAGTTGCGAGGCAATTTTTTCGCTGGAGCGAACACCTACTACGCTTCCGTTCGAGGTAGTTCGTTGGCCGTGGATTCCACGAGCTCCATTTTCAACGCTTCGCATAGTTTCGGGCAGATCCGCTACGACGGCGTCTCCATACTTCCGCAATCGCGGCCGGTGCGGGCCCGCACCGCCGGCTCCGCTTATCCCCAGGAGATCCTCGACACCTACCTCCAGCTTCCCAGCGCACTGGATCAACGCATTCCGGAGCTTGCCAAGAAGATCACTGCGCCGGCGGGCAATCCGTTTGACAAGGCAGCGGCCATGGAAAGTTACCTGCGCGACAATTTCACTTACACGCTCAACCTGACGGGTAAGCCCGGCGACGATCCTCTCGCTCACTTCCTCTTCGAGACCCGTGCGGGCCACTGCGAGTACTTCGCTTCCGCGATGGCCATCATGCTGCGCACCCTCGGCATTCCCTCGCGCGAAGTGAATGGCTTCCTCCCGGGTGAATACAACGACGTGGCCGGCGACTACATCGTCCGCGCCAGCGACGCGCATAGCTGGGTGGAAGCGTACTTCCCGGGTTCCGGCTGGGTGACCTTCGACCCCACACCACCGGGCGCGGGAGACGCCACCGGGTTGTTTTCCCGGCTGGCCCTGTACGTCGATTGGTTTCAGCTCAACTGGAACGAGTGGGTCATTAACTACGATTTCTCGCATCAGATCCAACTGGCGAGAAACGTCCGGCAAAATTCCACGGATTGGGCTGGTTTAGCGCGCCGGAAATTCAACCGCATGAAGCATCGCGGGATGAACGGTCTGACGGCCTGGCAAGCCCTTCACCCCCGGCTCAGCGTTGTGTTTCCCATTGCGCTAGTATTTGCCCTAGTGGTCCTGCGCTTCGATTGGATTCGCGCTTTGCTGCGCTGGCTTACGCTTTCCTGGCAGATCAGCCGTGCGCCGGCGGAACGCAACAACCCGCAACTTGCCTCGCGCCTCTATGCCGAACTTTTGCGGCTCCTTGAAAAGCGTGGGTTGGCACGACCCATCACGCAAACGCCGCTGGAATTCGCCACTTCTTCCCGCTTGCGGCCCGAACTCTCCGGCCCCGTGAGTGAATTCACGGACTTGTACGCGCAGGCGCGTTTCGGCGCCAAGCCCTGCGATTCCTTCCGTCTGCGCGCCCTCCTGGAGCAAATCCGCGCTGTTCCGCGCCCCCGCTAGCTTGCTTTCGCGCGATGCGGTTTGGTTGGCCTGGCTGCATCGGACAAGCCCAGGTGCCGGGGTAATCGCCTTAATCGCGCGAAGGCAGAGAAACCTTATTGAGTGACAACGCCCAGTTTTTCAGGTGGTTTGATCGCATGAGTGTCAAGGAATTCGTATCGGCCACGCATCGTGTCGGCAGTCGCATGAGTGTTCTTGCCGGACAGGTGCATCACCTGATACCCATCCTTGCTGTCATATTTCGGCCAGTCCGGCAAGCCGCTACTGTTGGGATTTCCTGTCTTGGCGAAGTTCACCCAATAGGAAGCCATGGCATCGGACACTTTGAAGTCCTCATCGGTCCAAGGCACTCCCGCCTGGGATTTTAGTGTTTGAAAAACGTATTCGATTTCGCAGGCGTGTCGGGCCCCAGCCTCGGCGGCGGGAATCGGTCCGATCATGGCCCCGTGCTTCACGGCTGGTACCTGCTCGAAGCGGTATTCGTAAACCGGGGAGGCGTCCGTTTTCTTTTGCATGTCGACCCACTTCCAGGTCGAGAAGGCGATGAAATCGTCGCCCGCGAGCGCTTCGGCCGAAATCAAGGCCTCCTGGTCCGTGGTTGCCGGATACAACTTCAGGAACTCCCCCGCCTGGTCACCGAAGCGGGCGCTTGCCTGCTCCGCAAAACTCTTCGCCGTGGGTTTTTGCGGCGCCATGAGGACGAACATTTTCCCTTCGTCCGCATTCCACCCCGCCAAGAGTGGCACGTGGCTTTGCGCACCCTGGGTGTAGATCGTTAGCGCGTCAGTGGTCAGAAAATACCCGTCTATATTCGGACCAAACCCAAAACCGCGATTCTGCTTCGCCGCGGCCTGGAGCAACTCATCTCCTGGTTTGGCGCGCATCTCGGCCAGAGACTTCGCTCCCACAGACTCCGCGAATTTCACTCCCAACTGTTCCGTTTCAACAACAGGCTTCAGTTGCATGCCTGCGCTAGGCCCGCTGGGAAAGAACGCCCCGCTTTCGCCGATGGCTTTTTGAAAGAGTTTTCGCGAAAGTGGCGAGGCCATCAAGGCGCTGACGGAGAGGGAGCCCGCGGATTCGCCCGCGATCGTAATGTTCTGCGGATCACCTCCAAACGCCGCGATGTTCTTCACCACCCACTGCAATGCTGCCACCTGATCCAACAGGCCGTAATTGCCCGAAGAGTTGCGGCCAGATTCCTTGCTAAGTTCGGGATGAGAGAAAAATCCAAATACACCGAGACGGTAGTTCGGGTCGACGATGATCACGCCCTTCTTCGCTAGGTTCTCTCCGTCATACCGCGGTTCGGAGTTGCTGCCCGCCACGAACCCACCGCCATAGAACCAAACGATCACCGGAAGTTTCGCGCTGCCAGCTTTTGCCGGGATCCAGATGCTCAGGTTGAGGCAATCCTCGCTCGGTTGAGCGTCGCGAAAATAGATATCGCCGAAGACATTCGTCTGCAGGCAGGCCGGACCGAACTTGTCGGCTTGGCGAACGCCGCTCCAGTTTGCCGCGGGCTGCGGCGGCTTCCACCGCAGATCTCCGATCGGAGGCGCCGCAAACGGAATCCCCTTGAACATGCGCACGGAATGATCCGCATTTGTGGTTCCCTGCAGTTTGCCATTTTCGACCGTCACCTCATCGGCGGCCCTGGCGCCGCCGGCACAAAGAACGCCCACAAGCAGAGTCCATCTCATCAGTTGAACCGCCCTTAAGAACCGTGACATTTTTTCTCCTCGCATAACTCCAGGTCAGTATAGTCATGTTCCCAGATTTGTGCGCGAGGTTTTGCGATTCAGATCATCAGCGCGAACTCGCCGCGCGAAGCTGGATTGTCTCCAGGCTCATTCGCGTTTGTCCCTCTGCTCGAATGAGTTTCGACTGTTGCGCCGTGAAATGCAGGTCGCCCTTCATAAGTTGCCGGACCTGTTTGCGTTCCCATTGGCCTTGCATGATTCCGGTGTCAGAGTGGCTGTTTGAGCCAAGCATAAGATGGCCGATTTCATGGGCCATAACGCAGCCCAGAATGATGGGGGCCTCGAACTCGGCTCCGTCACTCCTGGCCAGACTCACCGCATGCTCGTAGTAGACGCTAGCTAGAACTGGAAGGACCGCGAAACCAAAGGCACCGTCTTGAACACCATTCCGTGCGTGATCAGGGA
>Ga0208687_1001373_pt1 | contig 11146 bp, 19 predicted proteins | sample June2015DPH_6_10_FD_184695 | JGI IMG/M metagenome (GOLD analysis project Ga0208687, IMG submission 184695) | Peatland microbial communities from SPRUCE experiment site at the Marcell Experimental Forest, Minnesota, USA - June2015DPH_6_100... | ecosystem: Environmental > Terrestrial > Soil >...
GTATTCGGTTTCGATGCGCCGAGGACGGTGGAACGGAGGCATCTTCTCGCCTTACTTTAGAACTGCTCACCATCAGAATAGCTAAATCCCCGCATTTTCTTCCATGCGCGGTAAAACCATGAATCCTTGGCGCCTTTGACTTTCTGGGATTGCACGCCTGTCTTGCCTTCGGTGAACTCTTCCGTGCCGGCGCGCGCTTCCTCGGCCTCGATTTGGAGCGGAACTTGCACATCGTCATCCGCTTCCTCGATCATCTCGTCGGTAATGTTCGTGCCGAGCTCCGTCACCTTGGATGCGGTCTGCAACTCACGCAGTGCCGTCTGGCGCCCGATAATTCCAGCATTGAAGAGTCCGGTAATGCCATCCGATTGTGTCTTGCCGAGCTCAGCCTTCTCCTTTGCCGTCATGCTGCGGATGGGGCAGAAGTTGTAATCGAGATCATCGGGAACCCGCCCCCAGGTGCTCATGCAGATAATGGGAATCAGCTTATCCATGAGCGGCCGATCCTTCTGGTTACGCTCCTGATCCGCATTATCGTAATACGCCTGCAAATCGCCTTCGTTGCTCGAATTCAGACCCGTTTGCGTCTCGCCGAATAGACGCGATACTGGATATCCGCTGGCCCCGCAGAGGCACATGATCTGCATCCGCATCACGTCCGAAAGCCCCGAAAACGAGCAGGTATGCGTGAAAAGCTCCTCATTCTCGCCGAGCACTAATAGGCCATTCGTGGTAATCGTTTCCGATACCGCCGCAACACGCTGGAGATAATCATTCAACTGCTGCTGTGTGAGGCCCACGCCTGAAAGCATCTGGGCCAGCATCGGGTTCTGCATGGCAAAGACATTGGCGCGCGAGATCAGGTCCGCAACCGCTGCCATGCCATAGTCGTAGCGATTCAGCTCATCCAGGATGCACTCGATCTCGCTCATGCCCCAGTAGGTTTCGATCTGCTTCTCGAACAACGGCAAGTCACGGCCCACAAACCGTAGGCAGCGGCTATGATGCACACGCAGATTCTGGCCGGCTTCAGTATAAACATCGTAATACACAGGCAGGCCATATTCCGATGGATTGTCTAAATCTTTGATGAGCTCGGAACTGGGGCTCATGCCGCTCCAGCGATCGACGACAATCATGCCGCGGTAGCTGTCCACGTCCACGTCCTCGAGCGCCAGCGGCTGCGCCAGATCATTGTGGCCTTTGAGAATGATGATTCCGAGTGCGCCGCCGAATAGCCGGCCCCATTTGCGGCCTTCGATGTACTTCTGGAGCGTTGCGGTATCTGCAATCACCTTGTCAAAGGCTGCAATTTCCTCGGGCGTAACCTGGCTGGTAAGTGTGGGAAATGCTTTCAGTTGATCTTGGGGTTTCGTATCCACAACTGAGCGGATGATCCAGGAGCCGCGATACATGAAAACGAGTTTCTGATAGTCGAGCGAGATGCGGAATGGAACATGCCGCCCGCCATTGGCCAGCGAAGTCGTGCCCCAACCCACGTTCGCAGCGGGATTGGAATACATATCAACCGCTCCCCTAAGCTGTGGCGCCGGCTGAATCTTGAGCTTCTGGGCTGCGCGCTCTTTGGCGAGCGAAAGCGAGTCTTTCTGGGCCATGCGGCTATCTTACAACAGGCCGAATATGGGGATACGTACGGGGATACGCTAACCTACGCGCCATTTTGGGATCATTTTGCTTACGCACATGCGGATCACGTCACAATTGCTCACGAGAATACCGTTGGCGATGTAGCAACCGTGCTCAGTTTTGATCGTATAGACTTTTTGTCCACCGCAGGCGTGTACCGCATGAGCGGCTACAGGTTTTTGTGACGCTGTGCTTATGCGCCATAAAAGGCTTGCCACAGACCGCGCAAATGCGGGATTCCGCGCCCAGATTCTTCTGATAGCTGGCGCGCTGCTTGCAATTGACATTGCAGTAGAAATGACGCCCGAGAATACAGCCCTGAAATTCCTTCCCGCACCCGCGGCAAATGTATGTGGCGCGAGCTTCCATGAGACGAGAGATTGTTTTTCTCGCTTGCTTGCGGTGCCATGCACGGCCCTCTTCTGATCGATGCCACGTCTTGGCCATTTCGATGATTCGAGCCATGTGCGCGGGATCTCTGTGTTTTCCTTTGGTATGGAGAGATAGGTGGTCATGACCGGGAAGACATTCGAGATTGGAAGGATCGTTGTTTCCTGGATTCTCGTCGATGTGGTGCACATGATGACCGGGAGGAACTGGCCCGTGGATGCTCTTCCAAATCTCGACGTGCAGCGCCTTAGTGCCGGCGCGGATATGTCCAGCATGCGGACGAAAGTAATTGCGGTCTGAGGTGCGCTTGGAGTCCGGGTAACGCCTGAACTCGATTCCATTGAATATGACTGATTCAACTCGCATAATTCATTATACTCTACAGCATCCAATCTAACCCATTTCCCTTGTGAGAAAATAGGATGTTCTGGCGTTCCAATGAGCACGCCAGTGTCAATGCATTCAGCCTCGCGTACGCCGATTTCGAGGATTCTGGCTCTGCCGAGTGGGCTGAGCACAAGATCACCAGGAGAAATGCTTTCGATGGGCACGACGCCCGCAGGCGTAGAAATCAGAGTCCCTGCCACGAAACAGGTGTGGTCATTTTCCTTGATTGGTTCCTCTTCGCCGCGCTTCGCCGCCTTCTCAGACCACGAATAGACCTCCAACTCCTTGAGCGTTTTCGGATTGTTCCGCGCGTGGATCCGGTACATCCCGGCCTTGAGCGCTACCGAGACACGCCTGATACCCTCCAGCACCTCATTCTCGCCGTTCATCACCTGATAGCCGCGCTTGACGAGCTCCAGCTTGAAACTGGCTGCGCTCGGATCAGCGATGACCACGAGCCCGCGGCGTTCGCGGCCCACGAAGGCATCAAAATCATCGGCGTATTCCGAATCGGTCTTCTGGCGCCGCTTTTCCTGAGAGTCCCAGTAATACTCGCGTTCTTGCCAGAGCGTCTTGCCATCGTCGAAAATCTCCAGAAAGACACATGGGTTGATCGTTCCATAGTCCACGCCGATGTAACGAGCCGCAAAACTGGTCAGTAGGGCTTGCGGCCGATCAGCGTCCGTGTAATAGCAGGCGTTGCCCAGCACATCGCGATAGATCGCTGCCTCGGCCACAACCCATTTGCCGAGAATATAGCGTTCGTAAAACACGCCCGTATAGAGCTGCTTCTGACTTTCGATGTATTCGGTGCTGAGATTTGGGTTGTCATCCATCGTGTAGTGGCCATACGAAAGCATCCCGAGATTGCGCAGCTTTTCGTTGTCGATGAACTCTGTTTTGAGCCAATGCAACGGATTCGCAGGATTCAACGTGCCATAGAATCTAGATCCTTCAGGAGACATGCGCGTGAGCAGCATTTGAAAGAACTCTTGGGGCATCAGCTCGATTTGATCACCAATCACCACGCCCACAGTGAGCCCGCGGATGTATTTCTCGCTGCCCTCATCCTTGGCGCCCATGACGAGCCAGGAAGACTCACAAAGCCGTAGCAGCCCAGATTGATGGTTATAGGTGTAGTTTGAGGGCCCAACAAGGTTGAAAAGGTCGTTCAGCACATTGTTGAAGATGGTCTGCTTCGATACGCCTGTAATGACCCGCCAGCCATTCACCGGATAGCGACAGGCGTAGAGGGTTTTGGGGTGCAGAGCCCACGTTTTGCCGCTGCGAACGGCGCCATCGAGCAGATTGATGCGAGCATCGAGTTCGATCGGGCGATAAGCGAAGCGGCGCAACCTTTCACCATAATTCAACATCATAATGTTCTCGGTTTTCTGGGTTTACCGAGTTTAGCAAGTCGCATTTTCTGCATGGCTTATTCATCTGGCGCTTTTGGCAATGCCTCATATTGCTGACGAAATTCGGCGAGCAGTTCAGCGAGCGGATCACCTGAGACTTTCAGTTCTGTCTTATCGCGCCATTCTTCCGGTTTGCGATTCTTCAACCAGAAGATCATGGAAGTTGGATCAGGCGGCACATGCTCAACGTATTCGACTTTCACCGCTTCGCTAGCCCCAGCCGGCATGAAGATCTTCACCGCATCAAACGAATAGCCGGTTGCTCGCTCATATAGCGATCGCTCGACTTGAGCATCAGCAATCTCTTTCCCTGTTTTTAAGGCGGCTAGGAATTCCGGATATTTTGCGCGCCAGTTGCGCAGTGTTTGTAAGCTAACCCCAAATTCGTGAGATAGATCGAGATTGGTAGCACCCGCCAAGCACATTTCTTTTGTGCGCTCGACATATTCAGGCTTGTATTCGGTTGGGCGTCCAGCGGGCATGAATGAATTCTACGCCGCCTTCGCCCACTTGCCGGGGCTGATTTCTGTGAATGTGGGGATCAGTTGCGGGAATACTTCGACAATCCGCAGTTGCGCGATGCGCACGGTGGTGATGACGGCAACGGGCTGGGTCTGCGGTTTGGGCATTGCAATCACGAGACCATGATACCGCAGGTTGTCAAATTTCGTACGGCCGATTCGCAGAGGCATGATATCATATTGTCGATGGATTCGCGCAACGTTAACTACGCCAATCAGTTACGTCGTTCATTAACACACGCGGAAGAACGGCTTTATTCGGAGTTGCTGGTCGCTTTCAAGAATTCCTCGATCATAGTGGCTTGCCAGGAGCCGATAAGCTACTACATCGCAGATTTCATGCTCTACCCGCAACGCATTGCGATTGAGTGTGATGGCGGATACCATCTCACGCCCAAGGCTCAAGCCTATGATCGGCGACGCACTACCGCAATGAATCAGCTTGGGATCCGCGTTCTGCGCTTTACAAATCGACGGGTGCTTTATGAAACGACCGCAGTGATTCAAGAGATTCTAGCCGCTTGTGGACCGTTAGAGCCAAAGTCCGACGGAGGCCCGCATGTGACGATTTGTCCACCTCATCGCGCTAACGCCTCTGGCCGCAAGGCTAAGCGCAAATGGTCTGAGCTCTTGTTTTATCGGCTCCGTTAGAGGTATCTCGGTTTCCCGCGCAGCCAGTCGTAGACCCACAGGTAGGCAGCTGCAGCGAGCACGGCTAACTCAGGCAACGAAAGGACGATCAGGAGTTTCATGGCGTTCAGGCTTTCTAGGGGAAGCGCCCACGCCGCCCCGTAAGACGGCGCAAGCGTGCTCTAATGCGGCTGCATCCCAGTCCCCCTTACTACCGCGCGAGCCGCTGCGCGATGCTAGCTTGTGGGTGGTGTCAATGGGGTTGGATTGGGCAATAGCGCCGTCAGTGATGCGACTGTGACCGGCTGGCCTGTTGCCGTGCTCCAGGCGTTGATTGCCGCCGTTACCAGCCCTTCAAGCGCTTCGATGGCTGTTACGGGCAGCGCAAGAGCAGGATCGAGCGCCTGGATCTCAGCCAGAACCTCATTCGATACCTGCTCGATTTCCTGCACAACGGTCCTCCCACCGCTCCATCCGCTTCGGATCGTTCGGAGCGTCGGTAGTCGCCAGTTCGGAGAGTTCCGCTTCGCGACGTTGCAAATCCTCAAGCTCGGCTGCTGCTTCATCACTATAGGTGTGATTCCATAGCCTCTTGTAACCACTCTCGATCAGGCTCCAGCCGTAATGCAATTTCGCCATTATCCTGATTTTGGAGTCCAGATTGACTGCGACAGCATACGCATTCATCAATGCCACAAGAACAGAAAGCCAAATGGGGACGCCAATTGGTAACTTGGCAACCAGAGCGAAGACGGCACCGGAGGCCAGAAAAAACGAGAGGCCAGTAATCCACTGTTTTCGCAGGGAATAAAGGCTTGCAAGATCGCCGAAATACAGTGAATACACTTCGGCGGAAATCCGCCTTTTCCATACTTCGTTGATTTGATCGGACGTCAGCATTGCAGACCTACTTTCAAACGCTCCCGGCCCCTTGCGAGGCCGGAGGCGTGCTCTTGCACTATGCGGCTGTATGGATCCCCCTTACTACCGCGCGGGGTACTGCGCGATGCTGCCTAAACCGGAGGCGGAACAGGTAGCGTGCCAGGGTCAGCGCCGTCGGCGGCTTCCTAATAGCCCTCAATCAGCCTGTTCCCCCTGTCCGACCGCTCGCTGCTACGACGTCAATGTTTGCCTCTTCTTCGGTCATAACGTCCTTTCCTGCGATCATATCTCCCTCATTTCAAAGCCTGTTCTACATCCTCAATGCTGCGGGCGACGATGTACCGATGGCCCTCGCGCTCAACCTGCTCTTGAAAACTCTTTTGCAGCTCGCTCTGCTTGCCCTTGGCGGCTTTGCACTCGATCCAGAGTGGCACGATAGAACGACCGTAGCATCTATGGTCTTCATCAATAGGCTCACCGCACTGCTCGAATGAAAACGCCAGCACGTCAGCCATCCCAGGCACACCCGCTTTGATGAACCGCTTGCCGTCCGGCGTGGGCATGGCCAGCGTGTTCATGCGGAACGCTAGAATGTGCCGCGCCGCCAGATAGTCCAGAACCGCCTTCAAAACCTGTCCTTCCGGTGTCATTGCTTTTTGCCTGTAATCCGGTACTCGAACGAATCTGTGCCCTCTTTGCGCCGGCGCTCCACGATGTAGCCGCCATAGCGTGCCTTGCGAAGGTCCCTGATACGCGCCGACATGGTGCTGTCACAGTAAAACTCGCCCGTTTTGCGCTCGATTTCGCGCTGCACGAAGTAGGGCGTGACCCACTCGTGGATCAGCAATACATCCTTCACTGCGTCGATCAGCCGCGGCCTGCGCGCGCGCGGCGGCTCCAGGTCGAGTGAAAGCTGGACCATCACTTGCCCGCTTTCTGGCCGCGACGGAAGGCTTCGATGATTGGCTTGTTGTGCTCGCACGGCCACGGCTTGAGCAGGTCCGCAATCTCCGGCGGCACTTCCGGCTCCGGCTCGCCGTATATCACTCTCAGAATGGCCGCTAACCTTGTCCTCGTCGCATCTCCGTTGAGGTTCGGCGGCGGTGTGACTGAGCATATTTCAGCAACACGCCTGATCACTTCGTCTGTCAGCAATTTCCGCGCGTTCTCCCGCTGCCAGAGCAGGGCGGCTTCGCCAGCAATCCTCGCCACGCCATAAGGCAAATACAGAAACGGCCCAATCGCGTCGCCAATTGCTTCCTGCATTCCCTCCGGCAACTTCACCTTTGCGCTCATACGCCCTCCTATCGGCCGCCTGCGCGGTCATGCTGCGCGTTACTCTCCAGCCACCTGTCCGTGGCCTCGTCCGCCTCGTGCGCCGCCTTGTCGTAGCGCGCCTGCCGCTCTGCCGTGAGCGGGGCCGTGCCTGTCCGCGCTCCAAATCGCATCCCCTTGGCGAACTTGCGGTCCTTGAAATAGAAAACATTGATCGTCTCGCCGCGTGCCTCGTCTGCCCGTGCACAAACCAGCAGCGTCTTGCTCACGGCCTCCACGTCCGCGCCTGAGTCCCGAGCGGCGTATGCGATGACCTGGGCCAGCATCTGCACATCGTAGGGACCGGCAGCGAGGCCCAGCTCCTCAAGAAGCCATGATGCGGCCATGAATTCGCCGTTTGCTGCGTGCTTGACGGTCATTCGCGATTGTTCCATGCAGAAACCGCTGAAGTTGCGCTCGACGTCGCCGCCGGACTTACCCCACATTTGGGATTCTGGCATTTCACCCAGTAATACGCATACTTCGGATCATTGTTGGGAAAAACGCTACTTGGCCACCCGTCGCACTTCAAAAGAGCTTTTGACCCACAGAATGGGCATGGGTCAAGAACAACTCCAGATTCCAATTCGACTAACATTTGAATCTCCTTTTCCTGAAAGTTTTGCTACTTTTTCACAAACAACCATCCTGCGGTCCGTAAAGGGCCGTGCGTTTCTGTTCCCTCTGACAAACCAAAAGAACCTGGGGCCGCATAGGATTCCCCGTGTTCTGGGCCGAAGAGCACTAATCCCGGCCAAACCCGCCCTGCGGTCAAGGGCGGAAGTCCCTACAGCGTCAGAAGTGCAAAAGTCAGGCCGTTCAAGTGCGCTCATCCTGTATGCGCGGCCTACTCTGCGGATGAAGTCACCATGACAGAGCACAGCCAGGCGCAAAGAAGGCGCAAAGTGTCGATTTTTCGAGAAATTGGGTCATTCTCAAGCAACCTGGCGATTCCACTATTGCATAAATAGGCCAAAGAGTGCAAGAATAAACTTGCGGGGTTGATCCTAACCTCGTTGGTTCCGTTCTCGCGCCTGGCAGTGTGTAGAATTGGGATCATCCCCGCACCCTCCGTCAAAACTTATGCACCGAACGAGGATTAAAGGAGTTGCAGTGTCTCTGTGTCTGCGTCCTGCGATGCGCGGGTCAAAGGCCCTTAGCATCCTCGTCTTCACGTCGTTGGTTTCCCCGGTGCAATTCGCGGACGGAATTGACTCCCTCTCGTTTAAGGCTGTCGCTGGATCTGCCTGAGCCTCCGCGAACTTGTTCAAATTCCTACCGCCCGTTTGCCAAACATAGCCTCGTAATCCTCATCCACGTAGCGCGCCACAAGCGCCCCGCCCACGACCGCGACCGGGGGCAGCGGCGGCTTTGGCCCGCGCTTGCGCTGCGCGTGCACTGCCAGCGTATTGAGCAGCTCCGCCATCGTTGGCTTTGACAGCACTGCGTCGGCGCCTATGTCATTTGCGCTCGCGTCATCCCTGACCACGATGGTGTGAATCTCGCGGTTCATCCTTCTGGCCGTTTGCAGGAGCGCGCCCTCGCCGGCGAAAGGAGCGAAGATCAGCACGACGGCGGGCAAGTCCAGAATCAGTGAAAGCGCCTGCGTGAGCGTGTCTGCCTTAGTCACGCCGTAGAATGGCCCATTGCAGGACACTCGCGCCTTGGACAGCGTGTAGGCCATCACGCCCAGGCGGTCCTCGTCGGAGCAGCAAAGCAGGATGCAGCGTGCGGGTTTCATGGCAGGCTCTCCGTGTCACTTACTTTTACCGATAAGCCATAACAGGATTACCGCTAAGGTTCCAGAATCGCAGGCTTTACCCTGCTCAATACGGAAGAATGTTGCCGAAGAGATGCCAAGTTCCTTCGCGACATCCCGCACGGTTCTTTCTTCCATAGTCCGCCATTTGCGAAGAACAGTGCCGAGTCTCATAGAGAAACATCCTTGCACAAGCGGAATGAAAAGTAAAGGAAAATAATTTTGTCTTACCTACTTGACAGGAATCCTCGCTTGGCCTTACTGTGTAAAAGTCACAGGGGCCGCAGCCGGGTTCGTGGCAGTCGGGCGGCCCGAGCGGTAAGGCTGATCTAAATCCCAGCATGTACGAAAAGATCAATCCGAATGAATTACGATGACTGGAAACTCGAAACTCCTGAAGAGGAAGAATATCGCCTCTCCAACCGCCTTCGCCGGAAGAAATCTCGCGCCGAATGGATGGAAGAGCACGCTGATTACCTCCTCGAAGAGCGCCGCGAAGCCGAAAGCGATCACGACCGCGACTGGTATCAAGAGCATGATCCGCAATCGCTGGTCGATTCGGATAATGAGCACAATCGGCCTTAACCTTCGCCGCGCCTGATCCCCTGATGAGTGGCGCGCGAAGTCAAGTTTTGGGAGAGGGAACCATGAATAAGCCTTTTGTAATCAGAGCAACACGCGGAGACTCTTCGCTTGTTTATTGGACAGGGAAGGAATACTCGCCTTTTTCAACAAACAAGCATAATGCTTTCCGGTGCGATTCGTTTGACTTCGCGCAAGTCACGATCTCGCTACTGCAACTGGATCGCCGTGACTGGCTTTTCTCTGTTCTTCCCTTCGACCAGGAGCATATCGATCTAACCGCCGAGCAATGGGGCGACATCGTAGCTTTCATGCGCAAAATTGGACCAGAGGCCGTCTTCCACGCAATGCGTGGAGAATACTATGACGCATTTAATGGCTGGAAACACGTTGGCACGACGAAGCCTAAGGAATACACCCTGGAAGACCTTCACGCTGATATGCCGATGTTTCGCGCAGCCGGGTTCGTGGCAGTCGGGCGGCCCGAGCGCAAATGGAGACGCAAATCTTAAGGAGACAAAGCATGTATACCATCGAAAAGGACGTGCCGCTACCAAGAAGCCAAGGGAACACGCCTAGCGGATCAACCATAGAGCGCCGCGAGACAATGCAGGCACTGGAGGTCATGGAGTCGTTTGTGATACCGCTTATGGGGCGGGGAGTCGGAACCTTGGTGGCATATACAAGTGCGGATGCCAAGAGATTTCTGCCGAAACGGTTCAAAACGGCACGCGTCGCCGACGGTGTACGCGTGTGGAGAATCGAGTAAGGGACATGAGCAGCGATTACAAGTACGCCACGCAGATAAGGGCAGAGGAGCTAGCTGAAGAAGAGTTCGGCGCCGACTTCTACTCCCTGCCGGCGGCAACGCAGGACAAGCTCTTTAGCCGCGCGGAAGCAAGCTATTGGGACGACCTGTTTGACGCCGCCGACAATGCGCGTAAGGCTGCAAGGGAGCGCGAATGACCCGCCGTCACGAGCACCTGCCGATGCGCTCGCTGTACTGGTGCCAGGACTGCGACGAGTGCGGCACGAACCCGCGCACATGCTGTTGCTGCGGCTCCGTATCGTTGCTGGGACTGGCCGCGATCCTGAACCGCCCCCAGCAGGGCGAGATTGAACGGATGATCGAAGCATACGAGAGGATGGAGAAACGATGAAGTCGAAAGAATGGGCGCACGGCAAGAGCTTTCACGTTGTCTGGACTACCTGGAAGCGCGGAGACTGGCTGTTGTGGTTGTGCGGCAAGATGGCCGATAAGAAAGGCTGGCCCACGCGGAAGCAGCTGATCTTGGCCGCCTGTTCCTGCGCTGAAACGGCGCTGAAGTTCGTTCCTGAAGGCGAAGAACGTCCACGCATCGCTATCGAGACAGCGCGGAAGTGGGCGCTCGGTAAGGCCACTATTGAACAGGTTAGAGAGGCGGCTGGTAATGCCGCCGACGCCGCCGACGCCGCCTACGCCGCCTACGCCGCCGCCTACGCCGCCTACACCGACGCCGCCTACGCCGCCGCCGACGCCGCCGACGCCGCCGCCTACGCCGCCGCCGCCTACGCCGCCGCCGCCGACGCCGCCGCCGCCGCCGCCTACGCCTACGCCGCCGCCGCCGACGCCGCCG
>Ga0208687_1001374_pt1 | contig 11140 bp, 14 predicted proteins | sample June2015DPH_6_10_FD_184695 | JGI IMG/M metagenome (GOLD analysis project Ga0208687, IMG submission 184695) | Peatland microbial communities from SPRUCE experiment site at the Marcell Experimental Forest, Minnesota, USA - June2015DPH_6_100... | ecosystem: Environmental > Terrestrial > Soil >...
GGCCACAGCCACGCAGGGTTCGGCCGAAAAGACAACCACTTCAACGTCGCGTCGGCAGGCCAGGCCCGGGCGATGATCATCGATCTGGAAACACTCCAGCATCAGGTACTTGGGTTGGAGCCGGGGAGCGTCGAAGCCTAACACGACGTGCAGCCGATGGCGGTGGTTGCGATCGTGAGCCGCCGCGGTTTCCACTGCCGACAACGGAGCAAAGCAGCTCAAGCATTCTATCCTGAGAATGGGAACGATGGCCACCGTCGCAATCGGAGACATCCATGGCAACCTTTCAGCCTTGGAGGAGCTGTTGGCCAAAATCATGCCAACCATGGGCCAGGATGATGTTTTGGTTTTCTTGGGAGATTACATTGATCGCGGACCCGATACCCGTGGTTGCTTGGAGCGTATCGTACGGCTAAAGGAGCAGGCTAAGTGCGCTGTCGTGACGCTGCTTGGCAATCACGAGGACTGGATGCTGAAGACCTTCCGTGACCCGACCAGCCATTCTTGGGTCCTGGGTATGGAAGCATTCGAAACCATCGCCAGCTACTCGCCTGATGCGGCAGAAACCCTCCGCCATGAGCTCGAGTGCGCCGGAATGCGTCTGATCACAGAGAGAGTCCGTATCAGGTATGAGGTATTCTTCGATTTGGTACCGCCCAGGCACCTGGAGTTCCTGAAGAGCCTCACACTGTATCATCGCACACCGGATGTCGTCTGCGTCCACGGTGGCATCCGCGACGACCGACCCCTAAATCTACACGATCCGGAAACACTCCTCTGGGGGCCTGACGGCTTTCCCGAAGGATATCATGGGCAGGAGGCGGTAGTGTACGGACATTGGGACAATTCGGTCATTAATGAAACTGGCCGGCCGGGGCCTTGTGTAAAGGCAAATGGCACCTTTGGTATCGACACCATATCCCGCGGGGTATTGACCGCCATGCGCTTTCCTGACTCTCAGGTCATCCAAAGCGGCCAGGGGATCGCTGGGAATTGTCCGGGTAGCCGCAAACGGTTCGGACATGCGGCCTCCTGATTCTTCCTTGGCTAGCGGGTCAGTTTGGAGAGCCGGCGCGGCTGAAACCCGTCAGGCAGATGGAGGCAATCGTCATGCTCGGTGCGATCGTCGGAGACGTGATCGGTTCGGTCCACGAAGGGGCCGGAATCAAGACAAAGGACTTTCCCCTGTTTGTCCCGCGATCGACGTTTACGGACGACTCGATTCTCACCGTTGCCGTTGCCGAGTGGATCCTCAGCGGAGAGGATCTGGTCAATCTGCTGCATGCGTACTACCACAGCTACCCAGGGCGTGGCTACGGGATGATGTTTCACCACTGGGCCAGTGCCCACATTCGCGAGCCCTACAACAGCTTTGGTAATGGCGCCGCCATGCGGGTGAGTCCAGTCGGGTTCGCGTTCGAGACGATGGAGGAGGTGCTGGTGTGGTCCGAGCGAAGCGCCGCCGTGACCCACAACCACCCTGAGGGCATTCGAGGGGCGCAGGCCACTGCCGTCGCGATTTACCTGGCACGCCGTGTTAAGGTCATGGATCAGATAAGACGCGCCCTCGAGTCCCAGTTTGGGTACGAACTCGGCGCGCGGCTGGAAGAAATCCGCCCGACGTATGGGTTCAACGAGACGTGTCAGGGGACAGTTCCGCAGGCACTCGCTGCCTTCTTTGAGTCGACGAGCTACGAGGATGCCATACGCAACGCCATCTCGCTGGGTGGGGATGCCGACACCCTAGCTTGCATTACCGGAGGTATCGCCGAGGCATACTATGGCGGAGTGCCTGAGGATCTGGTAGTGCAGGTCAGGGCGATGCTGGACAAGCGTCTAGTCGATGTAATTGACCGGTTCCGCGCGCGGTTTGGATTCGAATCAAAGGATGGAGACCAGGGCCCACTAGGCGCACGGGAGGTGTAGTGGAATGCCGAACGGCGGCTCTGATTGCTGCGGGACGTGTTGGTTCAACCGCAAGAATCACGGCGAAGCAGGCTACGCGCATGTGAATGAGGCGGAACCGACATATTGCGAGATTCGGAACCTCGAGATCCCGGATCCGCTCTATACCTACTGCGCCAACCATCCCCACAGGTCTCCAGAGCGTGATCAGATTCCCATCGGGCCAATCTGGATCGACCCCAGGGACCAAGGTCGTGAGATTTGGAAACAGTCTCCTGACACGGAGGAGGTTCGGACCCATCTTCTCGATCTGCTGGCAGGAATCCAAGAGCGGCCTAAGGAAGAGTACCCGATTGGTCTCTATCGAGACGAAGTGATCGTCTGGCAGGTCGGAGAATTGCGAGAGCAGCGAGCCATCCCCGATCTGGAACGAATTGCCAACTTCGACCCGCGCGCGTCGACCGGGAAGCCGCTCCGTCGGTCTCGCGATTCGCTCGTCGAGATTGCGGAAGGCGCCCTGAGGAAGGTTCGGGGAGAGTCAAGAGGCGCCTAACGGGGCGCTGCGGGTGACGGCCAAAACCGGGCCGCCCTAGAACGCCAGGGTGTCAGGAGTGCGGCTGCTGACCGCGAGCGTTAGGGGTGGAGGAAAGCAATGATGCGCGGCCCTGTTAAAACACATCGTAAGGAACATTGACAAGCACATGGCCAACTGGAAAGTCATTGCGCTGGTCAACGGCGAGATCGAAGCCCTTTCAGGCCCGCCTGCTCAAGACCGGCCGGGAGCCCACGAATGGATGGTCTGGCAAGGGAAAGCCGCTGACAAAGCTGAAGCCCTCCAAAGTGCAGAGCAAGCCGATCCTAGGGTCGACCTAGAGTGGATGCGCATTCGCCACGAGAGGGATCTTAACAAACGGTAGGATCTCGCATAGCCCCCTTGCAGTCCCTCGCTTCACTCCAAACAACGCCACTCACAAAGAGCCTGATTCGCCCCCTTAGCCAAAGAGTCCAGGGAATGGGTCCCGACCATGCTGCCCAGGGCACGAACAGCACCTGCACTTCTCCCTCTTGGTTCTGGCTTCTCGTGCGCGGATCCACGATCGCACCACGTCGTGGCGCTTTCTAACCCAAGGGTCAAGAGGTTTGCAGCCGGGTACTACAGTACTGTTGCTGCATGGGTTTACCTATGTCATAAGTATCGTGAAAGATGTGAGAGGAGGAAACTAGAAGAATGATTCTTGCTTGGCTTATCTTGGTACTCTCGATGGCCATGTTCTTCTTCTACTTCCAAGTCACCTGCCAAAGGATTCTGCGCCGGCAGTTTGACAGGGAATACTTTCAGTCCATCGCCAACGCGACCCGTTTGGAGTTTCCGTCTTTGCGGAAGTCGCTGGAGGAGTTCGCTGCCCCGGTCGATTATCCCCGGTTGCGCATGATGCTCAAATGCGACTTCCTCGCCCTGACGTACCTCATTAAGAATGCCGCGAACGTGAACCAGCGCTATTCAAACCAAGAACGGCTCTTGCTCCTGTATTTCCGCTGGCAGTTCCTTTCGTTGGCAGTGCGACATTTACTGAGGGTTGGCGAGAGAAAGGCAGCCCTCAGACTGACTTCAGTTCTTCAATACTTTGCTAATGTAGTTGGCCAGCGCGTGAACACCGTAAGGTTTGGGAACTTCACTGCTGCCGATTACCTCTTCTTGAATTCGTGAAACGGTGATGAAAAATGAAGATTACAAACCGCGGCTCGTTTCTTGGGAGGTGACCAAGGGATGCAACCAGCGTCGCATTCAATGTCGCGCCACCGCTACAGAACTCTTATCACCACTTGACCTACCTGCAAACCAAAGCCCTGAACTCTATAAAACAAGTCTCTCAGTCCTTCCTGCCAATCCTGGTTTTGAGCGGTGGCGAACCTCTCTCTCGGCACGACATCTTTGACCTTGAGCTTTAAATCAACCTCCTTCGGGGTGCACCTGGGTCCTCCTTTCCTTCCCGGGTGTGCCCCACTCTACACATATCACGGCAGCGGTCTGGGCATCAAGGAGGAAGAACCAAGGTCTTTCTGCTGATATGGGGATCAACATATCGGTAACACGTTGAAATAAGTGCACTTAAATCGACGATGTATCGTTCATTCACTGGTCCGGAGGATGAACATGCAGATAAACTATTGAAAGCATGATACTTACCTCTTCCATGTTTCAGACATTCACTGGGCCCACGGACGACGAGGTCCCCGTGGACACGCGAAGTGCTCTAAGCCTCCCAAATCGTACCTCGTATCCTCGTACGGAAACATCTTCGCAACATACCAGGCAGCGCCCCCACCGGAACCATAAACCTCGACCTTTGCGTCTCCAGCCCGGGACTTCCAGAGTGCAGCCACAGCCTCAGGAGCAGGTACGTTCTAGTACTTAAGAAGAGCATGGAAGTGCAACGGGATCTCCGGGCTGCCGGACCATGACACCGAGGAGGCATTGCAGGTCGAACCCGGCCACCCTGAGGAAGGCGAGAATCCTGAAAGTTGATATGCAGAGATTTTAGGCCGTGAATTGGTCACCGCGGATGCCTGTCGATTTAGGCCCGTGGAGACTTGTGGACCTGGGTCCTCCGACGCACCATGTCATACTTCCGGTACAATTTCTGTGCACACTGGGTATGATCGCTAACCCCCGTGAACAATAGAATGGTGTTTATCTGGTTTCTGTGGCGCGTCGTGGCTGATAGATGCCGGTCGATCGCATCCTCGGAGAGCCGGGCCACATCCTGAGTGGGACATTTGTACGCATCTGATGAACGCATGGCAGGGCCCGCAAGGGAGTGGTAGATAGGTGGTCAACGGAACGACTAAAACGAGCCGCGATGCGACCCGAGGGCGGCTATGTCGATCTGAACTTGACGCACGAGGGCGGCAGGCGTAGGGTTTTCGCGTAGAGATAAAGTTGAAATCGGAAATTCCGGGTGAGGAGATACATATGCATCTTCTCGACCAGAGGGCCCTTGGAATCGTAATTCTGCTTCTGTTGGGAATGGTCGTGATTGTTAAGCGAATGGCTACGGGTTGCATCCTCAAGGACAAACCGAAGGGCAACCTTTGGATCTGGCTCACCCATATATTCAACCTCTTCTTCTTGTTGGTCGCGAATCCGTTGGCTGCCATTCTGCTTATAACGCGGCATCTGGAAGCCGTGGATGCCACCCACTTGGCCATTGATGTACCGTGGCTTTTGATGGGCATGGAGGCCGTAGGGCTAGTGCTGTATGTGACGGGGTTTCTTCTCATGGCGTGGGCGTTGATCAGGCTGGGAAGCAATTATCAGGTGGGGGGAAGTGCCCCTCGAGCGGCTGATGAGATCGTCACAGTTGGGCCATATTAGGTTAGTTAGGCACCCCATGTACACAGCGGCTTTGTGCATTTCCTTGGGACTTGCTTGCCTGATTCAGTCGTTGGCCTACCTCGGTGCGCTCTGCGTCTATCTTGTGCTGATTGTTCTGCTGATTCCGGTTGAGGAAGAGGGGTTGCGCCGAGCCTACGGCGAACGATACGTGGCTTATCAGCAAGAAGTAAAGAAAGTGTTGCCGTTCTTGTGCTGACGGCACGAAAGAACTGTCCTTGGGTCTGGAAATACTTTGGTAATGGTCCCAATAGATATCTTATCGGAGAAGAGTAGTTATGATTGAGTCTCTTGGCGTAACGTTGTTACCGGTTCTGTTTTTGATTCTGTTGTTTGGTGGTGGGCAACTATTTCGACGCAGAAACATTGATATGGACGGCGAAGCGCCAATTGGCAGAAGACTTTTTTACGTCAGTAAGTATTCAATTCTTCTTCTGTGGGGGGCCATGGTTCTGCAAAGTTGGAACATAGACCTCTCGTTCATCAAGGGGCCGGGATTGCTGAAATGGACTTCTTTGTCCTTATGGGCTTCTGGATTCGCACTGTTATTCATCGGGCGATTTGGGCTCGGGAACTCTTTTCGGATTGGCTCTCCCAAGGAACCCACAACCCTACAAGTGCACGGATTATTCCGGTTTAGCCGGAACCCAATGTATTTGGGTGTGTATGCAACACTTTTTGCTTCTGTCCTCTACACTCTCAATCCAATCCTGCTTTTGGTTGGGATATTCGTAGTGGCTGTTCACCATAAGATAGTCTTGGCAGAGGAAGAGCATTTGCGAAAGGCGTTTGGTGAAGAGTACGTGAATTATTGCGGCTGTGTTAGGCGATATTTGTAGTTGGTAGGCGGGCTTGACGTTATGGCATACCCTTGCCTCAGCCACGCCTGGAATGCCTGGCTCCACCAAGTCAACCTGAACGTGCAGGCTTTGCAACCCCGGTCTCCCCATGAGCCCCTGTCGACGGCGAATAAACCAATAGCTTCCAGCTCCCGTATGGCCTTAGCGATGGTGTTAGACTTGCGGATCCCCGCCACTAGTGGTAGCTGCCTTCGGCTGATAGTGACGACGCGATTGTCCTCAGTCTCCACCATGGCGAAGAGGGTTACTGCGATCACACGGGTGCTCAGTGGCATCTCCGGCCAGCCTGGAGAAGCAACCAGAGCCTGAATGGATGGTTTAGACTTGTCGGGTACAGGGATTGGTCGATACCGATGGTAGGTGTGGCGCGTCTCCCCGCGGGCATTCTCGCTGCGCTCGACCTGAATGCGTCCGGCTACTCTCCAATGCTCACCGATCCACCTTGCCGCTTCGTAGGCTGGACAATTGCGATACAGCATAACAAGGTCGATCACGCTGTGCATCTTGCCGCCTGGATTACAACTCCAGCACTTCCACCCATTGTGGACAGTGGTGAAGGTAAGGCGGCGCTTCGCGCACGCCGGGCAGATCGACTTCTTCCCACGGACTGCAAGACCCAACCTCTGTGCGACTTCGAGGATGGGGATGTCGCGGTTGATCCACTTGAAATCGGGCAGTGCCGGGGAAAAGCTTATATTGTTGTGTCCGTTCATGTGTAGGGATTCTCCTATGCCGCGGCGGGCTGAGGCTCCAGGTCATTCGTCACGTTGATTTCCGAGTCCGTGGGAAAGGGCAGTTTCAGTTGACGCTCCTGGGCCACTTGCTCGATTGCTTTGCTTGCTTCTGCGGCCTGGCGCCAGATGCGGTGGCGTTCTGATCGTCGCGTACTCCCGTCCAGTCGGGCTTGCTATGCCTGGTGTCCCTTACACTTTGTCGTAGCGTGGTCGTGTTCATAAGGTTCCTCCTTAAGTTCCACTTGGAGTTATTCGAAGGAAAAATAAGCAGCCCAATGCTCCTTCATTTACTGGTTAATATATGAATTCCTCGACTGCTTCCTCACTGTTTTCATGAGATTTTCACCGTTATTCCTCAGTGACCATCCAGAACCGGCCACGGGGATATTCTCCAAAGCCTTGAATGCGGCGCGAGGCGTAGTAGCCGCAGCCGACTTGGCCAATGTCCAAAAGCTTTTCCGCTGGGTACGGGTTGTCAGCGATTCTCTGAGGGCTGCCACAACTGCTACATGTTTCTGGCGCAGAGTAGGGTGCCTTGGGGGCATCCCCCAGAGATAAGGCGGTGCAAGCCATCAACATGGAAGCACCCGATCACATGGCAGAAGAAAGCGGCGAAAGCTGGGGAGTTAAAGAGCGTCTTCGCCTGCTCTTACTCCGACTTTTTCTTGCCAGCAGCGGACGCGTGGGACCTGATCCGTCAAACTCCAAATCTGATCTGGCGACTTGTGACGAAACGCAGGCACCTAATTGCGGATCGACTTCCGCCAGACTGGGGGAACGGTTACGAGAATGTCTGGCTAGGTACTTCGCTAGAATTGAAGAAGTACCTGTCTCGGCTGGATGACCTGCGCCAAATTCCATGTGTCCTCAGATGGGCAGAATTGTCCCCAGTATTAGAAGACCTGATGCCGGAACTCGCGGATCATGTCGAGGGTATCGGCTGGATAAACGCCTCCGGCGAGACGGGATGTAACCGCGTCGAGCCGAGGCGACTGGATTTGCAATGGGCCCGAAATATTCGCGACCTGTGCAAAGAAAAGAATATACCCTTCCGCTTTTCGCACGTGAGCGGTCGAGAGCGTTACCCGGACCGTCATCTTGACGGAGTCATATATAACGGGGTTCCACCACCTATGCTGAAGTCCGAGAAAACAAGCCAGGAGGCTGCGTAATTGTGACGGGCGCCTGACATCAGGCGCCCATCACGCAAAGGTCCACACATGGCAGATCAAATCTTCCTGACCCATGCTGAACTGGCTCTCAAGATGAGGGTCAAGGTTGGGTGGGTTTACCGCCGGACGCGGCAGGGAGCGGTCAACCCGCCCTCTGCCCTACATGTAATGAGCTGTGCTCTCGCTATCTTGAGAGCATATGATGCGACCCTGTATGTTGGGGTCTTATTGAACGCGCAAGCTGCGTGCTTGATAGCCCACGCAAGTGGGCTGCGCGGCAATCGGAGTGTACCACTTTGCCGAGAGGCCGTAAATTCGATGGAAGACGACGCAGTACTTCTCTCCCGCAAGTTTCGTAAGAGCGTAAGGGGAGAGCGGATTCTCGGGCATGGTTTCTACTTTCGGCAGCGTCTCGCTGTCACCATATACGGAGGAGGAACTGGCAAATACCAACCGCTTCACTTGGGCGTCCCGGGCCGCTACCAACACGTTCAGGGTGGCGGTGACATTCGCCTTATGGCTGCTGATGGGGTCTTCCACGGAGCGCTGGACCGAAGGAATTGCAGCTTGATGGAGCACGTATTCCACTCCCTGCACGGAGGCCTTGCAAACCGCAAGCTCCGCCAGGTCACCTTCAATCAGTTCGATGCGGTCGAGACAATGGTCGAGATTTCGTCTAAACCCGGTGCTGAAATTATCCACCACTCGAACCGAGTGACCCAGCTCAACCAGTCGCTTGACCAACGCCGACCCGATGAACCCAGCGCCGCCAGTTACAAGAAAACTTGCCATGCTACCTCCCTTGCCAGGATTTTTGGCAGGATGCTGAAAAATGCCGTGAAACCGCGCGCTTTCCAGCTTCTCGCTTCACTCCATGCTACACAATTCGTCGATGCTTGGCCATCTTCTTAGGTTTGATCGGGCTTTCCTGGAGTCAAATTGCCGCAAGTCCACAGGTCGAACTCGCAGACATCAAACCTCTATGACTGAAGGCTGATAGCTGACAGCTTCTTCTTTCCGCCACGAATAACGGAATAAATCTCCGGCGCACAGTAAGTTATAATGATAACGGAAGTGCATGCGGGCTGGTGTCCGTCCGGGACTTCAAATCCTGCGGGTCTGCCTATGGCGGACCGGTCGGTTCGATTCCGACACACTTCCGCCAGTCTAATCGCCGAAGGTTAGGGTAACCTAGCGGGTGGTCCTGGATGAGTGCACGCAAGCAGAAGCCTTTCCGAGCCACAAAGGAAGTCAAGCGGCGAGCGCGCCGAGAGATCGGATCGCCTCCGCCGACCCAGCGCCATGAAAGCCGCAAGCGCAAGGCCCCCAAGCACAAGAAACAAGAATTGCAGACAGCCGAAGATGGATAGCAAAGGCTCGAGTGAGTTGGGGGTTACTGCATTGCGGAGGGCAAATGTTGGTCGAGTGAATCTCGGACCTGCTGCCACACTCGCTCCGGCGTTTTGAGGAACAGGTCTGCGAGCTGCGGATCGAATTGCATGCCTCGCTCGCGGGAGACCTCCGCATAAACCTCTGGCAACCCGGTTGCTTTCCTGTAGGCCCGGTCGGAGGTCATGGCATCCAGCGTATCTGCCAGCGAGAATAAGCGCGCTCCCAGCGGAATTTGCTCCCCTGCCAGCCCATTGGGGTATCCCTTTCCATCGTATCGTTCGTGATGATGCCGGACGACAGGTGCGGAGGCTCTGAGGAAGGGAATTCGGTTTAACATTTCCTCTCCCGCCAAAACATGCCGGCGCATTTGGAGCCATTCCTCTTCAGTGAGCTTTCCTGGTTTAAGCAGGATGGAGTCCGCCACCACAATTTTGCCAATATCGTGCAAAAGTGCAGCACGAGCGAGTGGAGGCATGAGTGCCGGCGGGTAACTGACCAAGCGGGCGAGATGGAGAGTGTAGGCACGTACACGCAGAGAATGTGCGTAGGTTTCGTGCTCGCGCGCGTCCAGGGCATGGACGAGAGCTTCCAGTGTGATTTGGTAGTTCTCCTCCAATTCACGCAAGGCCTGCATCAAATCCCGCGTGCGTCGCTCAATGCTGGCTTCCAGTGAGGTGCGGTAGGCGCGTGATTCGCGCTCCATTTGGAGCAGACGGAAGGTTCGTGCAATAGACTGCTCCAAGGTCCCAATGGTAAAGGGCTTTAAGAGGAAATCTGACGCGCCCAGGTGCAGGGCCTCGATGATTTGCTCGATGTGGACTTGGCCGGTGGCCAGAATGAATCCCACATCCCATTTCGACTGCCGCGCCAGGGACAAGAGTTCCATGCCGGAACATCCAGGCATCCAGATGTCACACAAAATGATGTCGAAATTTCCGCTTTCAATGGCTTCCAGCGCGGTCACGGCGTTTTCGGCAACACTCACTCCCGAAGCCTTCGGCGCGATGGCTAGCTTTAAGAACTCGCATATAGACGGGTCATCGTCAACCACTAAGACTTTTGGAAGGAAAGGCTCAAACATGAGCTGGTTCCATGAGAGCGCCCCCATAGGGGCAAGCAGGCTCGCTCTCCAAGTAGGCGCCAACGAACTGCATTAAGTTCCCTCATGGTGAGAATCGGATTTCCCTCCCACGACTTTAGCAGGCTGCTCTTCGTAGAGGCCCCGGCTAGCCGGGGGCAGTTTGCCGAAATCAAATAGGAGGTCAAGCTGAACGTCCGGCGGTTTAGGCTTCTCTTTCAAGGCGTGGATCAAGCGGGATGAACTTTTTGCTAACCCCCCCAGCTCTTTCCGCCGATGTGAGAAATGGCTAATGAGAACGGGCATTGGAGAGGAGTGATGAGTTGTGGAAGAGCGATCAGCCCCGAGGGGAGAAAGCATGCGCATTCTAGTGGTCGAGGACGACAAACCCGTGGCCAGCTTTGTAAAGAAAGGTCTGGAATCGGAACAGTATGCGGTGGATTTGGCGTGGGATGGGGAGGATGCTCAGGCCTTAGTGGGTGAGGCCAACTTTGACTTAGTCATCCTGGATTTGGTGCTTCCCAAGATTGATGGGCTGGAAGTGCTGAAACATATACGTAGCCGAAAGCCCTCCCCTCCGGTGCTGATTCTTTCCGGTCGCGCAG
>Ga0208687_1001376_pt1 | contig 11131 bp, 19 predicted proteins | sample June2015DPH_6_10_FD_184695 | JGI IMG/M metagenome (GOLD analysis project Ga0208687, IMG submission 184695) | Peatland microbial communities from SPRUCE experiment site at the Marcell Experimental Forest, Minnesota, USA - June2015DPH_6_100... | ecosystem: Environmental > Terrestrial > Soil >...
GGAGGCCGTGGAGAAGGTTGTCTCAGGGGCGGTGAGAGATGCGCTGGAGGCTTTCCTGCGAGCCGCGGTGTACGAGCTGGGCGAGCATGCGCGCCGGGGCGGGACGGCCTACGGGGCTGCGGTTGTGCTGCGGCGAGTGGGTCGAGAGCACGGTGTGGCGTACGCGGAGCGGATACCACTCCCCCGGCCTACTCGCTTGGAAGCGGAGGGTGCACGTTGGGAGGCGTCGAGTCAGGGTCGGGATGAGGCTCAGGCTCAGGCTTCCGGAACCTCGTGAAGCGCTCGCTCAAGGGAACTTGCACGCACGTCGCCGGTGAACAGCTCGGACGGTATCTGAACGAGCGGTGCTTCACCTTCAATGCATCGTGGGTTTTGGCGTAGCCTTTGGCGATGGCCGACGGTCGCTTCGCCAAGCTCATCGGGACGATTGAGGGGCATCCCGTGTACGGGCTGATTTCCCTCGCCTCGACCATGTCGTTTGCTGGTTACGGCGTGTCCGCGGTTGTGCGTTACGCGACCGACATCGGGCTCGGATATGTACTCGGCATCTCAATTTCGGCTGGATGCCTAGTGGGCTCCATGGGCCTTCTGTATTACGAGTCGGTCAGGCCACCGCCCCTACCACCGTTACCCGACCCACCGCCACCAAGACCTACATCGCCGTCGTTAGTCATTGACGACCGTTTCTCGGTCGTCGAGTGGGAGGACGACCCGGAGGGCGGTCACCTATTCGCGACGTGCCGCGTTCATGTGACAAATCAGACGGGCGCACCCATTCGTCTAGTCAAAGTGCGGCTTGTGAACGCCGACGTGCCCGGAACAATAAGGGAACTCGACAGAAACTGGCTGAGCGATCACGGTTCATACGTTGACGATAATGGGTTCGTAACCATCGAATGCAAGTTCCATTACCTCGCCGAGAATGTCAAATATCGGTACGAGGATGAGGTCGAATTCACGGATAGCGCAGGAGTACCGCATTCTAAGCCGGTGCGTTTTGAGCGCATCTACAGCGATAACGAGCCTGTATGAACTACTCGCCCGATGCGCTTGCGTCGTTGGGTCCCTCGTGCTCTTCCGCTACGAGGAACGTTCGGCACCGCTCGGGGGCGGTGTGTCTTTGTCAAGTTACACGGTGCCTTCAGAATTAACCTGTTGCAGCTTTGCGTTCGCTAAAGACCAAGTTGATGGTGCTATCACGACGAGTTTGGTGTCGGCGTCTTGGCTTCGCGCGGAATGTTGGTTCACGACGCTGCGTGGGAATGGTCACCTGGATTTCAATCCCAACAACATCAGCGACGCGAGAAAGGGTCTCTATTTCTGGGTTGTGACAGGCTGCTTCGATCCGCGCGACCTGGGGCTGACGCATTCCAAGTAGGTCTGCCATGGCCTTCTGGGACAGGTGGTGCTCTGTCCGATAAGTGAGAACCTGCAGCGCGAGGGAACGGGCAATAGATGTGCGCTCCCACTCGGCGCGAAATTCTGGATTGGCCATCTGATCAGCCAAAACCTGCTCATTGGTTCTAAGGTCACCCAGCTTCAATGTTCTCACCACCCACCTATCATGATAGCAGCGTTGTTATCAGAAATATACTTCTACCTGCTAAAACGCGATACCAAGTATCTACTACGAGCATGCTATCATGATAGCAACCCTGTTATAGGTCACCACCTAAGAATCCAGGTCAGCGAACCGCATCGCAGCCTCTTGAACCGTCCGATCGAACGCGGGGCGGTCAACTTCAGCCTCTGGTGCAATGGCCAGAACCACGAAAGTCGTTTTGCCGACTCGTCGATAGATTGGGCGCCAGCGACTCTTTCCACCGCGGGGTCGAAGTTCCCACAGGCCGCTGTTGCTACCCCGAACCGCTCTGCGGTGGGGAAAACGTAGGTTGTAGCCGTGTACTTCTAGCTTCTCGATGGCGTGGCCAATGGCAACCACTTCTCGTTGATCAGCGATTGAGTCGCGCTCAGTCTCCGCTCCTGGGTGCCAGACCACGAGAAATGGCATCGCCTGAGCATATTTGTCCAGCGGTGCACCAGGTTCCGCAAACCGGCTTGGGTGCGGCAAGTATGTCTGTCCCCAAACGAGCCGACTACCGCCGCACGGCTTGGGTCGTAGGTGATGATCCTCTGTGGGGTCTCAATCCGCGAGACCGAGGGGGTAGGGTGAAGTCGTGGCCAAGAAGCACCAGGTGACGTGGGCAGAAGTGGCGCTTCGGAACGGGGGCGTTCGGGCAGTGCCTCGGGCGTTCAAGTTCGCGCTTGGATGGGGCCTCGCGACGGCGGAGCTGGGACGGGAGCCGGCGAACGTCGAGGAGTACGCGGACGTTATGGACGAGAGTCGCGCGACCGCTTTTCGTGACCAGCAGGCTTTCCGGAAGGCATTCCCCGGCGAAGCGAGTCCGCTGAGGATGAATCAGCTTTCGGGCGCGCAGGCTCGGTACGACGAGCTGTGGCGGACGCTGCACGACCGGAAGAAGGTCGCCCGGGAAGCACAGGCGGTGTATTTCGTCCTGGGTGCTGCGACGGCGACTGGCTGAGGTTGGCCGAGGCCTGGCCGGCGCGACGCGCCCCGGCGGGTGACCGAGGGACGAGGGATCCGCCGGGAGCGGGCGCCGGCAGTCGCAGTAATTGAGACAAGGGGCCGCTACGGTCTCAGTTCGTGAGACCCTTACTTGATAGAGGGACGCTTCTCCCCCGCGAGCATCGGCTAACACGTGCTGAGGGTTGTTATCGGGTGACGGCGTGGCCTACGGCGCTGGAGGCGTCCATCACCTTCGAGCCAGCGGCTCGAAGCCGGTATGGGGCGACCAGCGGATTCGGCGCGCCAATTACCGACGAAGACGAGCTTGTTCAGCGATCGATACGTCGAGCCGTCGGGCAGGTTCGTCGTTATGCGGTGCACAACGGGCTATGCGAGTTGATGACGTTGACGTACGCGGATGTGCCTTCGTTGGACGAGGTGCCGAGGCAGGTCGAGCATTTCTGGCGTCGGTGGCGTCGGGCAACGGGTTCCGAGATTCGGGCCTCGATCCTCGTGCCGGAGTGGGGCGAGGCGACGGGCCGCCTGCATTTGCATGCCGCGATTGGTTGGTGGAAGGAGCTCGGCGCGGTCGAAGTGTGCGGGCGCTGTGCACTGCCAGCTCTGGAGGAAAAGCGCACGATCCCGCCGGCCGGGTCGCTCTGCGTCGGGTGCCTGTGGGGTCACGGGTTCGTCGGGGCGCCCGACGAGAAGGTTGCGGACCCCCATCTGGTCGCTAGGTATGTTTCGAAATACCTCGGGAAGGATTTCAGGGGAGACGTATTTGGTCGTCAGCGCTATCGCGTGGCGAGAGGTTTCCAACCCCACCCGGTGACCCTGACGTATCGCACACGCGGTGAAGCGCGCTTCGGGATGTACAAGGTCTTCGGCGGCGAGCTGCCGGCACGGTTGTGGTCAAGTGACGAAGTGCCCTACGTCATGAACGGGCGGATCGTCCGATCGTCGATTTTCTGTGAGAAGTACGAGTGGGACCCATGAGTGCTTCGTGCAGGTGCGATTCCTCGACAGGTGCTGAACGACGATGGACGGCGCTCGATCGCTTGCGGGGCCTCGTAGCGGCCTCTGAGAGTATTCAGGCTGGCATCGGCGAGGCAGTGCGTGAGACCTGGCGCGAGGGCGTGAGCGTGTTCGAGCTTGCCGCGATTCTTGGCGTGGATCGCTCGACGGTGTACCGGCGCTACCTCTCCCCCACTGTTGAGCCCGCAGGCACGGTCAAGGGCGGCCGTGAGGACGACGGAGTGGACCCTTGACGGCGACGAGGAGCGACCGACACTGCGTGATGGAACGCCCAGCGGACGTTCTTGGGTGCTTCGCGGGTTGTACGCGGGGCGATCGAACCCGTAACACGCGTAACTATCCCGTAACGGTTAGGAGGAGAGACGTAGTGTCTCGGGCTATGACTCGCGATCGCTTGGCTTCTGCTGACCGGTGCTGTCCTGTTTGTGGAAAGCGCGCGCTGATGGATGTGCGCGCGACCTACTGCTCGTCTGCCTGTAAACAGGCGGCATATCGTCGCAGATTGCGACAGTCGGAAACGTCCCGGCAGGGTTCGTTATGTAAGGTTACGGGATTGAGGCGCTGGAGGGAGCCGGTCGGCGCGGCTCGCCGGGTTAGCTGTCCGGGAGCGCGGCATTGACTCGGAGCGGCCCGTCTGGCACGCGCTCGAGAGTCGCATAGCAGGTGAGAGGGAAACCGTGCGCGACGGCTTCTTGCAACCGAGGGTACGGATGGGACTCGAGGAAGCCGAGCCGTTGACCGTCGAGGGAGAGCGTCCAGTAATCGGCTTCCGAAGACAGAAGGGCAGTCCGTTCGGCCCGTGGCGGCGGGGCGCCGCCGTTGAGCGACCGGTCGAGCATCTCGGAACGTCGGCGCGGGAGATCCACGGCTCTCGCGTTGATCGGCGGGAGGAACGGCTCGACTGCGCCCCGGACCGCCGGCTTCGTGTGCAGAAAGACGTGGCCTTCGGCGTCGACGTCGAGTTCGGCGCGACAGGTCGCGGGGAGGCCCCGTCGGTGGAGTTTGTCGATGACGTCTCGAAACGGGCCGGCGGTATCGTACGGGATGGTGGCGACCTGCAAGCCGGCCACAAACACCCGAACCTCACCGGCGAGCTCGCCGGTCGTCTGGATTCTCAGCTCCGCGGTGACGAGCGGACCGTACTGGTGGACGAGATGCCGCGTCTCGTGACAGAAAGAGCCACCGAAAGCGGGGAAAGCACTGAGGGACTCCTGGAGGGTCGGCCAGGCGAGCCAGCTCGCGCCAGGAGGCTGTGGCGAACTCAACTTCCGCCGCGACAGAGGCATGAGACGAAGCTAATGGCGGCGACGCAAAGGCCGGACGGGGAGACGAGACCAATCGCGGTTCTCGCCGGGATCGACGAGCTGGTCACGCCGACCTGTCAGGGAATGCGTGGACGAGTTCGCCGGGGAGGATCCGCCGCGCCGGCCGGGAGAACCTGGGCAGCGCTCATCGGCTGGCGGGGCCACTGCCGTGGGTGGCTCGACCACGGCCCCTCCCCCGCATCGTGCTCGCAGGCGCAACTCCGACGTGTCAGCTGCCGGATGCGAGTTGCGCGACAGCGGAGATCGCGGCGGTGGTCTCTTCGGGGCGTGACCACATCGGCCAGTGGTTCGTCGGCAAGTCGACATAGGTGACGTTGCGGAGCTCGGCCAGGCCGGCGAGCCACGGCCATCCCTCCGCGACCGCGGCCTTGATCTGGCGTGACGAAAGCGACGTGCAGATCACCGTGGTCGGTACATCGAGACGGGCCTCGTTGGAGAGCTGGGCTTTTTCGCGCAGTGCGGCCCCCGGCTCGGGAACCGCCCGTCGGCGGAAGGTGGCCAGCTGCTCGTCGGAGAGGCCGGCGACACTGTTGCCGTCGGCCTCGAGCTCCTCCCACGACGGCAACGGCAACTCGACGTCGGCGAAGTCAGGATTGAGGGCGCCCTTGGCCGGTCCGGAGTCGACGTAGACCATCGCGGCGATCTGCTCCGGGATGAGGTCGGAGACCGCGTAGCCGGGAACCCCGGCCCCGCTGTGCACGGCGAGGACGACGGGACGTCCCGTTGCTTCGACCGCGGCGCGGATCGCGTCGATATGGTCGGAGAGCGTGACCGCGGAGCGATCGGTCGCAACCGACTCGAGACCAGGAAGCGTCAGTGCCGTGACATCGTGCCCGTCGGCGCGAAGCGCGGCGGCGACGTCGTCCCACGCCCAGGCGCCGAGCCAGAATCCGGGAACGAGGACAATCGGTGTGGTGGTCATGGCGCGAGGCTATTCGTCCCTGCTCCCCTGTCTCGGGGATCAGCGCGAGGAGGTGCGTCTGGAAGTCCGAGGACGCCGCGAGATGCGCGCAGGCGGGAACGCCGGAAAGCCAGCTCAGGCTCCCAGCGGCACAGCCCGGGATCGCCGACGTCTACCGGAAAACAACGCTCGCCGTGTCGAGCTGGGTCATCCCCATCGCTTCGGCGACGTCCTCGATCGGCGCGCCTCGCGCGATCAGCCGGGCAGCCAACATCCGCACCCGGAGGGCGACCGCCCGTCCGTTGTCGGACCAGCGCCTCAGCTCCTCAAGGTCGCGGAGTTCGCTCCTGGACAGCACCGAGTCGTCCTGTTCAAGGAGTGCCACGGCGAGTCCCCCCTTCGTAATCGAACAATCCCCTGCCGGGATGTCAGGGATGCGGTGGCGAAATCGTGTCGGGGGTCGCGGGCGCTCGGGAATCTCGGCGACCGCCAGACGACAGGCGGGGGGATTCTTAGTGCACCTGGCACTCGGTGCCGCTGTTGGCGATCGTCGTCTCGGCGGTCGCATTTGAGTACGCACTCGTCCATTTCGACGACACGTAGATGGCGACGACCTCGAACCAGTAGTTGTCGGCGGAAAGCGACGCCGTCGTGTACGGGGAGGTCGCGCCCGTCTTCACTGAGGTGTAGGAGCCGGGGGTCCCGGTCGTCGACTTCGCCTCGTAGACGGTGTAGCTCGTCACGTGGGTGCTCGGGATCGGCGCCGTCCAGGAGACGATGATGGTCTTCGCCGACGGGGACGTGCACTTCGCCGCGGCGGCAGTAGGGGGAGAGGCGGCAATTGATTGCGCCTCTCCCCCACTGCCGGTTCTCAGGGAGACCGTCCAGTTTGTGGCGGCTCCCCCGACGGGCTGCTGGGCCAAGAATCCGACCGTCAAGGTGACGGCGAAGACGAGCCATCGAAAGGAGTGTCTTCGCTTCATCGGATCCATAACCCTTCAGCCCACCGTTGACATCTCGTCCGCTCTTACGAGGTCCAGGAGTCCGTCGCCGGGCTCGTGGTCGGCGTCGCCGCTCCACCCGTCGCCGTCACTCCCGTGAGCGACGGCATCGAGAAGTACGTCGCCTCGCAGGCGGCCGGGGCGGATGCGGTCATCGAGGCGTCGTTCGTCAGCGTGACGGTGAGTGAGCCCGAGGCCGCGACGGTGAGGGCGGACGTGAGCGCGTGCGAGCTCCCGCTCGTACCGGTCGCGAAGTTCCACGTCACGTCGCTCGTCGTGCTCGAGCAGCCCGTCTGGGCACTCGAGAGCGCGCTCGTCGTGAATCCGGCCGCGTAGCTCGTGTTGACCGGCAGCTGCACGGCGGTGAGCGTCACCGGGAACGGGTTCGGGTTCGTGATCGTCGCGACCACGTCACCGGTCCCGCCCGGGTAGAGCAGGTTAGACGCCGAGGGCGTCGCGACCGCCGAGATCGTCAGGTTCTGGACACTCGCGGACTGGCTTTCCCCGCTTGATCCCGAGTTCAGGCTGACGACCCAACTCGACGCAGCGAACGCCCCACCGCCGGCCAAGAGGGCGCCGACAACGGCGGCGACGATCGTCGACCGACGAGTCCAGAACCTGTTGTGCTTCTGGACCTTTTGCTTGTGGAGCTTCTCTGGCCTTGCAAAGACTCCGGTAGACACGTTCTGTACCTCCTGATCGAGGACCCTTCCAGGTCGCTGTGCAGCGGGGAACTTCCACTTCAGATGCATTCACAACTACTGACACAGTTGGCACAGGGGACAATCCCTACTCAGCCACCTCATGTGTCACTCTTAACGACGCTTGTGAAGCGGATATTTAGCGACCGACAGGAACCAATCCGGGGCGGGCAACCTTGGTCACTATTCGTGGTGACGTGGCCACTTTGAGTGGATGAAATCGAGACGGGCGAGGAGCAGAATTCCGCGTGATCGCGGTCCGTCCCGTCGCGGAAGAAGACCGGACGGCGGACGACGCGGCGCGCGGTGGGACGGGACCGCGAAGGGGTGATCAGTGCGGGATGCGGTCAGCCGCCCATCACGACGAGCGCCGCAGGTCCGGGCCGGGCGACGCGGATCGGAAGGCGGTCTTCGCGGCCCGCTTCCGGGCGCACAAAGGCCCCGGCCCGTCGGGCCGGGGCCTTTGAACTGGCGCTATCGGGCCGTCGCGGGGCGACGGCGGTTGACACGGTAGAGCAACAGCGACCCGAGCACGACCGCCCCGAGGGAGGCTCCGATCGCGGGGTCGAACGGGGTGTCGGCGCTGCCGAAGGAGAGCTGCCAGGCGACCTGGTCCTTGGCACCGTCGCCGCCGGAGGCGGTGAGCGTCGCCGTGTAGGTCTTGTCCATCGACAGCCCCTTGGTCGGGACGGTGAAGATGAGCTCCCAAAGGCAGTCCGATTTCCCGAAGATGCAGCCCGCCGGGTAGTCGGCGTGCGATGCGGCGTTCGGGGTCGGGCCCTTGTACTGCGGGTTGTAGGTGTAGAGGCCGCCCGCAGGGATCGAGGCAATGGCCGCTTCGTGCACGGTCACGGACTCGTTCACCCCGGACCCGGTGACGGTCAGTCCGAGCGAGGTCCCGATGCCGTACTTGCCGAGCAGGTAGACGGTCGTCGGGGCGCCGATCGTCGGCGAGGTGGGCGTCGTTCCCGCGTAGCCGAGCAGTGACTCGCAGCCGCTCGTCATCGGGCAGCTGCCGCTCGAGGACAAGTTCCCCGCCGACGTCGACAACCCTGCCGAGACCGCGAAGCCGACGGCGGTCGCGAACGCGAGCACCGCCACGCCGCCGAGGATCCTTCTCCGCCCTTTTCTCATTGCCCGTTGTCGCTTTCAGCAATGCCCAGCCGCGCTTGTCGCGCGGCCGAGCGACTGGACCGGCAGAGCCGGTCATGATGTCCTACGACGCAGCTGCCGTGTTCTGTCGCCGGATCCGGCGACGGTGCTGCTGGTAGACGAGGACACCGCCGAGCAGCAGCGCGGCGGGGATCGCACCGATCGCACCGATCGGCGTCGGGGTCCCGCATGCACCCTTGGTCGGCGAGGCGGACACGAGGTTCGACTCGTACCCGATGCCAGCCGAGTCGTAGCCGGCGACCTCGTAGTAGTAGGTCGTGCCGTTCGAGACGGTCGTGTCGACGTAGGTCGTCGCCTTGAGGTTCGCCGCGACGGTGACGATCTCTGTCCAGCCGCTCGGGATCGTGGTGAGCGGGATGCTCGTCGTGTCCCACGGTGTCGAGCTCGTCGACGAACGGAAGACGACCCAGCCGGTCGCGGTCGGGCCGCTCGCCGCGGACCAGTTCAGCGTGACGCTGCCATCGCACGCCTTCGCCGGGGCGAGTGTCGGCGAGTTGGGGCAGGCGCCGGCGGGCAGCGCGCTCAACGCGAGCACCGCGACGGTCGCGAACGCAATTGCCGCTGCCCCTCCGAGGACCCTGTGTCGTTGCTTTCTCATCAGATTGGCCTGCTTTCGGTTGGGGCACCGCGCTCGGCGGTGCGGCTGGTTGAGGAACAAGAGGTGATGGGGCTCATGACGACTGCTCGCCTTCCATGAACCGGCGGATTTGGGGCCAGTCCACGGTGGATCCCTCGCTCGAGGCCTCGTCGAGTTCGGCGAGGGTGACGTTCGAGCCGTTCGTCCGCTCGGCGACGATCGGGTCCCACAGGAAGCGGTGCGACTCGAAGGCTTCGGCCTCGCGCACCCGGGCGGCGAAACCGCGGTAGCGGGCTTGGGACTCGGTGGCTTCGAGGTCGACGAGACTGCCCATGTGGAGGACCTGCGACATGTGGGCGCGCAGCAGGTTCAGCTTGGACTCGATGAGCCCGGCGATGTCCACGTAGAGCGTCGGGTTGAATCCGATGGAACTTGGCGACTCGAAGCAGAGCACACGGGAGACGCGGCGGGCCGCGGCGAGCGCCGCAGCCGACGTCGCACGGTGGTCTTGGTGCGTGTCTTGCGCCGCGTGCGTGTACACGACGTCCGGCGACGTCACGGCGATGACGTGTTCGATGACGCGAACGGCGTCACCGCTCGCGGGGACCGAGCCGTCGAGAAAGCCGCCCCACCGCAGATCCGCGCCGAGGAGGGTGGCGGCCTGTTCCTGTTCGCGGGTCCGCAGATCCCCGTCGGGTCCCTGCTCGCCCGTTGTCATCACGAGAAGCGTGATGGCGTCGCCGGCAAGTCGGTGACGCAACAGCGTCCCGCCACAACCGAACTCGATGTCGTCCGGATGGGCTCCGATTGCGAGAACTTTCATCTAACCGATGTCTCCTTGTCCGTAGGAGCGCAGTCCCGCTACCCGACCGGCGGTCGCCGATTGGTGAGGCGAGATGGGAAGCCCCCTGCCCGACGTTGGGCATTTACTGCAATGAGCACGATGCGATTAAAGCGAATCAACCAGCGTGACGGCTAGCTCACGTTGCGTGGCATCTCGGTGCATGGACGGTTCGTGAAGAAGTTCACGATCTGCACACGCGCAGTCGCTCAGAGTGAGTGATGAGCAAAATGGAGTTCTCCTGCTTTCTAGAATCGCTGGGCCGGGCGTGACGGGATCAACGTCTGGGGTCGGAAGAACACCTGTTCGGTGGCGTGCGACGGCCGCGGCGCGTCTGCTGGACCGACGGCGGATGGTGCGCCGCAGCCGGACGGAGCTCGTGACAGGAGAGGGGGGCGAGGATCTCGATTCGCGCCGGAGACAGGGCGATCTTGGCGAGGGAAAGACCCGGACGGTCACCCGGTGATTCGGCGGGATATTCGCACGCCTCCTACCTGGACTTTGTGTCTCACTGGGGACGACATGACACATTTGTGCCCCTTACACACATGATTAGGTCAATTTTGAGAGAACTAATTTGAGTCATCACCCATGTAGCCGATTTCGGTGGCACAGCTCTGTAGTGTTCCGCCTTCGGCGAGACTCCTATCCGTCTCGCCGGATCCGGTGGAGCTGTGGAGGGGTGGAGCGGACACCGCAGGGGAAGATCGGGACGCACGACCGTGGAATGGCGATCACGGGATTTGACGGATCGAAGGCGTGGGAGAGGTCGGAGCGCGTGAATTTCGGGCACAGGAGGCGGAACGAGGCCGGGGAGAGGACGTGGCAGAGACGGGGCGGCTTCTGATCGGCACGGGGCAGGGAGCATCAGGGACACCGGGCAGACAGCGGGGCCGCATTGCTCGCGGCGCGCGTCGGCCACCCAGGGCACGCCGATGAGCTACCGGGGGGCACGGTCGTTGCGGCTTGCCGGAGGGAATTCGGTGGTCGGAGGTCATCTCAACGGCACGGGTGTTTCGTCCTCGTTCGGTCGGGAGTGGGCGGTGATCG
>Ga0208687_1001385_pt1 | contig 11110 bp, 9 predicted proteins | sample June2015DPH_6_10_FD_184695 | JGI IMG/M metagenome (GOLD analysis project Ga0208687, IMG submission 184695) | Peatland microbial communities from SPRUCE experiment site at the Marcell Experimental Forest, Minnesota, USA - June2015DPH_6_100... | ecosystem: Environmental > Terrestrial > Soil >...
TGGGTGGACCCTGCCACAGACGCGTCGTGAGATCCAACGCCTGTTGTTTACCTGGACCGGAGAGTGCGCGTATTGTGGCAGCGTAATTCGCAAACGAAACCGCCCACCTTAACTTAACGTAGTAGTACTAGCACCTACTACCTACCACCTAACTTCGGATTCAGGCCCTTTTCGCGGGAGGCTCCCTTTTTGGGAAAGCGTGTGGCCAAGGCTTCCGGCCGACCAGGCTGGCGAATAGCCGAAAGGCTTGATTTGAGAAGGGCAATCTTGCGGCTGGCCCGCTTGCCGAGTTTCTGGTTCAAGAAGCGTCCTTTGTTCATGGAATGACGAGTGAAAGTCGGGAAGGCAGAATCGACGGAATCGCTAGGCTTTCGATTCCACACCTTCGCTCGGCGCCTCCTGATTCACGGGAGTTAAGAAAGTCCCAGATATCCAATCATGCCAGGTAAGGCCCTCACCATCCACTAGTGCCCAGAGGAACCCTATCATCAAGGCCGAGATCGACACTAAGTAACCAAAAGCGCGCAAGAGGGATTCCCGGGGTGCGGGTGGCCAACCTTCCATGTTCCGAACTTCAATACCCATCCAGATCAGGCCGGGCGTAGAGAAGGTGAGGGCCGTGAACAGCCCAAAATATGCCCAAACGAAAATGATCGCGATAAGCGCGACGATGGCAAGGTTCGGAGGGACCGGAGTCAGATGGCCGCCGGCCCTCCAAAAAATGAGCGCGAATAGTCCCGCCCCGAGCAGGAGAACCAGTCCATCCACCAAGCCCGCCAGGAACCTGCGGCCCAGGGGCGCCACGGGAAGGGCTTGGAGTTCTAGTTGTGAGGCAGCCGCTGGAGCGTCAACTTCCGGCGGCCCGACAACGATCTCCAAACGATTGCCTGCCGGCGATGCCGGTTCGATGGCGAATTCGTCTGCTTGAGCCAGCGCAGAATCGAGAATCTCCAATCCCTCGTCACCTTTTTCCAGGGTTTCCGCGTCCGAGTGTTGCACGTCATCCTCAAGCGCCGCAGGGGGGGTAATTTCCGCGTCAACGGTAAGAACGTTCTGCGGGAATTCCAAGATCTCTTCCACGCCCGGCTCCGGAGGCGGGCTCGCTTCTCTCGGTTCGAATTCAAAGTCGAGGGACTCCTCCCGGCCAGGTTCGTTTCGTAGACGGGCGCGACGCTGGCGAAAGCTCTGGACACGCTCTGAAAGCTCTTGCCTCCAGGGCGCAGGTTCTTCCGCTACGGGGGGGGTTGCTTTCTCTGCCAAGGGTTCGCGAAGATTCCTTACGAATTCAAGTTCGGCGTTATCCGGCATGGTCCGAGGTCCCTTGTCTTGCGGGGGTTCTTTGGTGGCTCTGCTCTGAGCTGGATCCATATTGGCGGGCGGTGCACCTATAGCTTTTCCCTCGAGTTGCGGCGCAGGCCCAGGCTGGGCGATGATGGTCGTTTTAGTGGCGACAGATGGCGGCTGCGGCGCGGGCACAAAACTGGCGCCGCACTTCTTACATTGTGCGAGTCCGGGGTAGCTGACAAAGCCGCACTTAGGGCACTTCACCGGGTGCTTAAAATCCTCCGGGCAGCGTTATACGCTCTCTACCGCATCTTAGCAAATTGATTCGTTCGAGCAAAGCTGCTTCGGGTAAAATAAGGCGTCTGTGCTTGCTCATGAACTCTGTGAACGTTCCCTTCTCCCGCCGGAAAAGTAGCGCGCCTGTTCCTTTGGGGTTGTTCGTCGCACTGGGCATGGCCTTGATCTCATCGGCGCAACAGCAACCCTCCGTGCCGCTGGAATTAGGGAATCCCGACAAAATCATCACCCTCCGCGCGGATTCCCAGGAGAAAGACAAGGATATTGACCGTTTTCGCGGGCACGTGGAGGTGACTTACCGTGGCATGAAACTCACGGCAGACGAGGTTACATACGACGGAGCGTCAGGAGAAGTCGTGGGCACGGGGCATGTGCTTTTCATCGATCCTCGTAGCCATATTGCGGCCGACGAGGTCCACTACAACATCCGAACACAGAAGGGATGGTTTTCAAACGGCCGCGGCTACATCCACACCACGCGCGCCCGGCCTAAGGCGCCTAACACGGAGAATCCCTATTACATCCAGACTGACCGGTCTAAGGTGCTTTATTCAGAGAATCCCTTTTACATCCAGGGAGAGGAAATTGAGCGCCTGGATGAGAATACGTACACGGTAAAACATGGCAGGTTTACGACTTGCGATTGCGAAGCCAAGGGTTGGTCCTTTTCCGCCAGCGACGCCAAGGTGGAGTTGGACGACAAGGCCATAGCGCGTGGTTCGGTCATCCGATTCCTGGGCGTCCCTCTTTTCTACCTCCCCTTCATGGGCACCTCCATCGCCCGCAAGCCTCGCCATACCGGCTTCTTGCTTCCACACATTGGGACTTCTTCGCAGAAGGGGACCGTCGTCGGCGCAGGGTTTTTCTGGGCTATCAGTCCCAGCATGGACCTGTTGCTGGGTCTGGAGGATTACAGCCTCCGAGGGGTTGCCCGAAGGGCACAGTTCCGGGCGACACCCAGCGATAGCACCAAGCTCAGGGTGGACTATTTCGGGGTAAATGACAAGGACACGGTTAAGGCAAATCGCGCCCCCGGCCAGAGCCTCAAGGCGGTCGGGGACGCTGAGGATTTCTTCGACGGATTTCGCGGCGTCGCGGACGTGGACTACGTTTCCTCGCTGGCTTTCCGCGAAACCTACTCGCCGACTTTCACCGAAGCGGTCAATTCCGAAGCCCACCAAATCGGTTTCGCAACCAAGGAGTTCGGCGCTTACAGCTTCAACATCTACGCATCCCGATACGAGGACTTCCTCTCCACGCAACTGGTGCCAGGGAACGCTGTTATCATCCGGCAAACGCCTGAATTCTCGTTCCTGGGGATGGACAAGCAGGTGGGTGAGAGCCCGTTCTACTTTTCGTTCGGGACTTCTGCTGGCGCCCTCGGGCGCACGGAACCAGGACTCGACCTTCCCTCACTCTCGGAGCGGCTGGACCTTCACCCCGAGGTCACCCTCCGTCTCAAGGAATTCTGGGGCTTCCACCTCACCCCTTCGGCGGGAGTCGAGGCGACCCGATACGGGACCAGCCTGGAAGCGAACTACGACCCCCTCACCAGGCTGCTGGGCGACTTCGCGCTCGATCTTCGGCCGCCTTCCCTCGAAAAAGTCTTCGCGCGGTCCTTGTGGGGCCGGCGCCTTAAGCATGTGATTGAGCCTGACATAGTCTATCGTCTGGTCAAAGCCAGGGATCCGGAAGAGCTTGCCAACGTTGTTCGGTACGATGATCTGGACATCCTCTCCCAAACCAATGAAGTTGAGTATTCGCTGACCAACACTATCCTGGCCCGCAAAGACGTTCCTGCGGGAACAACGGATACACCCCAGGCTCAGGAGCTGATTTCCTGGCGCATCTCGCAGAAGTATTATTTTGACCCCACGTTCGGCGGTGTCCTGGGACCGAACAACCCCATTGTTTGGGAGCCGACGCTCTCGCTCACGGGATTTCACTTCATTCCCGGCAAACGTTTGTCGCCGGTCGTCTCTGACCTGAAGATCGCTCCCTTCTCGTTTTACGACACCGAGCTGAAACTTGATTTAAGCCCGAACGGTCAAGGTATTCTTGACGCTGGCATTACTTCTCGTGTCAGGCACGGCGTTTATGGGCTGGCCTTTACCGACTTCTTCATCAATAAGAATACGTATTCTAACCTTCTGAGCGGGTCCACCAGTTCCCCCTCAACAACAACTTCCACTTCCTCCTACCACCTTTTGAACCTCCTCGCGACCTATGGGGACTTCAACCGCAAAGGGTTGAGTGGCGCGTTTGGCGTGAACTACAATCTTGTTCAGAAGATTGCGGCCGGCGGAGTCGGCCAACTCAGCTATAATTTTGGATGCTTCGGATTGAATGTTGAGTATCAACGGTTTTCATTAGGAACCATTAGGCAAGAAAACGTCTTCCGGGTGGCAATCTCGTTAGCCAACATCGGGACGTTCGGGGATTTTAAACCGCGCGACAGATTGTATTAGCTGAAGTGGCTAGTGGTTAGTGGCTTCGCTCCCCTAGCCACTAACCACTAGCCACTAGCAACTTAAACACAAGGAGCATGCCATGTCTTTCCCAATCCATCGACCCCGCAGGTTGCGGCGCACCGAGACCCTTCGCAGCCTTGTGCGCGAGAACCAGATCAACGCCCGGTCTCTTGTGTATCCGCTCTTTGTTTGTCCTGGATCGAAGGTTAAGGACGAAATCAAGTCCATGCCAGGAAATTACCGCTGGTCGGTCGATGGGCTGGTGGGCGAATGCAAGTCGGCGCATGACCTGGGCGTTCCTGCCGTAATCCTGTTCGGTATCCCGGAAAGCAAGGACGAAGTGGGCTCAGGCGCCTACGACCCCAATGGGATCGTGCAGCGGGCGGTGCGGGCGATCAAGAGAGAGTTGCCGGATTTGTTGGTGATATGCGACGTGTGCCTGGACGAATATACGAGTCACGGTCACTGCGGCCTGATTCAGAACGGTGAAGTTGACAACGATTCCACGCTTCCACTTCTGGCAAAGACAGCCTTGACCCAGGTCGAGGCCGGCGCCGACATCGTCGCGCCATCCGATATGATGGACGGGCGCGTGGGGCGCATTCGCCAGGAGTTGGACGCCCGCGGCTTTACCCAGACACCTATTTTGGCTTATTCAGCCAAATACGCTTCGGCGTTCTACGGACCCTTTCGGGAGGCCGCAGACTCGGCGCCAAAGTTTGGGGACCGCAAGGCCTACCAAATGGATCCCGCCAACCAACGCGAAGCCATGCGAGAGATTGCCCTGGATGTAGAGGAAGGCGCGGACATCATCATGGTGAAACCCGCGCTTCCTTACCTCGATATTATCGCGCTCGCCCGCCGCGAGTTCGATGTCCCCATCGCCGCCTACCAGGTGAGCGGCGAATTCTCCCTCATCGAGGCCGCGGCCAGGATGGGATGGATCGACCGCGACCGGACAATGATGGAAACCCTCACCTCAATCCGAAGGGCCGGTGCGGATATCATCCTGACCTACTATGCCAAAGAGGTCGCCCGCTTGCTGGGGTAGCGCGGACCCGTCAGCCGACGGGTCCGCGGCTTTTAGCTGTCTCGGGCCCGGACCATTGGGGAAAGGGGTCCGTCGCCCCTTTCTCTCCTTGACAGGCATGGTCGGTGAAACGAGCTTGTTTCAGAGCCGCGGGCCTCAAAACCGGAGGTTCTCGCCTGCTTTCCGTGACCACATGCTACCTATTAACAACCTTTATTTTCAACAACATTCCCGCTTTCAACGCGTAACTACCTTTGTTTTCTGTAACATTCCTGCTTCGTTCCCGAGTTTCGAAATCCGACCCTTTGTTTTCATAGACATTCCCGCGTCGTTCCTTCATTTTTAAAGAATTCTTTTTCTCTTCCGCTTCCAAGAACGGACTCGTAGTCCGCCAGTGACCGAAAAGTTTCCGGGCTTTTGGCCCCATGTGCGACACTTCCCAAAGCCGATCGGAGTCCGCGGCAGCATTCGCCAAGTGTTCCCGGGAGACCATCACCACCTCCATCTCTTCAACCCACAACTCTAGCCTATACGATTCGACTTGTCAAGAGACACGGTGTCCGCCTCGGTCCCCCGGAGGAAGTAAGGGTAGGGCCGCGCTTTGCTCACGGACACACGAGTGGGCAGCGCTGATTTTTCGTCCGAACCCCGATGGGGTTGAAGATGAGTAGCCGTGGGCAAGGGCACGGTTTTTGTGCCCGCCGCCCACGGATTGGGTCCCATCCAAGTTTCCCGACCCTGAAAGGGTCGAACCCGTCAACTGACGGGCCCCACCAGGCTGCGACGTTTCTTGCGCACCGTTCCCGTGGGCTTGACCCACAAGCTACATTGATGGCCTGCGAGGAGCGCACAGTCTCGGCCCTCAGAGACCCTGCGGCTTTTCCTTCAAATTCGCGCCCGTTCGCTCGCCGGCAACAGTACACGGTCAACGGCCAGAGTGCCACTCGCGCTCACCGCCGTGGTCATCACACTCCCCGTGTAGTCGTGCACACTCGACCACGGCCAGCCCTCGGGGCGTTTGACAGGGCACGCTCTCACGGGGTTGAGGCGAATGCATTCCACTTTATTATACGCGCGATTCCGCACGCACAAGCCGCAGAGTCTCTGAAAAACGAGACTCTGCGCTACCCGCTCTTTGGTCAGCCGGCGCGCGCTTATTTTTGGGCGTCAGCAAGCTCCCGAATCCAGATATTTCGGAAGCGGACCGGGTGGTTGTGGTCTTGCAGTTTCAGAGGCAATTTGGTTGGGGTTTGCCTGTAGGGCTCATGCTCACCATCTGTCAGACCGAGGACGGCGACGTGGTCCTGGACCAGCACGCCGTTATGCAGCACCGTGAAAGTCGCGGGGCGGACGACTTTCCCTGCCATGTCGAACCGCGGACCATGGAAAACGATGTCGTAGCTCTGCCACTGGCCGGGAGGCCGGCACGCATTGACCAGGGGCGCATACTGGCCGTAGATTGCCGCTGCCTGTCCGTCCGGGTAGGTTTTGCTTTCATAGGAATCAAGGACCTGGACTTCATAGAGGCTCATCAGGTAAACCCCGCTATTCCCGCGATCCTGATCTTGACCGTGAGGCGGGTTGGGAGCTGCCCACTCGACGTGGAGCTGGCAGTCGCTGAAAGCCTGCTTGGTTTTGATGTCGCCAGTGCGCGGAGCTACCTCGAAATAACCGTCTCCAACTTTCCATAGGGCAGGCCCGCCTTTGACCGATTCCCAGCCGGAAAGGTCTTTGCCGTCGAAAAGAATAATGGCGTCTGACGGGGGCTTTCCCGGTTGCTCTTGCGTACTTGCTTCTCCGGGCGTGATAGCAGGCGGTTGTGACGCGTTTCGATCGTGTTGCACCCACTGTTGAACCACGCCAGGGGAAGCCTGGCGTGAATAACTGCTCACATTCATCAGGGTTAGAATCACGGTCACTGCTGTGGCAACAAAACACGCACCGATAAGAACCTTGCTTCGCATCGAGTTCCTCCTCCAGGGCTATTGCCCGCGCTCCGGTGGGGCGCCTTCCGCTCACTCACACGGACCTTCAGAATCCCCGCAGGTTGGTGCTCTGCCGTTCGGGCAGGCCTTCTTTGGGGGTCCGTTTCAAAACGATGTATTCAATGCCGTGCTCTTTGCAAAAGGCCAGCTTTTCCGGCACATCACCATCTTCGTTCACCGCGTATAGGTCCGGCTCGATGAGGGCAACCTCCGGTTCGGCATCCATCCAGCCAAGTCCTGAAGATACCAGGGCCACCTTGACGAAACGCACGGACTGAATCATATAGCGGCGCTCGTCCTGTGGAAACATCGGGTGACCTTCGCCCTTCAGCAGCTTGACGTTGGCGTCGTGCCCCACCACCACGTAGAGGTCGCCCAACCCGGAGACTTCCTCGAAAAACCTTACGTGGCCCGAGTGAAACCAATCGTAGCAACCGGTCACAATCACGCGCTTTTGTGACGAGCGCGCACCCTTAGGATCGAACGGCAACGCCGGGAAGCCTCCCAGGTCTTTCTTCTTGAAAACACGATATTCAACACCGTGGGACTCGCCGTAGGCCCGCTTCCGGGGATCGTCGCTCGCCTCCTCCACAACCCAGATTTCAGGATTGATTCCGCCGACCTGTGGTATGGAGTCTTGGTGCACCTGCCCGGTCACCAGCCTTACATCTTTGACATACCTATTAGCCTGGAGCAGATATAACCGCTCCTCTTGAGGAAACTTCGGGGGGTGGCCCTCGAGGGCGCGCACGGTCTCGTCCGACCAAAGAAGAACGTGAACGCCCCCGAGCTTCGAAGCCTCCTCGAGAAAGCGAACGTGCTGGGACTTGAAATCGTCAAAACCACCGGTCACCACAACTGTCTTCACGTCAGCCATTCTTCTTTGAGTACCTGACCTTCACACGGATTCCCCCAGGCACCGGCTCGTCCGACACAACGTAGAGGTATCCGCCACCACACCCGGAGTACATGGCTCCGGCATACCGGGACTGGTAGTAACCCAGGATTCCCGCCAAGTCCACGGTGACGGCCGGGTGCCTGACGGTGTGGGGCAGAATCGTCTCCCAGCACTCCATGCACTCATTCATGGAGGCGCCCAGCGCCTTGCAGTCTTTCGTCACGATGGCATCAAAGCACTGCTTACCCGTCTCGCCCAGCCTCTGGATCCACTTCGGGTCGAGGTTCTTTTTCTCGAGGGGATTGTAGCCGGCAGGACGCGGTGCGACCGGCACCACGTGGACCACGTCCTCCAACCAATGGGCGACTTCGGGATCATTGTGGGACTCGACGTGGACGGGGAAGTGGCCGCCCTCGTAGCTGTAGTCATAGTCCAGTCTGTTCACTCCGGGGTAAATCAAGCCCGCCATGTCCTGCGAACCGGAAGGGTCCGGCTTGCCCTTGTTTTCTGCCTCGTACAGCTCGCGGGTAAGTTCCCTGGGATCTTCATTCGGCAGTTTGCCGTTCCACAGCTTGCGCGCAACCTCGCGCGTACTGGTGGCCATTCCGCAGCGATCCATGTACCGGAAGGTGGGCTCCAAACCGACCACCACCATGGAACCCGGTGGAGTGGGATTCAGTTTCGAAACGAAGGGTTGATCGATCCAACCGCCGGCAAATGCCATTCGATAGGGAATTTCGCTGATGATCGAAGTGATTTCGATCACCTGTTGTGTGTGCATGGACTTACGCCGCTTGATAGTTTTCTCGCACCGTGACTTTGCCGGCCTTTCGGTCCTGATACTGCTGTTCGATCCAGGCGTAGGTCTTCGCCAGTCCCTCACGAAATGGGGTCCTGGGCTCCCAGTTCAGGATGTTCCTAATCATGGTGTTGTCACTGTTTCGGCCGGTGACTCCCTTGGGCGCGGTCAAATCATATTTGCGCTGGAGCTTTACCCCGCCAATTTCTTCCGCGATGCTGACCAGGTCGTTGACCGAAATGAGCTCATTGGAGCCGAGGTTGATGGGTGTTGCGATCAGATCCTCGCAGTGTGCGATCATGTCAATGCCCTTGGTGCAGTCATCGATGTACATGAAGCTGCGGGTCCGCGTGCCATCACCCCAGACGACAATTTCGTTCTTGCCGGTATCCTTGGCTTCGATGACCTTCCGGCAAATGGCCGCAGGAGCCTTTTCTCGCCCGCCGTCCCACGTGCCGTTGGGACCGTAGACGTTGTGGAAGCGGGCGATGAAGGTCTTCAAGCCGCGCTCCGCCCAGTATTCCTGGCAGAACATCTCGGAGATGAGTTTTTCCCAGCCGTAGCCCCTCTCCGCCATGGCGGGGTAGGCGTCCGACTCTTTCAGTGCCCGACAGTGCGGATCTTTCTGGAGCTCGGTGTTGTAGGCGCAGGCGGAGGAGGAGAAGAAATACCTTTGCACGCCCGCCTGATAGGCCGCTTCGATCAGGTTGGTGTTGATCAGGATGCTGCGCAGGCATTCGATCCTGAACTTCTCGATGAAGCCCATGCCCCCCATGTCAGCAGCCATATTGTAAACCTCGACGGCGTCCTCGCACGCCTTTACACAATTCTCCCTCTCACTCAAGTCCATGCAGAGGCTTTCAACACCAGGCACTCTCTGGTACCAGTCCGGCAAAGGTTTCTTGTCAATGGCGCGGATCCTGGTGAAACCGCGGTCGTGGAAGTATCGGGTGAGCGAGCCGCCGATAAAACCGCCCGCTCCGCCGATAACGATCAAATCGTCTTTCTTCGTGGTCTGTTGCATACTCATTTCCATCCCCCTTTCGGGCTTCGGATATTCCCTAACCTCGGCCGGCTCGACCAGGTCAGGCCCAACGGTATTCCGAACGCCACGTTCTTTGCAATAAGATTTGCCGAATTGTTCCCTCGGGCAGGAGCGACCGGTTGCCGCCTTCAAAATCTCGCTGCGGTACCCCTGACGAAATAGGAGTGGCGCCAAGCCCGTTCACCTTTACCACTTCGCGCCTCAGGTGTTGTTTCGGACCTAAACAGAAAACCTCTGCCCACCACTTTGCCACCCATTGGATGTTGTTTGCAGAGGCATTTCGTTGCGGAGCGAAGGGACCGTCGCCGACGTGCCAGTGCGACCTTGCTATTCAACTCCAGATGGTACCGCGACAAAGATGTGATTTCAATTCATGCTTCACACCGCGGTACGCGACGCGGAAGTGAGGCTTCGGCAATTTCGTCCTCTGGAGCGTATTACCGAGCGTATTGAGTGCGCTAGGGAAAGGCCCGGAGGGCCGAAAGAGTTTAGCCCAGGGCGCCAGCCCTGGGTCCAGGAGGCCCTCCGGTTCGCGGGAGCCCCAGCGGGGCGAAAGAATGAGGTTTCGACGCGGGAACTCTGCCTGATTCTGCCGCCCCTTGCGGGGCTTGACCGGCGCTTGGGCTTGGTTTCCCAGGGCTCGCGCCCTGGGCTAAGTTCTATCGCCCGCTACGCGGGCTCCGGACCAGCCATCTGCTGCCGCCCTAAGCTTTCGCAAACATGTCATGCACCAGCGGCAGGACTCCCACTTTTATGTCGCATATGCTTCACACCCCAGCGGCGGCGCAGGCGCGCGATGCCTTCCACAACTCCAGATAAGGCCTGAGGTCGTTGGTCAAGGCCCGGAACTGGTCGAGGGTAAGAGATTGCGCGCCGTCGCTGAAGGCTTTTTCGGGAAAAGGATGCACTTCGATGAGCAGGCCGTCCGCGCCCACGGCCACGGCCGCGCGCGCCAGCGCCGGCACCAAGCTGCGCTTGCCGGTGGCGTGGCTGGGATCGACGATGACGGGCAAATGGGTTAGCTCGTTGAGCAGTGGCACGGCAGCGATATCGCAGGTATTGCGCGTGGCGGTCTCGAAGGTCCGGATGCCGCGCTCGCAGAGCATGATGTTGGGGTTCCCGTGGGCGGTAATGTACTCGGCGGACATGAGGAGTTCCATGATGGTCGAGCTCATGCCGCGCTTCAGGAGAACCGGCCGGGGACATTCACCCAGCGCCTTGAGCAACATGAAATTCTGCATGTTGCGCGCGCCGACCTGCATGATGTTCGCATGCTCGGCAACCACCTCCACGTCCTGCTC
>Ga0208687_1001387_pt1 | contig 11095 bp, 6 predicted proteins | sample June2015DPH_6_10_FD_184695 | JGI IMG/M metagenome (GOLD analysis project Ga0208687, IMG submission 184695) | Peatland microbial communities from SPRUCE experiment site at the Marcell Experimental Forest, Minnesota, USA - June2015DPH_6_100... | ecosystem: Environmental > Terrestrial > Soil >...
GAAGCCGGTATCTCGAGGAGTCGAGCAAGCCGCTGGGCGGTCTGAGGATGAAACCACATAAAGACAGGAACACGATCGACGGGTTCCCGTCGCAGCGCTGCATGGACGCGTTGTTTACCATTCATTGCCGCGGACACTGAAATCTTCCTTTCTCTCCAGGACGTCGGCGCGTAGATTCCTTGCTTTCAGCGGATCGATTGCGCTGCTCAGCGTGACATCCGTGCATTCGTCTGCCATGCTGTCATTCTGAGTCCTTCGCCGTCATCCTGAGCGCAGCCAAGGATCTCGCTCTGCCCGCTCAGGATAAACTGCGCGAAGAATCTCGCTCTGGACTTTTCCGCCGAAAAACAGCAGGGCGAGATGCTTCGCGGAGTTTACCCTGAGCGAAGCGAACGGGCTCAGCATGACAGTGAGCGGGCGCTCGCGCGAGCGTCGTAGCGTGGGCCTTGCTTTGTTGCGTCCAGAACGCTGGTGCGAAAGGGGGGACTCGAACCCCCACCCCTTGCGGGACCAGATCCTAAGTCTGGCGCGTCTGCCAATTCCGCCACTTTCGCGCCCTGCCATTATTATAAATCAAGAGGGCCTTATCAATTCGCGCCGGCGTGCCACAAAAGCGGGCGGCGCCAGCCGCGCCGGGCGCTACCCGGTCAGCAATGCTGAGTCCAAAGGGCCGTCTGTTCACACTTCAGCGGCAGGCGGCTTGCTCGAACCGAGCATGGACTATCTGCAACTGAGCTCCATTTACCTGGCCCGGGGGCAGGAGCGTCAGGCCAGCGAGGAGTTCAGCATTCATAATTCACAATTCATCAGGCATGTTCAACCTCCGTGATGCGGTTGATAGCCTCGACAAACACCTGCCAGCCACGACGCTGCGAAGCCAAGACTTTTCGCCCCTTTGGGGTCAGGCGGTAGTAGCGTCGTCGCCGCTGCCCGCTCTTCTCCACCCATCGGCCTTGGACCCAACCGCGCTTTTCCAAGCGATAGAGCAGCGGGTAGAGCGAGGCCACGTGGAAGCGCACGGTGCCGCCCGAGCGTTGCTCGATGAGTTTGCTGATTTCATAGCCGTGGCGAGGCCGAGCCTCCAGCAGCGAGAGGATCAGTAGCTCAGCACTGCCCTTCTTCCACTCAAGATCAGACGGTTTCGCATCCATTTCGTTTTTCGCCTTCACGCTCTTCCCATTTCCGGCTCCGCAATTTCCCTTCGACGTAGATATGCCGAGCCTTGCTGAGGGGTTCGCCACAGAACATACATCGGCTTCGTGCGGTGGGCCCGCTGGTTTTTCATCTCACTGCCCAGCGCAGCGGTTTGCCGGGTTCACTCTCACCCGCAAACCGAATCAGCGCCTCCGGTGAGCCGGGCAATGCTTGAGCCGAACCATTGACCTCTAACTGCGTGAGTCGCGCCCGCTCGGCCGCCGGGAGCTTGACCTCGAGGTTCCAGCGTCCAGCCCGAGCCGGCGCATACCACCCCGAATAACCCTGGGCGGATTTCTTGAATCCCAGCAGTGGGGAGGTGAATTCATACTCATCCAGCGGCAAACTCGGCCTGAAGGTGACGCCAGCGGCGCTGAATTCCAGCCCCAGCAGCTTGGCCGTGGTGTAGAGAGGCCAGGCGTGCGGATGCATATTCATAACCGGGAAATCCGTCCAGTTCAGACCAAAAACGACCTGGCCACCGGCCGCGGGCTCCTCGAACATCGTCTCGCCGGGGTGTTTTGAAAGTGCGGAGTTGTAACTGTCGGGCCCGCTCCAGATCCCGTACCAGATTTCCGGGTAGGCTTCGGCGTGGAGCGCCAGCGAGTTCTTTTTCCATTCGTCCCAGGCCAACGCTCCGTTCGTTAATGCCAGCGCCCAGATCAGCGTTCCATTGATAGACGGCCAGATTCCGCCGTTGGTCAGGACTCCGACGGCCTTGGCCATTTTGGGTACGCCTTTACTGTGCAGCATCGCGCCGATGGGCGACGGCTGGCGCACCAAGTCGTCCAGCGCTTCCACCAGTGTCTTGGTCTGCTCGAGCGTTGCCGCATCGCCGATGATGGCCCAGGGCTGCGGTTCCAGCCACACCTGATCTTCGCCAATCCAGCCCAGTTGCGCCCCCAGCCAGGCGCGCCGGAACCATCGTCCCGACCACTGTGCCCGCACCGCCTGGCGTTGTGCCTCAGCTTTGGCGCGGGCCTCCGACGCCAGCGTTGTATCACCGATATAACTCAGCAGCCGCGCGTAGTAGTCCAGGACGTAGCAGGCCATGGCGGCATTCAGAACACTCTCAGCGTGCTGGCGGACTTCCGGGAAAAGCGTCGGAGGGACGTATCCGACCACCACGGAATCGTTCCAGTCGCCATTCGAGAGACGCATCAAGCCGTGTTCGCCCACACCGATGACGTCAACCAGGTGTTTGTAAGCACGGCTCAGAAGCTCGCGAATGGTTGGATCATTGGCGCCAACCTCCCGCCGCGGGTAGGGAGGAATCTTCTCATCCAGGAAGCCCTGGTCACGCGTGGCCAGCACGTATTCGCTCGCCAGCCAGAGCAACCACATCTCCAGATCGCTGGGACGAAAAATGACCGGCATCGGCACGCCGCATCCCACAATGCCGTAAGGGATGGAACCATCCGGCTGGATTTCCTTCAGCGTATAGCGGAGGATTTCTCGCACCATCTCCGGCTGGCTGAAAATGAAGGGTAGCGCATGCTGGAGCGGATCGCGCGCCGCCCCCTGAAATCCGATGATGTACTGGTAGACGTGGCCCTGAGAAAGCATGTGCTCGCGGAAGAAACTGTCGTAAGTGAGGTCGCTGCGAAGGTAATAGTTGTGCCAGGCCGTTTCTCTTTCAACCCAGGGCTGGGACGGAACACGCAAGCGCAGGCCGTCCGCTTTCCACTGGCCACTGGAACGTGTCCACAGCGATGACAAATCCTGCTTGTATTTCGTTGCCAGGTCTCGGAGCTCAAAGCGCTCCGGGAGATATCCATACATGAAGTAAATGGTCCGCCTCTCGCCCGGCTGCAATTCCAGCGCTCGCTCCAACAGTAAGGCGCTTTCCGGTCCGGCCGAACCGAGAGCATTGTCCAGCCTGTTCGCCAGTCCTGACGGATGTTCCACGCCTCCCGTGCCGAAAAATGAGGCAGCGTTTGTTGCCATCCTGTCGGCAGGGGCGTCAAGTGACACGAGGAAGGTCGGCGGAGGATTCAGGTCCTCAAGAGCAGTTCCGGGCGGGAGTTCGAGGACAGGGGGGCCGAAAAAGGTGTTGGGATTCAGCTTGAGAAAGGCTTGGAGCCCTCGCCATGTCTGTTCTTCTTCCGGCGTCCGTCCAAGGAATTGTTTTGTTTCCAGCAGACCCGTGCCATCCTCGAGTGCCCGGAACTGGTGCGTAAAACGATCGCCGAACCGGCGGCGCAGTTCCGCGCCTTTCCTGGCGCCGCCCAGGGCGGGCGCCTCCATGAAGGAGCGATACGAGAACTGATAAACGTGGCAGCCCCAATACTCGACCCAGCGGACTGTCGCCGCAGAGCGGCCCTGGTTGGTAATGCTTGTTTGAGAAATCAAAATCGGGTCATCACCAAAGGGGGCAAAAATCGCCTGGTCGATTTCGAAGCCTCCGCCCTTCACGGTCTTGCGCAGATAACCGGCGCCCAGAACCCTTTCGAAGGAGTCGGCATTGCCCGGATAGTAAGTGCTGAGCACGGCCTTCCCATCGGTGAGAAATCCTATGCCGCCGCCGTAGCGGCCGTGCTCGGGCGAATAATCGTTGAGGAACTTCGGCGCCCCCTCGTCCTGCCGCACCTGCACGTACCCGTAGTTTGAAACAGCCGCCACCAAGCGATCGTTTCCCACCTGGTGAGTTTGATCGGTCGGAGATCGCCACTCCTTGTTCACGGGAGTCCGGGCTTTGGGATCCGCGATTTGATTGCAGGTATAGCGATAGGCCGGCAGGCCGAATTGATCCGTGATCCATTCACCGAAATAACCGGACCCGAAAGCTTTCGACTCTCTCGCTTGCGGGCTGGAGGCGGATGTCGATTCGGCGGCGCCCAGCGCGGCCGCAAGTTGGTGCGGATCCAGCTTTGCTGACGTACCCACCCCGATCACACCCAAAAACTCGCGGCGGTTTACCATGGCTCTACTCCTCCAATCGGACATGCGGCTCCATATATGGCAAGTCCATATATTAAGCGTCTGCGGCCTGCGGTGTCAAGCGAATTTTCCTCTATGGGTGCGCCACGTAGAAGTGGAGGTCAGGGCATTTTCTTGATTTGTTGCACGCTTCTGAACGTACTCCTACGCAAGGGCAAAGGCCCGGAGGGCCGAAAGAACTTAGCCCAGGGCGCCAGAAGGTCTGGAGTTTCTACATTTTTGCCCTCTCCCTTGGGGAGAGGGTGGCCCGCTGCCGGCGTTTTCATCAGCCGGAGCGGGCCGGGTGAGGGGTTACCTCCACGGCGCCGCCCAAGTCTTCGCAGCCGTTCGCAGCGCTGTTATACTTTGCCCGTCCGCATCCCCACGCAACGCGTGCGCGAACTGCGCCGCACCCAAACTGATTCTGAAAAAGCGGTGTGGTATCAGTCGCGCGACCGAAGGCTGGGCGCGAAATTTCGCCGCCAATGCCGCAGTGAACAGGCCCCTTGAAAAAGCTTAAATGAACTACATCGCGCCTAAACCCCGCCTGGCAGCAAAAGCCGGAAGCAGGATTTGGCCTTGAATTGACAGGGCGAAACCGCCCTTTACCTTGCCATTGTGCTGCGCAAGAACTTCGTAAGCGCTCAGGCGGCATTCGTTTCGCGCGGCGACTTATTTCAATGGGACAGGGTGCTAAGTGAGGCCCCCTCCTTGCCCTGTGAGCCAAAGGATGGTCCGCAGGTCGCCGTGGGCTGTTGGGCGGCGAGTTTCTGAGATTGGGCCTCTAACGCGGCTGCGACATCTTGCGCGTATTTTATGAAGTGGTGCCCTGAAAGCAGGATCGTCATTCCCATGACCAACTTCGGTGGATTCCGCGACCAGCACGTAAGGATTTGCCACAGGAACTTCCAGTACGCTCTCCGATAGGAGGACAGGATGCCTTGACGGAAGATTGACCGAACCAAAATGCCAAGTGCGAGCAAGAAGGGATAGGGCGTCACTTTCTGCTGCTCCCGTGTTTCCCACGCCAGAAGCGAACGATGAGCCCGATTGTAAAATGCAGAGGCAGAATAAAGGGAGAGAAGAGTTTCGCGCAAACCCTGCAACAGAATGGGGAGCGGGAGGAGCGTCCGAAAATTAGGCGAGTTGAAATTGTTGAGCGCGGGGTTTTCCTCAAGTAGCCGGCCCTGTTTCACCATTCGGTCGTAGAGCGGAGTCGTGGCCGGTGCTTGCAGGAACCCGGCCATGGCCCAGGGGATGGCGGCGCGCTCAATGAAGTCTCTTTGCCGTTCGAAGATATCCTCTGTATCCGAGTCGAAACCGATGATAAAGCCTGCACTCACCCAGAGACCTTGACTCTGGATGAAGCGGATGGACTCCAACTGATCGTGCCGCAGATTCTGATATTTCTTGGTTTCCAGCAGTGATTGTTCAGAGGGACTCTCGATCCCGATGAAGACATAATAAAAGTTCGCCCTCACCATGGCTTCGATCAACTCCGGCCTCTGCGCGAGATCGATCGAGGCCTCGGTGTAAAACAAGAACGGATAGTTATGAGCTACCTGCCACTCTTCCAGGCTCCGGGCCAATTCCAGAGCGCGCTTATGGTTGCCGATAAAATTGTCGTCGACGATAAAGACCTGCTCGCGCCAGCCCAGCTCGAACAAGACCTCGAGTTCCGCAAGTATCTGACGCGGCGCCTTCGTTCGCGGCTTCCTTCCATAGAGTGTAATGATGTCGCAGAACTCGCACTGGAATGGACACCCACGTGAGAACTGCACCGCCATGGAGACGTACTTTTCGATCTTGAGCAGATCAAACCGCGGGACCGGCGTCTTGCTGACATCGGGCTTGTCGTGGATGACGTAGAGCCGTTGGGCGGAGCCTCGCTCCAGATCGGCCGCGATCCTGTCGAAAACCTCATCCGGCTCACCAACGACAACATGGTCTGCCAGTGGAAGCAGGGTGTCCGGCTCACTGCTCGCGTAAGAACCACCGATCATCGTCCGCTTGCCAAGGGCCCGAGCCCGCAGGAGAGTCTGGCGAATGTCATCTCTCTGCACGCTCATTCCGCTGACCATGACGAGGTCAGCCCAAAGGATGTCACGGTCCAGCAGAGTTTCAAAGCTTCGATCGATCAGTCGTAACTTCCAGTTCTTCGGACAGAGCGCGGCGAGGGTAAGTAGACCCAGGGGGGGATGGAGGGTTTCTTCGCGAAGGAGCTCCATGACTCCAGCAAAGCTCCAGAAAGAGGGAGGGAAACGCGGCCAAACCATCAGGACTTTGATCGCTTCACCGAGAGGAGGAAAGGTGCAGAGATCGCCGCGATCGTCCCTCGGCGCAGATACGGATGCCCTCTGGAAATCGCTCATCTGAACCGGAATCTCCAATTTCAACTTTATCTCTATCTCTGGCGCAAACCATACCCCTGCCGACCGCTCCTGTCAAGCTCACCTAGCTCGCGGCAGTGGGTCAATTTGATGTAGAGGCGGCTTTACGCCGCCATCTGGTCCGTCAGTTGACGGATAAACTCGCCGCTACAGCATCAAATTGACCCACTACCCAACTCGCGTGTGGAAAGGGAATCGTTTCGACACAGGAGTTTGATGACGATAAGCCGACTTTTCAGTCCCAATCCATTCTGTGTGCCCAGCCCCCGTGAGTTTCACTGCGACCTGTAGGGAAGTTCTGGTCTGCTGCCGGGACCACTTCGCACTTGATCCAGCACCGTGAGATTTTGCTGCACAGCACTTCTGGGAACTGTTCCGCTACTTGAACTGTCCCGGATAGTCCTATTCCGATAGTCCTATTCCGTTGACTTACCTGCAAGCGCAGCCTAAGATGGCTACCAAAGGCGGAACCCTCACATGATTGGCAAGACGGTTTCCCACTACCGCATCCTGGAGAAGCTCGGCGGCGGGGGCATGGGCGTGGTCTATAAGGCCGAGGACACCAAGCTCGGCCGCTTCGTAGCGCTCAAGTTCCTGCCTGAAGAACTTTCCAGGGATCGCCAAGCGCTGGAGCGTTTTCAGCGGGAGGCCCGCGCCGCCTCGGCGCTCAATCATCCCAACATCTGCACCATCCACGACATCGACGAACATGATGGCCAACCGTTTATCGCCATGGAGCTGCTGGAAGGGCAGACACTCAAGCAGCGTATTACCGGGAAGCCGCTGAAGACGGACGAAGTACTGGAGTTTGCGATTCAAATTGCCGATGCGCTGGACGCCGCACACTCGAAAGGGATCATCCACCGCGACGTCAAGCCCGCGAACATCTTCGTTACCCAACGCGGCCAGGCGAAGATCCTGGACTTCGGCTTGGCGAAGCTGGCACCAAAGGCCAGGCGGGTGGCGGAAACGGTAGGATTCTCTGCGCTGCCCACCGCCTCCATCGAGCCCGAACATCTCACCAGCCCCGGCGTGGCCGTGGGCACCTTCGCTTACATGTCCCCCGAGCAAGTGCGCGGGCAAGAGCTCGATACCCGCACCGACCTGTTCTCTTTCGGCCTGCTGCTGTACGAAATGGCGACCGGCCAGCAGGCATTCCCGGGAGCCACGCCTGGAATCATCTTCCACGACATACTGGAGCGTATGCCGGTCTCGCCTGCCAAGCTGAACCCCGAGATTCCGCTGCGCCTGGAGGAGGTCATTAACAAGGCCCTGGAGAAGGACCGGGAGGTACGCTGCCAGTCGGCGGCCGAGCTGCGTGCCGACTTGAAGCGCCTGAAACGCGACAGCGAGTCAGGGCGCGCCGTGAGCCAGATGCTTACGGAGCGCCCCAAGCCTCGCTGGGTCAAGGGCCGAACAGCCAAACTTGCCGTCGTCGGTCTGGCCGTCCTGCTCATTGGGGCAGTAGTCGGATGGTGGTTGCTCCTCTCGAAGGCGCCGACGATACCAGGCGCAGCGATACACTTCGCCGTGCAAACCCCGCCGGAAACGCCGCTGAACGACAGTGTTCCGGGCTTGGCGGTTTCTCCCGACGGGCTGCATGTCGTCTCACTAGTGAAAACGCCGACAGGCGCGTATGGGCTATACCTTTACAGCTTGGAGCAGTCTGCCGGCAAATTGACCCCGGCGCCCAGCATAGGCACGGTGTCGTTCTTCTCGCCGGATGGACAATGGCTGGCCTTCGTGGCTGCGAAGAAGGTCCAGAAAATGGCGTTATCGGGAGACCAGTTGCTGGATGTTTGCTCGCTCCCCGAGGTCGGGCTCGGCGGTACATGGGCGCGCGATGGCAACATCTATTTTGGAATTATCGGCCGCGGCATCAGCCGTGTTCCGGCGAGCGGCGGTGTGCCGGAGCAGGTCACGAAGCTTGAACCTGGGGAACAACAGCACGACTGGCCACAACTGCTGCCCAACGGCGACGACTTGCTGTTCACCGCCAGAAGGCGGACTCTTGGCGATGCGATTGTTGTTCAGTCGCTCGAGACCGGCAAACGCCGGATCGTGCTCGAGAACGCTTCACGAGGCACCTATATTCCATCCGGACATCTGCTATTTTTCCGCGCCAATGCACTCTGGGCCGTCCCCTTCGATCCCGAGCGAACGCTCACCATCGGTCCCGAGTTCATCCTCCCCTACCATGTTTTCACCGACGACAGCTCGTTTTGGTTCAACCCCGAATTTGCGGTTTCTCCGGCTGGTACTCTGGTTTACGTTGCGGCTCGGGACAACAAGTACTCGGTGGTACTGGTTGACAGGGCAGGCGCAGTGCGACCCCTGGCACTTCCAGGAGGCGACTACTGGGACCCACGGCTTTCGCCGGATGGCAGTTTCCTCGCGGCTTCAGTTAAACAAGGCCCCGGAGATTCGCTGTGGCTATATGACCTCGCGCGAGAATCGCCAACCCGACTTACCGCGGCACAGGTCAACGGTATGGCGCCAACGTGGGACGATATGGCGCCAACCTGGAGTCCGGATGGCAAACTGCTGGTGTTCACGCGAGGCCATACATTAGGCGGGACCACCCTGATGTGGATGCCGACCGATGCGAGCGCCGAACCCCAGAAACTTTATGACTTCCCCAAGGGGTTTGTTGGGGCGACGTCATGGTCGCGCGACGCCAAAAGATTGGCCCTCGTAGAGTATGAGTTGGCGGGTGACAAGCTCCGGGTGCGCATGCTGCCGCTGCTTTATACCCCTGCATCTGCGGTGCGCACGCCTGTTTTGCAGGCCGCGGGTGAGCCAGTGACCCTCGCCGATGCGTCCGGGCAGGCGTGGCAGGCCATGTTGTCACCGGACGCGCGCTGGATTGCCTATACATCCGACGAATCCGGTCGGAGCGAAGTCTACGTACGATCCGCCGAACCGGGGGGAGGACGATGGCAGGTTTCTTCCGACGGCGGCCTTCAGCCTCACTGGTCGGCGAACGGCAAAGAGCTGTATTACCGGAACGGCGACAAGATGATGGTTTCGAGCGTGGTGACTCAACCGGCCTTTTCGTCCGGCAAGCCGCGCGTATTGTTCGAGGGCTCATTCATAATGGGCGGTGCGGTCAACGACTACGACCTCACGCCGGACGGCGGCGAATTCCTCATGCTGCGTGACGATTCTCCCCACCGAGGTCTTACTGAGTACAAGGTAGTTGTCAACTGGTTCCAAGAGCTGAAGAAACTTGAGGCCGCACGGATTGCACCCCGCTAGTGCGGGTCGGCAATCTGTTGTGTTTTCATCACACTGTTCTCAGTCGGCGGCGGGTGGCTTGGAGCAGCTATGGCGGACGAATGAGGGGCACTCGCAAGCTGTTCCAGACCGGCTTGCGGCGGGGCGCAAGAGCTATCCCTCTACGCACAATGAACGGCAGCAAAACGCAACTCTCGCGGAAGCCGTCCTGGATCTTCAGGGGGGCAATGCCAAAGATGCGCTGGCGCGGCTCGAAGGGTTACCTGCCCCTCCAGTTCCTTTCGACGCGTGGGTCAGCATCGTGCGGGCCCAGGCTTTGCTCCGCCTTGGCCAAGGCGAAGCTGCCGCGCTGGAGTTCAACAACATCCTTGCCCACTGGTACCTGGTGCTTTTTTCCGAAGATGCCAAAGATGCCGTTCTGCTCCCGCTCTCGTACCTTGGCCTCGGCCGCGCGCGCCCTTGCCGGGGATATAGTCGTAGCGCGGCAAGCCTACGAGCAGTTCTTCGACATCTGGAAGGACGCCGACGCCGACATCCCCATCCTCAAGGAAGCGAAGGCGGAATACGCAAAGCTGAAATAATCTGTGCACTCTGACCCACGCTTCCAGTACATGTTGCGTCGTCGCATGAATTTCCCACCGTAAGGTCGCCCTCGGCTTTTGGCTCCCCTTTTCTTGCGTGCGCCTCCAATGCGATTCCGTTCCGTAAATGCGCAGTTGTGGAATCGACGGGCATACATGACAACAAGGGAGAACAGCCCTTCCGACCACCTCTGTGAGATTGTGCCTGTGAAACGCCCTTCCACACCTGAATCCGGCCCAAGAGGTGACCCAGTCGATGGGGAGCCGACTTTTCAGGCCGAATCCGCTCGCAGGGCTATTAATCACCTGAAAATCACTTGTGGGATGGGGATTTATCGCAAGGAACCAGGGGGCGCATACTGTCGGTAAGCACTACGCCGTTTATCGCGGGTAGTCACCGATAACAGGTTCTTCTACCGTAATCCTGCGCGGGCATAGTGCACTTATACGTGTAGGCCAAATCAGGCATGTGGATTGCTTCCGGGTGGCCCGTTACTCAGGCGCTAACCGCATTCTGATAGGATAAGCTCAGTTCTTACACTGACATGCCGCTCCCTATCGGTACCAAACCAGGTCCCTACGAGGTCCTTGCGCCCATCGGCGCAGGTGGCATGGGTTAGGTGTACGCGCACAAGACACGGTTGGAGAAATCTGTCGTGCAGGACGCTTCGGGACGGGCAAATCAGAACCAGCGGGGTCGTGCCCCACTACGGTTCCGATCTGCCCACGGATAGAGGCTTAGGCGAACGGTCGTTGCTAAGTTAAGAAGCGCGA
>Ga0208687_1001401_pt1 | contig 11017 bp, 19 predicted proteins | sample June2015DPH_6_10_FD_184695 | JGI IMG/M metagenome (GOLD analysis project Ga0208687, IMG submission 184695) | Peatland microbial communities from SPRUCE experiment site at the Marcell Experimental Forest, Minnesota, USA - June2015DPH_6_100... | ecosystem: Environmental > Terrestrial > Soil >...
CCCGGAATTCAGCTTCTGTTATCATGATTTCATGATACATGACAAGCAGATTCGAGTCCAGCACTATTTTTCAATCAAGGCCAGTTTATAGAACAGGGTTACGTGGCTGAGCAGTTACGATTGGTTTCTTTCTGGTTGCGGGGGGGTGAGAGAGATCCGCACCCCGGACATTATCGAAAATATTTTTCCCCATATGGGTAGGCAGGTCACTGACAACACTGACGTTGCCAACTAATAAAAGTTAAGTATGTAAAAATATATGTACCAACGTCAGCTTTGTCAGTAGCCTACCCAGGCATTTAAAAGAAAAAATGAGGATGTAGGTTGAAACCGAGTGGGTGGTTGTTTATAGAAAGAATTTCCCTGGAATGTCTACCTACGGCACTGACGTTACTGACGTTAGTCTACCAAGTTCGGACCATCATTAAGGATAGCGAGCCATGGTTTGTAGCAAAAGATGTCTGCGATGTCCTTGAACACAGCAATAGCAGAATGGTCATTGAGCGTTTAGATGATGACGAAAAGGGTGTGTCACCTTTGGATACCCCTGGTGGCACCCAAGAAATGGCTATCATAAACGAGGCTGGCCTATATATGTTGCTTTTCAACATGCAACCTCAGAACAAATCAACCATGACTGATGAACAATTCAACCAGCGGGTGGAGTCAATAAAGCAATTCAAACGCTGGATCATCCACGAAGTGCTCCCTTCCATCCGTCAGCATGGCATCTACGCCGTGGATACTGTCATTTCAGTTATTTGCCGGTATCTTGCCTTCCTTCGCTGGAATAATCCCCACATACTTACTGAATCCTTTAATATTTCTCAAGACAAGAAGGATTCAGCAAGGCAGCAACGAAGTAATATGTACTTAGCAATAGCCGCCGCACAATGCGGCTTTTCTGTCTTATGGGGTATCGACAACTTCACAATTAGGGGGGTGGGTTTACATGAGAAAGCTCGTTTCGTTAGTGATTTCATTTATTCTGCTTTTGGCTATTCCCATTAGCAGCGCTTATGCTGAATCTGTATTTACTGTCGGCTCCACGCAATACATAGATGATCAGCAAACAGTACAGATGGATGTTACTCCATACATCGAGGACGGTCGGACGTTTCTGCCGATCAGATATGTTGCAAATGCACTCGGTGTGTCAGATTCCGGCATTCTTTACGACCCAAAAACGCAGGAGATAGATCTTTTCAAAGGCAGCAGTTGTGTCAGGCTTTTGATTGGAAATACAACAATGTACGTAGCCGCAAGCCAAGGTTCCGAGATCAATAATGCTACGATTACGATGGATGTTGCTCCAGAAATTGTAAACGGTCGTGCCTACCTTCCTGTTGCCTGGCTAGCTAAGGCATTTGATGCTAATGTCTCTTGGGACGACGCCGCCCAAACGATCACAATTGGGGATACTTCTTCGTCTGGCGAAACATCTCCAGTACCACAGACAATTACTATACCTGCAATGGCCTTCCCTTCAAATGTTTCCGTTATTCCAAATACCTTCACTTGGCAATACGAAGGGCAGCAGTTTTCATGGGAGATTGATACACCGACGAGTTTAATGGAGTTAGAGGGATTCTATCAGATTCCGAATTTGCAACAACTTCTTGATAATTATGCTCGCATATGGAGTTTATTATCAAATGATCCTTCGCAAGTTTCTACTGCTCTGATACAGCAAGCGATAAATACCATGATTACCGACAAAGCATCAAGCCTTTATGTAGAATATCTTGCCAAAGATTTAGATCAGATCGCCAAACAGCAAGGGTACGATAGATTCCATGAGGCTGAATTTATCGCCAGTTTTGTGCAAAACGTGAAGTATGCAATTGTTAGCTACAACATGGAATATCCCCCGCAGACTATTGCAAATGGCGGGGATTGTATCAATAAATCCATAGTGCTTGCAGCAATTTTAAGTCAGTTGGGGTATCAGACTTGCGTTTTTATGTACCCCAAAGCTGGGCATGCTATGACTGGCATGGTTTTTAACGACAGCGATTTTCCGTCTGGAATCTCATATAGTCCTACTTGCGCCCTCATCAATGGGCAAAAGTATTTTGTTACCGAAACAACTGCGACCGGTTGGGGGATTGGTCAATGGTCTTTAACCCAAGAAGGCTATTCGACAGATAAATACAACTAGCATTAGCTGTTTAGTTCCATAATAGCTGTTTTGATGTGAAATTGCATTGAATACATCGGCCATTTAATTGAGCCACCGACTATACGTTATACACACGGGGGGTATTCTCAAATGCCAAGGCTTCGCGCCATCTGCAAGTGAAAGAGGACAGAGACCCGGGGACTAAGAGGGCGGCTGTGAGGCCGCCCCCTTGCATCGAGAGAATATCCATAAGCCTATGGCCTACCCCCAAACCCTATCAGCGCCATATTCAGGCTTCTTTCATAGCGGGTATAATACCGATGCTGCCAGCGCTAGTATGTCAGCCGGTGCATATACCGCGGGCGCTCAGGGAATGGGTCAAAAGTGCATAAGCTGCCGCCCAACTTCTCCCGGATCTTCTGCGCCTGCGACAGCATCCGAAACATATACCTTTCTTGCTGTGAAGCATACGCCAGGTCATTGCACTTCCGGCAAGCAAAATACTTTCTGGCGGCCATGTATAGCTTGCTTACTCGCTGCGCACAGAGCGGGCAGAAGAAGTAAGGCCGTTCGCCTCCATAATTGCATGGCCGCCATTCCAGAGGGACGATGTACTGCATTTCCTCCGGGTCTCCACCCCTAGGCGTGACGGTATAAGTCAACTCCAGCGCGGTCCTGTGCAGCATCTTTACCCCGATGCTCGCCGTTCTCTCCCCGCTCCTGTTGTTCCACCAGCACCAGACAGAGGAAAGGCCATAATGCAGCATCCCTTCATGATAGAGCGGTAATATATCCAAGCATCGGCTACCTTCTACCGTGTCCTTGCCTCGCCATCCCATGCCATGCACTCCTTCCGGCCATCGAAATATCAAGGGAATTTAGCCCTGTTGTTGTCTTATTTATGCCCTCATTGTCTTGTGTCCCAAAGGGTTGAAGTAATGCTTGAAATGTGCGGTTTTGCAAAGTTTATATGGTCTCGTAAACTCAGAAAAACCTTAGTTTTCCTTAGTTGACAATCTGTTTTGGGACTGTTCTCCTTTGGCTCGCCCAATTGCCTAATAGAAGATCCTCATAAAGTCTGTCGTTGATAGTGTTTGAGGCGATCATCCCACCCCCCGATCTGTGCGGTTTTGTTGACTTCTGAATTTGAATTTAGGATAGTGGGGGTTTGCTTGCTTCTCCTGTTGCGTCCCTGTTCTCGGGCAGTCTGATCACAATTATGTTGCCTGCCTGGAATTGACCGTTATTAACCCGTTTAATCGGCTCATCTGCCATATTTCACACCTCTTTCCGAAATTTGATAAAGCTTCCCTCGCGTGCGCGTGCGCGCGGGCCCGTTGACGGCCTCCCAGATCAGGACGTGCAAGCTTCCCTCGCGTGCGCGTGCGCGCGTGTTTTTAGGCGTCGGGAAACTCGGGAAACTCAAGTTTTCTCAAGTTCACACATGCTCGATACATGTTGCACTCAACGTCATGCGCCACAAGAGATTGGAGTTATCATGTCAACCTTTGAAAGCGGCCTTTAGTTGACTTCCGAATCTGAATGTGGCGGGTCTCTCTGCCGTTTCTGTTTTATCCTTGTTTTCAGGTAGCCTGATCATGATTATATTGCCTGCCCGGTTGATCAGGGTCTGTGCTCCTTCGGGCAGAGGGATGTCAAGGTGCTCATCCGCTCGCTCGAACAGGCTCAGGTCAAGATACTCATGCACTGTTGGCGGTTCCATCCGCTCCGTCCTCTTGTGCGCCGGTATGGGGGCCTCGAAGTTCCTTCGCATAAAACTCACCCCTCTTTTTTAAGGTGTCTGGTTATTCGGTTTTCGTGGTCAGCAAATTCAACATTCTTCATCATGGGATACCCTCAGAGACGCGTTTTGCAGGAGTATAATGCGCGGGTATAAGGGTTTGTATCTTATCGTCAGGATGCCTCGCTCCGCGTCGCTACAGGTGCCGCGCTGGAAGCAGCAGAATTGATCCTGTGGGTGCCCCCGATCCTGATCATGTTCTGCCCGGGCTTGATCAGGATTGCCCACTTCGGCAGGGTGAATGTCCAGCCCCAGGGGTGGCCGTTGGAAGTGTCCACCTTGCAGGGAGTCAGCCCCCGCCTCTCCAGCATCTTGAACACCCGGGGACTGGCCGTGTAAAGCTCGCCCTCGCCCTCTGCCTCGTTAAAATTAATGATCGTCTCTGCTTCCCAGGCCGCCGATGCGATCTCTTCCGTGTCCAGTGTCTTGCTCATGTGCGATCTCTCCTCTCATTTTGCCTTGCCCGCAACAGTCCCTTGCCTCTTCGTAAACCTGCCGCCCATATCTGTGCCATATCTGTGGATTCTTACCCCTCTTAAATCGCCTTCTATGGCTTCGCTGGGAACGGCAGAAGGAGCTTCAAGCAGGGTCTTATTGCTGTGGCCGGTTAGAAGATCCCATAATCTCTCATACCACGGTTTGACGGCTTCATCGCTCTGTTTCTGTGTCGCCGCCGCGGAGGGCTGAGCAGACGGTTCCGCGGAGGGCTGAGCAGCAAAGTTCGTGATTACCGAAGTATCCGCGCTGTTTCCGTTGCTACTGCCGATCGGTTGCCAACTCGCCCGCATCCGCTGCCACTGTTGCAAGAGGTCTTGGAATATTTGCTGCTGCTGCTGGGTCTGGGGCATCGTGGTTCCCGATGATTGCTTTTGCTTTAAAGGCTGTGTTGCCGGAAACATCTGGTTCCACTGCGCCTGCTCCATCGGTGACATCATGTTCGACTGTACCCGATTGGAAGCCGGGTGCACCAGAGGCTGGTTGATCGTGCCTACCTGACCGCTGGGCATCGTCTGAGCGGCCTGCTGCGCTCCCTGGCGTCAATGGAAGGCAGGAGCGAGGAAAGGCTTGCAGGAAGCACTCCCGTTCTCACGCCGGTGCCCTGTGCTGTTGCCAGTTGACTGATCAGGTCGTCAAGTATGCTCATTAGGATACCCTCCTCGGAGTTCTAGCCTCAGCCTGTCTTGCTCGTATTACGCCCTTGCCTCGTCGGAGTCCCTGCTGCCATATATCCGGGTGCTCCCGGAGCATCAACAGCAGTTCATTCTCATACAGCACCAGCCGGCAGCGTAGCAGCTTGATCTCGATCCGGTCGTCATGGCTCATTGAATCGCCTCCGGCTAGCCCAGCCGCTGCCCCAGCACGACAATGCCCACGTCTAGGCAAGAGTCAATCATATTCCCGATCTCTGGTTCACCTTTGCCCGCCGCCTTCGCTGCGTCGCACAGCTTCCGTAGTTTGCAAAGCCGCTCATAGGTAACGGTTGGCCTATGGAGTTCTTCCGGCTCGTCCAGCCTATTCCACATGGTCTGTATGCCTGTCGCCAGGGCGCACTTTGCAACGGACTCAGTATGGGGTACATTCAACATCCCACGCTTATAAAGTTCGCCTGTGAGTTCTTCCAGCTTGGCGTCCAGGTCTCCACACAGCACGTCTACATCCGGGAACTCGCTCATTTAAGAATTACCCCTCCCAGTTTCTTCTTTGTTTCATGCATCGTCCGCAAGTCTCCGATGGTTCTGACTGTCCCGGCCTCGATGCTCTCTTGAAGCAGCCGGATCTCCTTCAGGCTATATGACGGGATACCCTATCTGCTTCCTGAGTTCCTGATCAATCAGGTCAAACACTTGCCGGATGTCGATCAGTTCCTTTTCCTGTAAAGCTTCTTCGGTGTATTGCTTCATTCTTGCTTCCATCCTTGCCCGATCCTCTGCGGTCATCATGCCGCGATCACCATCCCTAACAGCCCCAACTTCCCAGCCTGAGCAGCATCCTGATTGGCCTGCTTATCCGCAAGGGTGCCGAATTGAAGTTCGTCCAAGATGTGATCGCAGTAAAGCAGCCTGTCGCACCAGTCCGCCCGGAGGTCGTCCGGGGTCTCCAGCACCAGCCAGAGGCAGCGCCGATATGCGACCAGTTTGACATAAGCTCGGTGCGCCCAGCCCCTTAACGCTCGCTGAGCCTCGATCCGCTCCGTTGCTGCTTTGAGTTCTTCTTTCACTTGTTGCCTATCACGGATCTGTTCTACCGGCAGGCCGAATCTCGCCGCGATATCATGCGCCGCCGCAAGAGGACGAACATTCAGCAGACGGGCAACAAACGAAACGCTGTCACCGTTAGCGCCGCAGGCGAAGCAGTAGAAGCCATCATCATAGACGTAAAAAGAAGGTCTGTGGTCGTCATGAAAGGGGCATGGTGCGTATTTTCCATGCATCACTACGCCATAGCGTTCAAGAACTTCTTGAATAGGAATCACCTTCACTTGCTGGAAAACATTGCTCCGATGTGGTATACTTTTCATGGACATTTAGAGACCCATCCTCTCGCCTGCCGCCGGGCGCCACCCCGGGGGCTTTCGTTTTATATGCCGAAATTCTGCTGCGCCCATACCTCGAATCCCGCTTTGGAAATTCGGATTGTGCGACCTCCATTAACCCTCATGCAGGGGAAACCCTTGCGGCGCACCAACGCGTAACTTGCGGCCTCGCCAACACCTAGCAAGGCAGCCAATTCCCGGACGCCAAAGAAGGACGGCAGGTTGTCAAAGTTAAGATGCCTGGTTGCCATCGCTGATCACTTCCTCGAAAAGTTCATCCTCACTCATGCCCAAGACCTCAGATATAAGTCGCCGGTACTTCGGGTATGGATAAAGCCTGCCTCGCTCAAGATGATTGACAAGTGTTGGCGGTAGCCCAGTCCTTCTCGCAAGTTCAGCTTGGTTTATGCCCAGTCTTTGCCGCTCATTGATCACTCGAGTTAGCACCTTGTTTCCCCCCTTGTTTAGTTCATTCAAACAATGGTACAATAGTAGTGCGTAGAACTACGTAGGAGAGTGATAACATGAAAACCCAGGTCAGCTTGACAGTCAGTGTCAAACAACCACAGTGCGCAGAGACATCCTTTGATGGGGATATTTTGCAGTGGAAACTGGATAAAGAAAAATCAGGCATGATGATCAGCAAGGATGCTGATGCTGGCAGGCTCCTTGACATTGCGCTCGACTTGAACATTAGCGTCTATCAGCAGGATGGGAGGCAGGAGGACATCCTGCTCCAGGCATATGCTCAGCATGGCCCTATCTTCAAGGACGAGATCCGTTTAAGCGAAGCAATTGCCCGGCTAACGGATCTTCTCGTTGTTCAGAATCTCTGGGATGCTTTGCGGCCAGCGGAGGGGAAACAATTGAGTGAGAATCAGCGTACTTTGGCAATTTTCAGCAAGCCCCTGGCGCCGGATTGGTTGCATGATATAATGGCTGTATTTTTAGAGCTTGACTCCAATGAAAAAAGACTCCTGGCTATTGTGCCAGGAGTACGGCCTGCCTCGTTCGCTCCAGTATTACCACATGAAAGAAAGTATCGCCTCAGCTTTCCTCCGGTGCCGCAAGAGTTTCCCTCTCGTGAAGACAAACTGCAATGGTTTCAGCAGCATGTGTTACGGTTCTTCAAAAAGATCCTGCAGGAGGGGATTGTTATAGACCCTGCAGTGAGAGAGAAGGACGGGAATCTCTTTCTAATGGCACGGCCAAAGGATTGGTACAGCTTTGCTGCTTTATGGCTCTATTTGCAAAGCAAGACAGTTTCATCAAAGCAATGTCCTGGGGAAAATTGCGATAACATGATTCCTATTGACAAGGAGTATTGTTCGAAGTGTATCCGTAGGTATGGAGATGGCTATGCAAGGTCACGGGTACAGACGACATATAGGGTGGGGAAGAAAATACCAGATGAACTTTATAAGGATCTAAAATCACATCTTGGTAAGGTAAAGAAAAAAGTGGACGCGTATGGCATTCCAGAAGGTTACGATAATGTAGATAAGTACTTTCAAGATAGAGCGAAACAGTTTGTTGCCAAGAATAAGAAGAAGTATAGCTGACTTTAACCGTGTCCCGCCTGCATCCCAGGTTTCGGATTTTACGACAGTTTTACCCCGCTTATCTCCTGTACTGCTTATGTACTGCTTATAACGTGAGGAAGCTTGAAAAATAATGATGCCAGTTGAGATTCCTAAATCCTGAAAGCCTTGCAGTTAAGGCATCTTGAGGTTTGATGAGGCAAGCCAAAATATGCGACCTACTTCTGTTAACCGGAGGGTTGTAGGTTCGAATCCTACCCGGGGAGCCAGAAAAGCAGAGCACTCCAGGACTTGGAGTGCTTTTCCATTACCTATGTTTACCCCAATTTACCCCAATTGCGAGAATGGGCTTTAGTCCACCTGGACGTTGAGCAGCCCATTCATCCGGTTCATGACTTTCTTCTTGGTTCGCTCGATCACGTGGGAATATATATCCGCCGTCATTGCCCTGGTCGCGTGGCCCAGCATCTCCTGGACGTTCCTTATATCCTCGCCGTCCTCGATCAGCATGGAGGCGAAGGTATGCCGCGTTGTGTGGAGCTTCTTATGCTGGACGCCGGCCTTCTTCAGCATGGTATCATACTGCCGGTTGAGGTTCCGGGGCCAGATCCGGTGCCCGTCCTCGGTGCAAAAGACCAACGTTCCTGAAGTCGAGGAACTGAGGCCACTTCTGTCTTAACGTATCATGGGCTAGAATCTCCTTTTTGGTAGGCACGCAACACACCTCCATAAAAATAAAGCCACCCATAAAATATTTCTTATGGACAGGCCCGGATACCATATCTCTGGCCGTTAAAATTAGCCAATTTAAGTATGCTTCCCGAGTGTCTTCTTCCATACCGAAGATAGATGCAAAGCCATGAATTTGACAGTAATCACCATAGGATTCTTTATCGTTATACACGCTAGAAAACTTCTTTTCGGCCTCTATGCCGGCATAGCAGATGGTCTCCGTTGTCGGCCCGGAAGAATGGCGGCATATGGTCATGGGAAGAGATCGAGGCAGTGAGGGCGGATGAAAAACCCTGGTTCAACCGGGGTTGCAGTATTATTAAGAAATACGATTGGTTATATCGTTAGGCTCAAGGCGTGTTCATAGGAAATTGGTTGGCCAGTTGGAGTCCGCTTCCATGCGTCCTCCCTATGAGAAAGATCCGTCAGCTTCTTTGCCGATAGCTTGCCGAAACGTTTGGCAACCTCTCGCATCGTAGCGAGTTCCTCTTCAGAGAATATATGCTCATCCGGTTCCGTTTCAACACACACAAGGTCAGCTTCATTGCCGTTTGAGAGAATCAAGGATTCGATGGTCACAGCACCGGTGTCAGTAGCGGCCTGCAGACAGAGCATCCAGTCATCCAAAGCGGGACCGTATGGCAGGGAAGCATATCTCGCTCCGCTTATTGATACGGCATGCTTCTTAAAGTGCATAAAATCAGCATACCAAAGGAGCTTCATCAGGGCAATCTTCGATATCTTGCTCCTTGCGGCGGCAAAAAATATCATCATCCCCGCCAGTTTTTCAAAGTCGAATTCTCGAAAGCCGTTTTCGAGGCTGGGCCGGGAACTGGCTCTCTTCTTCAGCGCAGCAAGAACCGCCGTTTTTCTCTCACTATCGAGAAGACCCGAAAGTTTTTGATTCAGCCGGGAACGCTCACGCGGAGAAAGGATGTTGCCGCGGCTTTTTAGGAGATTCAGCATTTCAGCAGGCTCTGTCAAGCCCTTGAGGATCTCTCCATGAGCAGGAGTAGGCACTGCTCCTTTTTCGTACCGATAGACAGTTGCAGGACTCCAGCCCAGCAGCTTTGCCAGGGTGCGCTGCCCCAGGCCGTATTTCTCTCTCAGAGCTATGATATCCATTGGGGCGAGCAAGCCTTTTCGGCGCCGATACTCCGCGTAGGCGCGCTCCAGGTTGGCAGAATCGAGATCCAGATCAAACACATCCTCACCGCACTCAGCACAAACAGCGATCTCGGCCTTAATTGTTACGGGTTCGCCCCGCACCGGATAGGTTTCATCGACCACCTTGATTAACAGTTCCCGGTTATCATTGCATTTTGGGCAATACCCTGTTTTGGACACCCTTATCACCCTTTCCCCTTTAAGCTTTGTAAGGATATATGAATGGATATTCCGCTTGATGAAAGGAGAGGCACAATATCTGTCCGTCGTTCCCGTTTTCGAGCCTTCGTATTTTCAGTTTTATATAATGTTCGTGATCCTCAACCATCACTCCGAAAGTCCAAATATCCTCGCCAGGAAAATCACTGTCTGCATCCGGCCCGTTTACATAGGTCTCTGGAGTAAGAGTACAGATGAAATCGAACAGATTCTCTATGCTCCAACCCAGGAAAGCCAGGGCGTCCAGATTCTTCTTGCGTCTGATAAATGCGCAGCTACCAGATGCAATTAACTTTTTAGCCTCCACAAGGAAGAGCATTACTTGGGCACGAGCTGCAGGCACTGTCCTTCCTCCATTCTCAGTGCTATTATCTCACAGTTTATTTCAATAGTGCAATCATTTGATTGCACTTTTTAAATGAAAAATATGCGCAGCCAACTTTGCCCAGAGACTGCCTTGGTTGACAAGGCTTGACAGAGAGCGACCAGGGTACGGAGCGGCTTGGCACGGCTGTTTTAAAAGGTGATAAGAAATGGAGAAAACATTAGTAGTGGAGATCAGGTACTGCGCGCGGCCTAAAACACCCGACATCGAAAAGCAAGCGTGTGGGCGTTCGTCAACGCGTCAGACAAGAGCTTTTGATATAGAAAGAATGTTTCAAAAAAACGTCGGCAGAGTAAGATGAAAAATTGACTGCAACCACGGGTCACTATTCGTACTCCTGCTTGCATCCCAGAGCGCGAATCACTGCCTCATTCTTACCCCAATTGGGGTAAGTCCGGTACGATGCATCGTGATTCGGACGCTGTTTTTCTGTGGACGGCAAGAGGGTCCGGCACCGTATAGACAAATGCATCCCCGGATGGCACACTATTACTGGATAGTTCAGGAACAGGGGGTG
>Ga0208687_1001402_pt1 | contig 11009 bp, 9 predicted proteins | sample June2015DPH_6_10_FD_184695 | JGI IMG/M metagenome (GOLD analysis project Ga0208687, IMG submission 184695) | Peatland microbial communities from SPRUCE experiment site at the Marcell Experimental Forest, Minnesota, USA - June2015DPH_6_100... | ecosystem: Environmental > Terrestrial > Soil >...
AAATGGCTTGTCCCCTGGAGCAATAAACCGATCAATCCCGAGATACGGAAGATGGAGTTTGCGAAAAGTGCCGGCGATTCCCTGTGGAGTCACCACCGCCGCAGCATTGAAAATCCGGTCGCCGTCGCGCTCGAGCAGGCCAACCACGGCGGTGCAGTCGAGCGACTTTGCCGCTTCCCATAGCTTCTCCGAGGAGGGGCCCGGAACCGGCTCTGCGACAGGGTCGGCCTCCTCCCTGCCCGCGAAGCAATAGCCGGTAAGCGCGCATTCAGGGAACACCACGATGCCCGCGCCAGCACAGGCGGCAGATTCAAGGCCGGCAAGAATTTTCTCCAAGTTCCTTTGTCTCTCCAGGATCTTGACGTCCATCTGCACCACAGCAACTTTCATGAATCCTCCCCCAGCCCTAAAGGGCGAGAGCATTTTAGCAGCAATTCGCTTTTGACGGTCAACGCCCATTCCCCGCTTTTCGAAAAAGAAAAGAGCAATCGCGAAGCTTGCAGAGGAATATGTCAGGTCCGGAATCGGCCCAATGATCGTCGCCGAGGAGCTTTATGATGGGCCTGTCCGGCCCTGGATAGTCACTCATTTCAGCAATTACTCGTGCAAATGCCTCTGACTTGTGCTTAAATCTGGCGTAGGGCTAAGTCACGTTGAGGAATGCTTCCTTACGCGACGCTTGCTGTATACACAAAATCTCAATGCATGGAGGAACTATGAAACGAAGACTGATCTCGTGGGCGGCAGGGGTGGCGCTACTGGCCGCTACTTTACTACCGGTAGTTTTTCACGCGCAACCTGGATCTCCGCGGCCTGGCGCGCCGGCGGCGACTCCCGGCGCAGCCGCGGCTAGTCCGGCGCCTCAGCATCATCCGCGGATTGAGGCGGCCATCCGTCACCTGGAGGAAGCCAAGCACGAGCTTGAGGCTGCCGAAGGTGAGTTCCATGGGCACCGCGGTAAGGCCATAGGGCACGTGAACCAAGCGCTCGAGGAATGCCACAGGGCGCTAGAGGCAGGCAGATAGGTTCTATCCCCCAGGCCAGCTTCTTGCTTAGGTGAGATCTGGTCATCCTCAGTTGACCCGGTTCGCTCCTCGCCACGAAAATGGGATGGGGCAGCCCGTCACGCTGCCCCATTCGACCTTTTTTGCCAATTCCTTTCACTCCAGGTCAAAACACACCACTTCACAAATAGGTACGCGCGGAACAGTGACTTCCACCCCTCCTGTCTGCCTCCATATAGCGCTTGACAATGGGCGAAGAAAAAGCGAATATTGCTTTATCCTATATTTGGAGCCTCTCGATGGCCTCGATTGCTATAGTGCCTCCCCCACCCACCCAGACGGCGCGATTCGTGGGGATCGCACGCCTGGCGGCCGAAAGTCCCCTGGTCCGCGAGCGCGCCGAGGTGGAGTACTTTGCTCTTCTATGCCGCTCCACGCTCAGCCGCGAATCGAGCGGGCGCATGCCTTTCGCCTGGACCATCAACCCCTACCGAGGATGCGAGTTCGGCTGCAAGTATTGTTACGCCCGCTATACACATGAGTTCATGGAGATGTGGGACGGAAAGGACTTTGAGCGGAAGATCTATGCCAAAGTCGGGTCGCCGGAACTGTTGCGCACGGAACTCCGCCAAGCTAAGGACAAGGGCTTGCCCATCGCTCTCGGTACGGCGACCGATCCTTATCAGCCGGCGGAAACGCAGTTCGAGATTACGAAGCGCATGCTGGAAGTCTTCGCCGAGTTCGAGGGGCTGGAATTCTCCATTACCACGAAGTCCGTGCTGATTCTTCGCGACCTCGAATTGCTCAGGCTGGTCACCGCCCGGCACCGCTTCAGTGTTCACATGACAGTAACCACAATAGATGAACGCCTGGCGCGTCTGCTCGAACCCAAGGCCCCACCCGCAGCGAGGCGGCTCGAAGCCGTCAAGCAGTTGTCTGAAGCCGGGATCTGTGTGGGCGTGAATGCCATGCCGATCCTGCCCGGACTCAACGATTCCGAGAGGTCACTGGAAACCCTGGCGCGTGCGGCGTCCGAGGCTGGTGCAAAGTTCCTGTACGGGAACATCCTTTTCCTGACGCCATCCGCCATGAAGCAGTTCATGCCTTTCCTGGAAGAAGAGTTTCCGCGACTGGTCAAGCAGTATCGCAAACTCTACGCTCACTCGGCCTACCTGAACGAGGATTACAAAGCCCGCATGACGAAGCTTCTGGCGGAACTCCGCGCCCGCTACGGCCTCGAGGGCAACCACGGCGAGCCGCCAGCGGCCGCGAGACACCCCCAACTGGCGTTGCCGTTCGAGGCCTTGGATGGAAGTACCGCAGCTCGTGGGCTGCTCACGCCCTGCAATACGTAGCGCCGTCGGCTGGCAAGCGGGGCATGTTGAGCGTCGGCCGAGTGCACGCCGACCGAGACCTGGCCGCTTGACAAGGAAATAATCCTTGCTAAAGTAAGGACGATGGCTAAAGTGACCAGCAAGCTCCAGGTGACGATTCCTAAATCGCTCGCGGACCAATATGGGATTCGCCCAGGCGACGAACTCGATTGGGTTCCCGCAGGGGAGGCGATCCGCGTGGCTCCTGCCCGCCCAGCGGCCTACGAACCCGACCTCGAAACCCGCCTGCGCCTGTTCGATAAGGCCACCGAGCGCCAGCGCGAACGAGCGAGGAAAATCTCCAACGACGGGCGGCTGAATACGAAGGAACCCGTGGACCGGGGGTGGAAACGAGAGGACCTTTACACGCGTGGCGGCTCTCATTGACACCAACATTCTTGTCTACCGGTTCGACTGGCGATATTCCGTGATATGAGGACAAGTTGTGAGCAACGCGGTCCCCGGCTGAGCATGGAAGAGCTGCGCGCCGCCGCCGCCGAGATGCGCGCCTTCGATATAATAGACATTTTCGCCGCTGGCTCCGGCCACCCCGGTGGCACACTTTCCATCATGGACATTGCTGCCGCCCTGTACCTCCGGGTACTGAACCATGACCCAAAAGATCCTGCCTGGCCCGACCGTGACCGCGTTTTCTGGTCAGCCGGCCATAAGGCGCCGGCGCTTTACGTGGCCTTGGGTAAAGCCGGCTACTTCCCTCTTGAGGACACGGTCCTGCTGCGCCAGCTTGGCTCAGGGTTCGAGGGCCATCCCAACTGGCTTGAACTCCCCGGCGTGGAAATCTCCAGCGGCTCGCTTGGGCAAGGGCTGGGAGTCGCGGTGGGCAATGCACTGGCGGGAAGGTTGCTGGGCCGCCCCTATCGCGTGTACTGCATCATGGGGGACGGCGAGCAGCAGGAAGGCAGCATCTGGGAAGCTGCCATGGCTGCCGGCCATTATAAGCTGGATAATCTCTGCGGAATTATTGACAAGAACGATTTGCAGATCGACGGCTGGGTGCGCGACGTCATGAACGTGGACCCGCTGGCTGAGAAATACCGGGGCTTCAACTGGAACGTGCTGGAAATCGACGGCCACGATATGGACAAGATCCTCGAGGCCTTCGAGGGCGCGCGGGCGAACAACAGCCTGCCGACTCTCCTCATCGCCCACACCGTGAAAGGCAAAGGGGTGTCCTTCATGGAGAACGAGGCGGGCTGGCACGGCGTGGCGCCCAACCGCGCGCAGTTTGAAAAGGCCATCGTGGACCTGGCCACGCCCTCGCTCCCTCGCGCCCGCGTCGAGGTGTTGCTTGCCAGGGCCGCTGATTATGGCGCGCAGGTCGCACGCAAGACAAAAGATACCCTGCCGACCTTCCGCCGCGACTATTGGTGGAATGCAGGCTCGACGATGAAAGTGGATATGGACCCGACGCGCATGGGATTCGGGCGCGGCCTCGAAAAAGCCGGCGGCGATGAGCGTGTGGTCACGTTGCACGCCGATATTTCAGGCTCCATCCGCATCACGGATTTCGAGGCCAAGCACCCGGAGCGCAAGCACCGCGTCTTCAGCGTCGGGATCGCCGAACAGAATATGATGGAGGTTGCCGCAGGACTCGCAAAGGAAGGGCTGATCCCCGTGACCGGCACGTACGGCGTGTTCGCCTCGGGCCGCTGCTGGGACCAAATCCGCACCACGATCTGCTACTCGAACCTGAACGTCAAAATTGCCGGGGCGCACGGCGGCATCTCCGTAGGCCCGGACGGGGCGACCCACCAGGCGCTGGAAGAAATTTCGCTGATGAGTATCCTGCCCAATATGCACGTGCTGGCCCCGTGCGATTCGCTGGAGGCAGAGCGCGCCACTCTCTTCAGCCTGCTCGACCTGATGGGGCCGGCTTACATTCGCTTCGCGCGGGAGGCTACGCCTGTCGTCACCACTCCCGCGACTCCCTTCCGGTACGGCGTAGCCAATATCATTCGCTATCGAGGTGAGAAGCCGCGCTTCCTGGACGCCTTCGAGACCTTCCTCTCCACCCATTACGCGGGAGAAGATGAGGATGTGTCCATCATCGCCTGCGGGCCGATGGTGCCCGAGGCAATGCGGGCTGCCTGGCTGCTGAAGGAGGAATACGGGCTGGAAACACGTATAGTAAATATGCACACGGTGAAGCCGCTCGACGCGGAGGCGCTGGTGCAGGCCGCCGAACATACTCGCCTACTCATCACCGCCGAAGAGCACCAGGTGGGAGGATTCGGAAACATCGTGGCTGGCGCCATCCTTCGACATCGCAAGAATTACAAGCACCCTCTGTTGTTCGATATGGTCGGGGTCAATGACCGGTTCGCACTCTCCGGCAAACCCTGGGAACTGGTTCAGGAGTTCGGGCTGAGCGCCGAACATATCGCCGCGCGTGTCTTGCAGCTTCGCGAGCGCGGGCAGGGTCGCGAGGCGCGCGCCTCCGCAGCGTGAGCCCCCTTCCCGATTTGCAAAAAGACCGCCCCCTGCTGCTCGTTGTCCTCGGGGCGCGCAAACAAAAGGCCATGTCTGAGCCCCCCACTGGCACATTGACTTCCTGAGGACACACGCCAATCCCGAACAGGCCTGGTACTGCTATGACTCCCACCCGTGGGAACACGAGTGGGCGAAGTGCATCGGGATGCAGCCGGGGGCGTCCATCCCCTTGGCCGGGTTCGGGGCGTCGGACTGTGCGTGCGAGTCGCACCTGTATTTCTTCAAGAGCCGCCCGTCACGGATGGTTTTCGCCCGGAGCTTGCGGGCGTTCGACCGCAGGTATCCTCCGGTCCGCCTCTATCGGCTGAAGCCGTAAAGACGGGGAAGCAGTCCATGGGGCTGTTGATTGCTTACCAAATGCACGTTGCGGCTGCACGCCATCATTCCCCCGGCCATCGCCGCAAGCCCCTCTGCCGTACGGCACCAATGCAGTGTGGGTGGATTTCCTAAGCTGTCTTCTCCTCCTGCTCCAACGACGGGACGGAGGCTTGAATGCTTTCCCTGAGGAATTGTTCAATGCGCTGGATTTGATTCGACTTGGTTCTGGCGAAAAAGTGAACCTCTTCTGACCCCAGGTCAAGCCGGTGACACCAGGCGTAGCTGTTCTTCCCCTCTTTCGTTTTACAAGGTTCCACAGAACCATAGCCAATTTGTTCAGCACGACTCTTGTTAACCCCGCAAGCTTTGAAATGCAGAATCCCCGGCTCGGAATACTTCATGGCAACGTTATATAGCACCTTGCCTTTGACGAACGACCAGCCGCAGGTTTCCTGAGCACCAACCTGCCCTATTTCTTCGCAACCAAAGTTGCTTACTGCTTCATACAGCATCTGCTTGAGATAAACCAGAGACCGAACTCCGTCGGTGAGCTGCCAAGTGACTTTATCCACGCTCATCCCCCTCTCCTTCAAGAATCCGGTGAACTGCCTAATGAGATAGGCAGTCACCCTAGACTTCTCATTTTGGTTTGCCAGCTTGAGTTCTTCCAGCCACTCCCCGACCTGAAACCAGCGCACCGCGTTGTCAAGGCGTGTCGGAATTCGGGTCAAATCCACGTGCTTTCGGGTCAACAGGACAAGCACCTTCTCATGAGCCACTGCCCGTTCGAGTTCGGCTCTGTATCTGCGAAGCTGGTCGGGGTTTACATCAGACCCGGTTTTTACCTCGATATAGACCAGGACTCCAGGGGCCTCGACCTTTATATCCAGCACGCCTTCCGCCACTGGGCCTTGCGTGACAGTTTCCACTCTTCTCGACTCGGGAGGCGCTTGCAGCAATGAATCCCAGCATTCCCTTCCAGTTATCCTCGCCAAAACCCTAGCCGCCGCCTCAGGCTCCTCTGAAACGAGGTGCCGGAGCAAGTGGGCAAAAGCATCCGTGGTGAAGTTTTCGTCTTGTGCCGTGGCCCAACGATGAAGAGTCCGTAATAGGTTGCCTTCTATTTCGGTTTCCACAGAAAGTTCCTTCGTTCGGGCGACCGCTCGTGCAAATCCCAATGCTACTATCACCAACGAAAGCCGCCTTGGCAGGCGGGCCTTTCATGGTTAATCGGCGTCAAGCTTCTCGGGGTCCGGAACGCAATCGTCGATTTCAATCACCCTTCCGGGGACCGAGCGCTTCGCGCCACATTGGGGACATGATGCGACGGAGCTGTTGGGTTCAGGTTGGTATGTAACCACAAGGTACACTCCGCACTCTTGACAGTGATATTTGGCAGTCATGACTGCTATTCCTCAACGCCGATGATAGCACGTTTCCCGTTGTGCATTCTCCAACTGCACCACTACGGTCGCCGGAACAGTCCGAAGCCGAAACGCGGATGATAGTTCTGCTTATCCCCCCAGTCGATGATGAGCATTGCCATTCCACCTGACCAGCAGAGGGCGGTCCCTGTCCCATAGGCCTACTGCCAGCGACCAATCCTGCTCTTCGTACAGCACATGGTGATTTTGCAAGCGGTTAGCGGGACCAGTCACGTTTCGGGGGTCAACGGGCATAATACACACTCCTTTTCCAGGATTTCTCATTCATCGGTGTATCTCAGAAATTGGACCTTCGGCGTCTGGATGACGGCACCAAAGTAGTTAGTTCCAGTCTCGACGCCCAAAGGTCTAACCAGCCACACACTGCCAGGATGAGGCTGCGGTCTCGGGTTTGGGACCAAGACTAATAGTTGTCCTATTGTTCGCAGCCCGGAACTCGCATCCTTCATGTCCAGCCCCATCACATCATACAAGGCTTCGTTTTCCGTGAGCATTCTCTGAAACTGAATTCCCCTCATTGTGCCGCCAGCCATCGGACTCCATCGGTATACCTGTCCGTTCAACATGTATGGCCATGACCCAACGTCCAACCGCACTTCCCTCGCGCGATAAGCAAAGGGATTTTGCACCAAATCATACGGGTGGATTAATGGCACTGTTGCGTCTTTGTTTTCAGTGCGCACCGTCGCAGCCGAGTTGCCCGAGTGGGTGGCGGGATAGACGCCGGTATCAAGGGAGGCGACCACAGCATCGAAATCGTCTCGCTCAAGCCTGTGCGTGTTTTTGTTCAGCCGTGCTGCCCAATGGCCTATGCAATCCTGGATGTAAAGCCAAGGGCCGATGACCACCAGCTTGTCGGACCAACAAGCCGTGTGGTTGGGAACGTAAACTAAGAAAGATTGACCTGTTTCAGAGTCGTGAACGCCGACCGGACCCTTGAAGTACGAAACCCACTGGTACCGGCCATCAGCTAACGCGACCTGCGGACGACCGCCGAATTCGTCGGTGTAAGGCAGCATCTTGTCGGTCAGAGAGTGCTTCCATTCCTGCGAGGGTGAACCAGGCCACTCGCTGGGACACGGTTGTCGACCATTAGCATCAAGCCAAGACTGCTCTAAGCGACTGCGCTTGCCGACTTGGAGATTCCACCTACTTGTTACATCCAGCCGTAAGTCGTGTGCCCAGGATGTCAGGTAGGTCCGCACTTCAGCGTTAGATGCACTCTCGTCGCGGGTGGCCACCCTCGGCAGGCCGCTAAAACCATCGTCGATGTAGTAGTCAACCCAAAACAATCTCCCGTTGTCCACACAATACATCCCTACACGGTCACCCGAAACGTGATTACCGGCCCACCGGCCCTTGATACGCAAGCACGGGCCTTTTTGACCTCGCACCCTGACGAAGTCCTCAAGCTCCCATTGATTGAGCTCAGGCCAGAATTTACGGTCGTACCAGACCTGTTGGAGCAGGTGCGAATCGGGGTTCTCCCCATAAAGCCATACCTGGTCGCGACCCTGTTTCCACTTCTTTTCCGCCTCGATGAAAGTCGGCTCAGCTTGAATGTTGAACGCGAGGTAATTGAGCTTCTCTTCGTCAAAGTAAATTTGAACCCGGTCAGGCGACTCGCCTAGCAGAGCCTGTGCCCTCTCCCGCGCCTCAGTCGGCGTCAGCGGTACCTGGGGTTGAATCGGCCTTTCAGCGAGCGGCACACCACTATCAGTGTCAGGTGCTACGGGCTGGGCCTGGGCCTTGGTTGCGGGCTTCGGAACCTCGGACGCTGGAGGCTCTTGCGCTGTCTGCTGCCTGGGTATCGGAGCTGCAACCGCAGACGGCTTTTGGGGAGGCTTGCTAGAGTTGATAACGAATTTCAAGCCATACCCGGCTGGAATGAGCACCACGTACTTAACATCCTCTGGACCAGCAGGAATAGTCGGTAAGTCCGACGGTGATTTTGAGACCTGCCCACTTCCGTTCGGCAAGGAAAGCGCAAGGTGAAGGAGGAAAACCAGTGTGGCAGTCCAGCTTCTCATGTTACCTCCTACAAAGCCAACACTGTGCATATATGTATCACGCGGCCCACAGAGAATCAATGGTGCCGGTCGCATACGCCTAAGAAAAGTTGAAACCACTCGGTTTGGTGCGACCGTGCCTGTCGCCAACAGTCCTGCAAACACTTCCAGTTCAAGGGTCATCCCGTGCGATAGGACCAGGCATCCGCTCGTTCACGTCCGCCGTGAAAAGTAGTGAGCATTTAGTTCGTGACCACACACACCGGTGCCCCCTACTCCCCGAATGGTGCCCCTGTTGGTCAATTGACTGTAGTCAGTGAACCACCGCACCGTGCCGAACCCGGCGCTCAAAATGCGGGGCTTAGCGCCCATGGCGAGGGACACTTTATGGACCACCCGGGGTAAGGCAGGAGGGATCGACCTGGAGGCGGATTATTTCGAGAAGAATGCAGAGCGCATGCGCTATCCGGAGTTTCGACGCCAGCACCTGTCTGTGGGCTCGGGGGTGATTCATGCGGCCTGGCTCACCAGCGAAAAAACTGTCATCGTAACGGGCTCCTCCAGATGATCTCGACCCGCGCTCAGTGGTTGATGGTCAGGTTCTCGAAAAGAAACAGGCCGGACTTCCCTGCCACCACGATGTCCAAGTCACCGTCACCATCGATATCCACTACGGCGACCTGCATGCCAGCACCCGTGCGCGTGCTGTAGTCGATGACGTGTCGCCTCCACTGCACTTCATTCTCCACTTTGAAAGGTTCGTACCAGTAGATTCCCAGCGGTTCGTGGTCGCCCGGATCGTGACCATTGTGCGCAAAGTAGCGCTTGCCCGTTATGATATCCATGTGCCCGTCGCCCTTCAGGTCGGCCAAGGTTAGCGCGTGGGCCTGCGACCAGCTATTGTCAATCACATGCTTGATCCAAGTTCGATTGCCCGCGGCATCTTTCTTTTGCTCGTACCAGAAGATTCCGTAGTCGTGGCCCAGGGAAGTGACGATGTCTGGCAGTCCGTCGCCGTTCACGTCCAGCGTGTAAATATACCCCGTGGCCCCCAAATCGAATTCCGGATGGAAGATCCACTGACCGTTGCGAGGGTCGGGAGGCGCTTCAAACCAGCCTTTGGGCGTGATGATATCGGTTCGTCCGTCGCCGTTCACGTCTCCTGCTCCGATGCCGTGGCCGTAACTCTTTGGACTCACCACGTGCGGGATCCAGGCGGAATCGCCCCCTTTGCCCGACAACTCGTACCACGTCAAGGGGAAGTTCGGATCACCAAACTGGGGCAATAATTGCTGCGGCTTGCCCGTGTTGAGAATATCCACCAGGAATGCGAATTCCACCGGAGACCGCGACTCGATCACGTGCTTCTTCCAAGGCTGGTTCTGCGCGCCAGGATTTTCCCACCAAGTGAGCGGGTCGGACCAGTACGAACAGCTCACAATATCCGGATAGCCGTCGCCGTTTACGTCGATCGCCAGATCGCTCAGGTCTTCCAAGTAGAAATCCCTATAAGGCAGAGTGCGAAACTTGTGCTTAATCCAGCGCGGCCCCTCGCCTGGGGCAGCGGGCGGCGCCTGCTCGAACCAGTTTTCCCCGGAGACTATGTCCAACTTGCCATCCCGGTTCATATCCACAATGGCCACGGTCTCGCTCGGACCCAAGTCAATGGTGTGCTTGCGGAAGGGAACCTCATCCGAGCCTTGGGCGTCAGTACGGGGAATGAACCAAAGAGCTGACGCCGCCATCGCGAGAAGCGCAAATAACACGAAGAGCTTGGCCCCGGCCTTTCTATGATTCTGACTCACAATAGCACCCCCAATAGTTGTCAGTTTTCAGTTATCAGTCTTCAGTTCTCAGTTGCCAGTAAAACCCCAACTCAAGGCAGGGAGGATCTCGGTGGGCCTGCAATCCAGAGCGAGATTCCTCGCTGCGCTCGGAATGACAGTTGAGCATTTCCGGTCGCGAAAGATCACCTGACACCTCAAGGTTTACTGACAACTGACGACTGACAACTGACAACTTACAGCCACCTGGCACCTGTCCTCACTTGATCCCCAGCCCCCTGGCCAAACTTCGAATGAAGCGCAATCCCTGTTGCGCCAACTCATCACCGGAGGGAGCAAGGTCGCGCCAGATGGCAGCCGCCGCAGCGAGGTCGGGCTCCGGTTGCGCGAACGATTCGATGGTCATCCAGCCGTTGTAACGGATAACCTTCAACGCCTTTAGCACCCCTCGCCAATCATTGTGCCCCGTCCCCGGGATGCCGCGGTCGTTTTCAGAGGCATGGACATGCCCCAGCTCCATGGCGACAGACCGCAGCGCTTCTGCCGGATGCCGCTCTTCGATGTT
>Ga0208687_1001404_pt1 | contig 10983 bp, 10 predicted proteins | sample June2015DPH_6_10_FD_184695 | JGI IMG/M metagenome (GOLD analysis project Ga0208687, IMG submission 184695) | Peatland microbial communities from SPRUCE experiment site at the Marcell Experimental Forest, Minnesota, USA - June2015DPH_6_100... | ecosystem: Environmental > Terrestrial > Soil >...
ATCCGAGCGATACAGTGGAGCAGCAACAAGCCGCCATCGTCTATGTCCGGGTCATGTCCTGGCTCTCGCGAGTGATAACTCATCCCGCCGCTCACGCAGAGGACAACGGTGAATCCGCGCGACCTGCGGAACCCAGCAAGGCGCCAACTCATGGAGTGGCTGCTCACAGGCTCGAGTTTTGTGCCTTGAACAAGTCCTCCCGCCCCTCCACGAGCCTGTGCAAGTCTTCACGTGGTACTTTATCGCCCACCCGACGATCGGAAAGTTCAAGGGCAGTCCCGTCTGCTGCCGACGTGTTGCGGAATTCGAGCACAACAGCCAACGGTTCCTGATGAGCAGGGCTCAAAAGTCAGGAGACGCAAGCAGAGAGTGGGCAGTAAGCAGAAAGCAGTAGGCGGCAAGGAAACGGACAACGGACGACTGACAACTGACGACTGACTGCCTTCCGTCGCGGAGTTACCACTGCACCCGCACGCGATACTTCAGCACGGATTCCGTGTTGGCCGCCACCGGCACAGTGAATTGCGCGGCGAAAGCAGCCGTCTTTTCGTACTTGTAGTTTGAGTCCAGCATCGTCCAATCGCCGCCAATGGGTTCATTCACAACCACGGTAATGGGCTCCGGCTTGTGATTGCGAAGTGAAATCTCAAAGGCGAACTCGAAAGCTCGGCCATAAGCTTTAAAATCCGTCTGCTTTCTTTCCGCGACTACATCGAACGCGTTGCCGATGTGTAGATCGAGTGTTTCATCCTTGGGAGTATGGCCGATGCGGTCTTCGCCGATGAACTGCACCCGCCCCTTCGAGTCGCCTTGATACACGCGCACCGTTCCGGCCGGCAGCGGGATGCCGAGAGAGTTTTCCTGTGAGTTTTTGAACTTAATATGGACTTGGACCGGTTCCTTAATGGGCTCCCCGGGGCGCTGGGCGTTGTGGTAGTAGTATTGCTGCCCGTCCACCTCGAAAATCTTATTGAAGCTGACCCCCGTGGCGTCAAGCAAGCTGATCTGCTTGGTTTCATTGTCCTGGATGTTGGTACGACGCTCGAGCGTATAGAGGTGATACTCGGAGATCGGTTCCTGGACAAATTGAGGCGCCGGCGCTGCCATTGCCTTCATAAGCCTGTTTCCGCCAACGCCACCGCCCTCTCCTGCTCCTGCCACGCGGTGTACCTCTCCCGCCACAAGCTGGAGCTGCGCATTCCGAAATGCCGTTCCGCTATTGTTGATAACCGTCACCCAACCGTTCAAATCCGCCGCCTTCTGATCCGAACGAATCGTGAGAACGTAGTCGGCGTTCCAATTGACCTGGTTGGTCAGGTAGGATGCTTCCACCGTCTGCTCGCCAGCCCTGTTGTTATCCAGCAGCCACACCAGCGTCGGCTTGCTATAAAGGTTGTCCGGCAGGTCCGGGAATACATACCGGTCAGCGCCCATGCCGGTGATGATTTCGTTTCCGACTTTCCACACCGGCCCTTCGTTAAGGGCAAGCAGGGTGGCTTTAACGGAAACTTCCTTGGTGGAATTGTTCTCGGTGACCAACCGCACGAGGGTCAGTTCTTTGCCCACGTATTTTTGGAGAAGCTTCTGCGGGCTCAGCAGGTCGTACTCGTAGTTCTGCTCCAGGACGCTCAGCTCCTTGGGCGTAGTGAGCGAGACGATGTGGACCGTGGCGGGATTCACCTGAGCCGCAATATCCATATAGCGCAAGTCCAGGCTCCCCGCGGGAAGCCGCAGCCTGCGCACGTCACGCACCAGCGCGACATTGGAGTTGTAGACGGTCACCGCCAAGTCTTTCTGGTCCTGCTGCGTGGAAGTCACGGTGGTTTGGGGGAAAGATTGCGCGCCCATCAGGAGCGTGATTGCTGCGGCGCAGACGAGCTGGCGCGGCGTGCGTTGCTTCAGCATAAGTCACCTTCCGGTTCGTGGGATGTCATTCCATGCTTTTGGAAGCATCCAGCCTACCGCGTGTTGCCCCAAAATAAAAGGCAAAATCCCCGCCGCAACAACCGAAACTGGGGCACGGCATCTTGCCCGCTGCATACAGCTTTTCCGTCCGTGGCCCTTTTTTGCCGCGCTTTGTGCTTTCTGCCTTCCCACGCGGGGAGAATCTCCCGTCTACCTCAGGCGAGTTCCTTCAGGATTGAAGCGACCTGTTTCTTGAATCCAGGCAGGCTGGTTTGGGTGAGATCCCAGAGCGCCACGAGGTCAACGTCAAAGTACTCGTGAATGAGGAAGTCACGCAGTCCAGCGATTCGCTGCCGAGGGACCTCAGCGTGCCTGGAACGGAGGTTTCTTGAAAGACCCTTTGTAGCTTCTCCTATGATCTCGAACTGCCGAATCACCGCATCCTGCCAGTGAGACGTTGACATGAAAACATGCCGGCCCACCTTGACGTACGACTCGATTTTGTGAATGGCGTCCAGGATGTGCTGAAGATATATGGCATCGCTTTTCATAGGGCGACCGCTTCACTCAGCACTTGCTCGCGGATATAACGGCTGATCGCGTTTTCCGTAACCACGTCGACCTTACAACCCAGTATGTCTTCGATGTCCTGCTTAATGGCCACCATATCAAGCAGGGTCCGCCCCGGTTCGAGTCTTATCAGAAGGTCCAGGTCGCTGCCGGGACGGGCCTCGCCGCGGGCACGAGAGCCGAAGACGCGCACGTCTCGCGCTCCGTAGCGAGCGGCGATCTGAAGGATCTCCTCTCGTCTCTCCTGCAATTTCTTGTCGCTAGCCTTGCCGACCTGCCCTTCTCTTCTCCAGTTCCCTGTATCTTATCATGGTTGCAGCGGGGCACCATGCCTCTCCGCGCTGGCCTCTCCGCGCTGGTAGAATGGCCGCAGGCTGAACACCAGAAACGCAGGCGCAAATGACATTTCTCTCTTCTTTCAATCGCCTCAGACTGCCTCAGACTGCTTGACTTTTCAGGTAGAGTGGCGGTTTAATAAATAGTTCAGGGTTGCGGGGCAGTCCGCGTAACATTTCGGAAGCAAATCGTCGAAGAGCACACAAGTCGCTGAATTCGAAGCGCGCCCGAGCTTGTGCGTCCAGGGCGGTTCGGTCTTTTGCCCACCGGGACGGGGTTTTATGCGGGTCAGCACATATCAAGAGTTAGCTAAACGAATCTAATCTCGATTGAAAGAGGTGACACATGCGAATGCTTCTCCATGTCAAGCTTCCGCCCGAGCCATTTAACGCTGCGGTGAAGGACGGCACGGCAGGAAAGAAGATACGGCGCATTCTCGACGAGCTGAAGCCAGAGGCGGTCTACTTCGGGGAGTTCCAAGGTCGCCGCGGGGGGATCATGATCATTAATTTGGATGATCCGTCAAAGGTTCCGACGTTCGCGGAGCCATGGTTCCTCACGTTCAATGCGGATTGCGAGTTCCGTGTTGTGATGACCCCGGAAGACCTGGCAAAAGCCGGCCTGGACGAACTGGGCAAGAAGTGGTCATGACGCCCAGGGCTGGCTGAGCACCCGCTGCACCGGAGCCGTGGTGGCGCGACATCTTCGAGCCTTAATTGAGGGGCGCCGCCAAGGGGTATGTGTGTGCCCGTTAGCTGTTGAACATTCCCTTTCCAATCTAGCAGGGAGGATCGTATGGCTGAAAAGAGGATCATTGCAGTGGTAGGTGCAACCGGTGCGCAGGGTGGCGGCTTGGTCCGCGCCATCTTGAGCGACCAGAGGGGTGGTTTCAGCGCACGCGCCCTCACGCGAGACGTCAACTCTGACAAGGCAAAAGCACTGGCAAAGCTGGGCGCCGAGGTGGTCGCCGCCGACGTCGACGACGTGGAAAGCCTGAAGAGGGCGTTTGAAGGCGCCTACGGGGCGTACTGCGTCACGTTTTTCTGGGCGCACTTCTCGCCTGAGAAGGAGTTAGCCGAGGCCACCAACATGGCCCAGGCGGCGAAGCAGGCCGGGATCGAACACGTGATCTGGTCGACCCTCGAGGACACGCGCAAGTGGGTGCCCCTCAGCGACAGCCGCATGCCCACCCTTATGGGCAAATACAAAGTGCCGCACCTGGACGCCAAGGGCGAGGCCAACCAGGTGTTCACCGACCTCGGCCTGCCGGTGACGTTCCTTCAGACGTCGTTCTACTGGGACAACTTCATCTACTTCGGCATGGGCCCCAAGAAGGGCCCGGACGGCAAGCTGGCTCTCACAATGCCCATGGGCGACAAGAAGCTCCCGGGCATCGCCGCCGAGGACATCGGCCGCTGCGCTTACGGCATCTTCAAGAGGGGCCGTGAGTTCATCGGCAAGACGGTCGGCATTGCCGGCGAGCATTTGACCGGCGCACAGATGGCCGCCGCGCTCACCAAGGCGCTGGGTGAAGAGGTGCGCTACAACGACGTGCCACCCGAGGTGTACCGCAGCTTCGGTTTCCCGGGCGCCGAGGACCTCGGCAACATGTTCCAGTTCAAGCGCGACTTCAACGAGTACTTCTGCGGTGCGCGCAACCTTGAGGTCGCCCGAGCCCTCAACCCCGCGCTGCAAAGCTTCGACGCGTGGCTCGCCCAAAACAAGGCCCGTATCCCGCTTGGGTAACCCGAAGCCAGCGCCTATTCGCGCGCCAACCGCACCGCCCGCAAGCGCGCGGTCCCGCCTTGATGCGCGGCGACTCAGGCGGCTTTGGCGACCTGCGACTCCGCAGGTTCGGCGGCGCGGCCCCGGCTCATCGAGCAGCCCACAAACGCGCCGTACAGCAGGCCCCACACGACCATTTCAAGCGCGTGGGCGTGCGCAACGGGCGGGGGCATGATGGGGTTAGGCATGATCAGCCCCGGGCTCCCGTCGAACGCCATGTACATTAGCGCGGTTCCCAAAGCCACGCGCCGGGCTCCGCCGCGGAGCATCCGTATCGCCGGTAGCGTCAGCCCCACAAACAGCAGCGCCCGCCCGGCCTGGTACGGAAACATCCAAGGCGTGGAAGAGCAGGTCCAGGCCATCTGTCCCCAGAAGCTCCTGATCGCCGTCGAGCCGGAGTAGAATTGGCGGAGCGCCGCACTCTGCCAGGCAATGTAGTAACCGCAAAGATAATAGAGCACGATACAGACGACGGTGGTTGCGGCGAGGGTTCCGGTCCACCGAGCGGCGGACCAGTGGGCGCGTTTGCCGGGCACTTCACGCGGGCCTCGCCGGAAGCCTCCCAGAATCCACACGGCCAACGGCGCAAATAGGGCGCTGGCCACCAATCCCATTATCAGCATATGGGGGATAAAATGAGGGGACAAGTGGCCCCGGAGATACGCGGTGCCTTCAATTGCCGCCTGCACGGACGTGTTCAGAGACAACAGGAAAAGCGCGCCCGCGACCTTCCAGCCACTCCAATTCGCTTCCAGCACGAGGTAGGTGGCGACAATGGCCTGAATGAGCGACGCGATAAAGAGCAACAACAGGGGATTTGCGGGGCTCATCGCAGCCGTGGCTGCCGCCGCCGCACCGGTCGGGGCCGGAGCTCCCCGCCCTATTCCGGAGACCATCGCCCCGACAAGGAAGCTGATGCCCACCACCATGGCGACTAATAATGTTTTGAAACCAAGCCCGATAACTTTTTTTGCACTCATGGCAGGAATCCTTCCTGACCAGGATTGCCGTTTTGGCCTCCTGGTTGCGAATGAGTGTACCACTAAGTGCTTGTCTAGGACACGGCGCTGAACGGAATCTTTCGCCCCCGAATTCACAATTCACCCTTCCCAGATTGCCCCGACTTTCTACTTTCTGCCCAAAGCGGGGTAATTTCCCTTTACACTATTCTGTTCCTCCTCCCTTTGTGTCTAACCACCTTTAATCTAAAGGATTGGGACGGAACAGTACTCCTTAATTTCGGCATTCGGGTTGAATAGGCTGGCGATTAATGAGTGTATGGTGGAGTCGACGCCTGCCCCGGACCATGATGTCGTTGCAGAGTGAATCAGCAGGGTAGCAGGTGAATGAACTGAAGGCATTCAACCAGAACGGAAACGCTGGAACAATCTTTGCGACGGGCTGATGATAATCGGTCAAGAGGGGAGAGCCGTACGCCGCTGGCGGTGAAAGCGAGTCCAATATTGGCGACGCACAACCTCTTTCCTGGAGAAGCAGGGGGAATTGTACCGGGTTGAACTCTTACCCTCCTCTGCACAAGCCCAACAAAGAGCAGGAAGGCCTTCCTTTTAGTGGTATCATCAGATCAAAGGGGCAACGCAAATGAGAGAAGTAGCCGTCATGGGTGCGGGGATGACTCCGTGCCGTTCCCGCTGGATTGAAAAGACTTTTTGGGAATTGGCGCAAATGGCGGTATGTGAGGCGGTCCGTGACGCCGGAATCCATGTCCAGGAAGTGGAAGCCGGCGTTGCGGGGATTTACAACGACATTTTCGAGTTCCAGGCGATCCCCGAAAGCGGCTTGCAGGGCATCGTAGGGCTTCAGAACAAGCCATTGATGAGGGTCTCGAATGGTGGTGCAACCGGGGCCTATGCAATGCTGGCGGGTTACAACATGATCGCCAGCGGCCAATATGACCTCATGCTCGTCTTCGGGGTAGAGAAGGCACTCGATTGTTATGACTTCGAAGCGGAGAGCGCCACCCCTGCGGTGGTACAGACAATCGGTTATTCGTGGGACCCGTGGTTCGAGCGGCCGCTTGGCGCACATGCCTCCGAAAGCTATGCGGAGGTTATCCAGGCCTATATGGATGAGCATCCCGGAGACCTCGCTCCCAGGGCGCGCGCCAAGATAGTAGAACTCTTCTGCGCACACGCGCAGAACAATCCCTACGCACAGCGACTAGGTGAGAAAGTAACCGCAGAGCAGGTGCTCCATTCGCGTTACGTGGTTTACCCCATTCGAGCCCTCGAAACCTGCGTGTACACGGAGGGCGCCTGCGCATTGATTTTTGCCTCAGGGGAAATGGCGCAGAGAATCAAAGAGCGGACGGGTCGAGAACCGATCTGGATAACGGGCGTCGGGGCCGCGAATGAACCCTACTTCGTCGGAAATGACATTACACGCTATAAGGTCCTCCATCGTATCTACTCGGATTACCTGGCCACACGAAAGGCGTTGGAGCAGGCTGGGCTCACCATTGATGATATTCAGGTGATTGAGTTGCACGATGCTTTCATCCCCCAGGCGATGATCACACTCGCCGAAATGGGCGTGGTGCCACTGGGTCGCGGCAACGACCTTGTCGAGGAAGGCATCATCATGCCGGGCGGGAAACTCCTGGTGAACCCTTCGGGCGGACTCGTGTTCGGCGGACACTTCGTTGGGGGGTCCAATATGATGTCGACTTGGAGCGTCATGCGGGAACTGCGAGGGAAGAACCTGGAGCACGGGCTGGTCCACGGCACAGGCGCATCGCTTTCGATGTACGGTGTGGCTATGGTGCTGGAAAGGAGAGTTTGATCATGCCGCTGAGAAAGAAAGAGCCGGTGATCTCACCTGCGATGCTCCCAAAGGTGGGGATTACGGAAGTCCAAGCAGGAGGCAGTAGATACCTGTTGCGAAACGACGTCATGTTCACTGCCATGCAACACGCTCAGGGGGAATTCTCTGATTTCTTTCTTTCGCTTCGAGATGAAGGCAAAGTCTTCGGCCACCGTTGCCCGCAGTGCAAGCACCTGATCATCCCGCCTTTTATGAAGCGTTGCCCGGCATGTAATTTCGTCGAGATGAGCAAGGAGTATGTAAGGGATTTGGGCGTTGTGGCTGCCACCCCGGTAATCACTGTCTTTGCTCCCAGCCGTTTCAAGGGACAGGTGCCGTTTGGCACGGGCCGGGTGTTTCTCGAGACTCTGGACGGCAAGCTCAGTGATACCGCCATGCTAATCAGGGTACGAACCACACGGGGAACGATACGGCCCGGGATCTATAGGAAGGGCACGCCTGTCAAAATCGCATTCCGCGACGAAAGAAAAGGCGGGATCGAAGACATCTTTGCGCTGCCCCAGTCTGAGCTTACGGCTGAGCAACTCGCCAAGAGTCCCTTGCTTGAAAGCGAGATTGAGTGGGGCCGGCTCGCTGAACATGAATTAGGCCAGGCCACTCCGCAACTTCAGGAAGCCTTGCGAGAAGTCAAGATCCATTTCCAAAAACTTGCCGAAATGGTCCCGCAAAGCGCGCGAGCGACTGCCAATCTTGCCAACTGGAATCGCACTGTCAACGTCCAGACGGGCGGCGGAAATTTCAGTTTTGCTGTGAAGAAGGGAAAGTTGCAGGTGCGAGATGAGAGTGCTGAAGAAGCGGATTTGATCTTGAGGGTAAATGACCCCTCTGTTCTCCTCGCGTGGCTGCGCGATAGTACAGAAGGCATGGGGGAAGGATTTCAGAGCCCGGCGCTAACCGATCTGGTAGTCGAGGGAACGCTGGTGCTGAATAAACCCGAGTTGGAAACGATCACTCGCCTTGATCGCGTTCCGCGCTCCCTTCGACGAGACCACGTCCTGACTCGTTGAACGCGATAAGAGCCGCGACCCCGCAGGCGCGGGACGGAGGCCCGCGCTACCTAAGCTTGAGAGGCTAGCCCTCTCCCCCTTGGGGGAGAGGGTGGCCCGCCGCCGGCGTTTTCTCCAGCCGGGGCGGGCCGGGTGAGGGGGTTGCGAGCTCGGCATTGAAAGCCCATTAGCTACCGGCCGATAATGTAACGCAAAGGATCTATCTCTTCACGCAGGATTCGCAGTTCCTCCTTTTCCGGAGGCTCTGTCTGCTTTACACCAGGTACCGCAAGTATTTCGAAGGCGGTGTTTTCTTGAACCTGGGCAAAGCTCACCCCGGGGTGGAAGCTCTCCACTTGCATGCGCTTTGACTCGTTATTAAAACTCATCACCGCGAGGTCTGAAATGACCCGGTATGGCCCGGACCCGCCAGGAAGACCTGCTGCCTCACGTGCCCCTGGGCCAGACAAATAGCCAGGCGTAGTGAGAAAATCAAGCCTTTCAACGTAGCGCCTTCGCTCGTGCGGCATCACCACCATGGTTCGCCAACAGAAGCTTGCCAAATCGTTGGCGCCTCCGCTGCCCGGCAGGCGGGCCCTGGGCTTTACGTAGTCACCGATCACTGTGGAGTTAAGGTTGCCGTAGGGGTCGATTTGCGCTCCACTCAGGAAGGTATAATCCATCATCCCACGCTGGCAAGTCTCCATGATGTCGTTCATACTGGTTGCCATCAAAGCCCGATAGAAACTGCGCGAGTCCCCTACCGAAATCGGCATTGATGGCATCAGCGGCGCAAGCCCCCCAGCTTCAAAGACAATCAGGAGGTTCGGCGCATGAGTCTTCTGGGCCAGCACGGCTGCGGCCACTGGCGCGCCCGTTCCCACCGCGGCCGTGGATCCATCTTCAAGCAGTCTCGCCGCCACACAGATCATTAACTCCATTGCATTGTAGTCAGCCATGTCTAGTCCGCCTGTGGCACCAGTAACTCCAGGGCGCGCAGTTCTCTGATTCGGTTCATTCCCCCGCAGAGCCGCAAGTAACTTTCGAAGTCCGGTGTGTCGAAGATGTACTTCTTCAGGAACTTGCTGAATTCAGCTTCGTCCTTTTCAACCTCGAGCCATAGGCGCAAGTGCTCTTCGTCTGAATAGTATTCGCCTGGCATGTTCCCCGGGTAAGACCCGAAAGGCACCTCGCAGACCGCATCCACGCAAAAAGCCGGGATAATAGTGGACTCGGGGTGACTACGGATTTCGTCATTACTCACGAGGTGTTCCACAGAAACAATCACACGCTTGGATGCCCGGCCTATGTCGAAGTCAGCGACCGTGTTTCCCCGGATGCGGCAGTTGCCATAGCAATCCGCCTCGTGAACGTGAATAATTCCGACGTCCGGATAGAGAGCCGGGAGAGCAACTAGTTTGCGGTGGCTGAAAGGACATTCGATCTCCTTGGCAGCACTGAAACGGAAAGTGTCTGTTCCCAACATCGTGTAAGAGGGAATAAAGGGGATTCCCGCAGCGGCAGCACGAAACCGGCAGGCCAGGGAGTAGTTTGTCCATTCACAAATCTCGACCTCACCACTCTCGATTACCCGTCGACTGTGAGGGGACAGGCCACGCGCCTCAAGCCCGATAACGTACGCCAAGTCGAGGCGCGCTATAAGCCTCTCCCCGTGCATGTTCCCTGCGGCCACGATCTGAAAATCGTGCGTCGCAGTGTGTCCCGCGAACCCTAAATTCCGCTTCTTTTGTCGTAATATCTCATGCAGGATTGCCGTAGCGATTCGGTTGGTCCCGAAACCTCCGGAGGCGATGTAGTCGCCGTCCTTCACGAGTCTTGTCACCGCCTCCTGTACAGACATCAGCTTGTTCGTCAGTGCCCTGTTCTTCTGCCGAAAAAAGGCGCGGGCGGCTTCGCTATCAGGGTTCATAAATAGTGGACCCGACCCACAGCTCAGCTCGCTCATGCTACCTCCTTGAGTGGCTTTTTAGCCCAGAGCATGTCAGTTACCTGTTAGCCTTTCGCAGCGACGGCTTTCTCCGCGCTGGACCCTTCCAGATCCGATCAGACAGCTTCCTGAGGCGTTTCTTGACAGAAACCTACAGTTGCTAGCACACTCTAATATCATAACGAATCCATTGCAAGCCCAGATGCCGGGCGGAGCAGGGTCGCGTCAAAGTCCCCGAAACGTAACATCCCAGAGCGGCTCTGCCGCCTGATGTGCGGAAAGGCTTCGCCTTTCCGAGGACCTCCGCCCTGACTAACCCCCTCGGCTCGGCTGGAAGGCTGAGCCTTCCAGCCGAGCCGAGGGGAGGAAGGGGGGGATCTCTGCGTCGGAAAGCCAGAGGCTTTCCGCACATCAGGCGGCAGAGCCGCTTTTTCCGCAACTTTGACGCGACCCTGCCGGGCGGAGAATCGACGTGGGCCCCGCTTACGCGGGAGTCTCGAGTTTCCACATTTGGTCTGAGGTTTTTCGCGTCCTGCGCAGCTTCCGGGCCTGTCCCCCTTGGGGGCTGAGCGTGTCCCACACCTTTCCTTCGCTGGTCCGCACGCCGGC
>Ga0208687_1001428_pt1 | contig 10846 bp, 21 predicted proteins | sample June2015DPH_6_10_FD_184695 | JGI IMG/M metagenome (GOLD analysis project Ga0208687, IMG submission 184695) | Peatland microbial communities from SPRUCE experiment site at the Marcell Experimental Forest, Minnesota, USA - June2015DPH_6_100... | ecosystem: Environmental > Terrestrial > Soil >...
ACTCATTGTCATTCCTCTTTCTCGGACATAGGACGAACATCATTATCAGGGCAACGAAAGAGCCCATGGACCAGATGAGCCAATAGACTCGCAGCGAATCAAAGACCGGCTGCGAGATGGATTGATAATATTTGATGAGGGATACGATGGCAAACGCTCCAAGGCCGATATGCCAGAAGTAATGATAGAGGACCGGGGATTCCTTCTGCATGAGCATCAAGCGGTCCTCTATCCCCATCCCTTCATTTCTCATCTTCCGCCAGCTTCAATCTTCTTCCCGACTCTCCCATGATGAGGTTCTGGGCCATCTTCAATTCCTTATATTGCGATAGGACGGCACCCAATCGCCCAATGCCCTCGAAGCTCCTCATCTCCTCGACGGTATTATTGGCGCATACTTTGTATGGCGCTGAATCCATCTGGACTTCGAAGAACCGACACATTCCTACATAGGCGACGGCCTCAGCGGTAGGAAGATAACTGGCGGTATCTGCATTGGAACGCTTTTGGAGTATGCCTTTCTTATCTACCTCATCGGAATAGATATCCGTCAGGTATTCCTGGTATTTCTTATTGGGAGTCTCCGTCGGATCTGTCTCGCTCAAAGCTTCACCATCCCCGTTCCCAATACATAGACCGCTATCGCGATTATGGCTATCGCCACGATGATGATCAACAAACGTCTGCCGCCCATTGGATGCGCCGTCAAGGAACGGAGGAACGCTCCATGCCGCTCCGTCTGGATGGTCATCTTGAATACCTGGGGGGTGAAACCGGAATATTCTGGCTTGTAGGTAATGTGGCTGATCGGACTTGCATTCCCGTAGGCGAAGTATGCCACGCCTATCCTTTTCCAGGTCCAGAATCGCACCCACCAATGCAGGCCGATTATCGGATACTTGAACAGTTCTGGGTCCACGCCGCGCATCCTGATCACGTCCTCCTTGTTAAGGACGTATTCTTTCCCATCCTTGTCCTTCGCCTTCCAGGGCAGCTCATTCGGATTCAGGATGACCTCATCATAGGAACCTGGCTCTAGGAATCTAACCCGGACCTCAGTGAATGGCTTGCGATATTCCTTTGTTATTAGAGGGATTCTCATCAAAGCACCTTCGGGAAGAACAGCAAGAGGACCATGAAGATTATCACAACAACGATAGCGATGCCAATCAGCCAGGGGAATGCTCTTGCCATCCATCGGCCGAACTTTGTAGAGATACCTTTCAACGGGACTTTGGTTTGCTTCGCCGCTATGATCTCATTCTGTCGGATATCCATCATCTTCTTGCTCGTGTCCATTCCGAAAGGAACAGTATGTCCTTCCAGGATGAGGATGATGGATTCGCCCAGGCCCGCCTTATCGACGAATACGCATGATTCCTCTATCGGGTGCATCCCGTCTATGTCCTCCCAGACCCTGATATGGCGGCGCGTCCTTTCCACTTTGACTCGCAATCCTCTAGACATTGTTTCGATCCTCATTCTTTCACCTTGTTAAGTTGGTCTTCCCGGAGCTTGGAATAGTTTCTCATGACGACCTCTAGGGAACAACCCATCACTTGTGGTACTTCATAGAGCGTGTAGCCTTCGCTAAATGCCCGGATGCAACGGTTATGACGGAACGTCATAGGGGAAATGCCCTCATAGCCCGCTCGAAGCCCGATCACCTTGACCATGCGGAGATAATGCTGTCGGGAATGCCTTTTGTGGGTCGTAAAGCCTAGGATATCGTGCTCAATACTCGGCGGAATGAGAGCCTCTAGCGTCCTGTTCGTCTTTGGACGGATCCAAGTGATATAGGTCTTCGCTCCTCGCTTGATGATGTTATCGGGACCGAGCTTGCAGACGGATGAGATATGCATCCCTGTTAGATTAAGCACTTGAATAAGCCCGCGTTCCTCATCGTCTCGGCAGACACCGAGGAGCTTGATCAGAAAATCAGGATCGATGACGGGAAATTTCTGCTTGCTCATTCATCCGTAAGATAGGGTTCCGAATATATTACAGTTGCACCTTCTGACAACCAGTCATTCCGTGGATTGCGAAAGCGTGTCTGTTCAAGGCGGTCGTATTTAGTCGTTGCCGACAAAGTTAGCCCTAGCCCATCTAACTTTGACCTCTAGTATTCGGTTCTAGAGTTAAAGGAAAGATTTGACCTTAACTGGCTGATTCATCTCTAGAACTCTAGAATTCAGATTCTAGAGATGATCTAGGCTTAGCCAGATAGAGAGAGTAGAAGGAAGTCTAGAATAAAAGAAGAGAGTAAGGGGTTTCGTCGGTGTCAGTTGTTGCTTACCTCGAAATGATGCTAGAGATGGCCCCAGAATCGACTTCAAGCGCTCGGCCAGTTGTTCTGGCGTGGATTTTCGGATGTCTAGTATCGAAATACTAGAGTTGCTAGACATCGTCGGCAAATAGTAACTCAACTCCCTGGGATCTTGGCCATCTTTCCTCGAAGCCAGATGCCCTTTTTCTTCCAAATCGTGCATGTAGCCATAGATCGTCCCCGGCGTGATCACGCTGCCATGCTTGGACTTATAGACATCTGCGGCCTCGAACTTTGTGAAGTGGTCGTCCGGTCCGAATACCTGGAGCACCTTGAGGTATCGTGTCTATCTTACCATCAAGGTCAGCACAAAGTGGGCACTCAGTTAGATTCGCTGCTAGTTCCGTGCAAGGGAAGATCTCCCAAAGCGCCCCACACGAGGAGCAGCGCACGGCAATCGGCTTCTCAGGTTCTGATTCCATCTACTGCGCCCCCTTCTTCTGAGCCTGTTCTTCTTCGGACATTTACAAGACCTCCACTTCTGGGACATGATGGCACTTGATCGGAAGCCCTTGCCTCAGTTCCAGGATATATAGGTCGGTCGTCGTCGTGTCCACTTCAACGTCGATATGAATGAGCTTGGTGTGGTGGATCATTCTCTCACTCTTTCCTGGCGCAGCAGTTCTTTCCTCTTTTCAGCTCTGCTACCTTTTCCCGGAACGCTGCGAAATGCTCCTCGCTGAATCTCTTTCTATCAGCATCTATCAATCTCTTACGTTCCTGGGCGTTCATCTCAGAAACCCCCAGATGAGCCCGGCAACGACGACGCCTAGGATGAAATACAGAGCATCGCAAGCAACGGTCTCCCAGAAGGAGAGCAGAGGGCCGGGCGGGATGATATGGACGTTCATTAGATCCCTCCGAGCTTGTGTACCGCTTCTTCGAGGATCTTCACGCGTCGGTTCAGCTCCGAGAGCGTCTTCTGCCTGGCGTAATTGTGCTGTGCTTCCCGCTTGCGGGCGCATTTCTTGCAGCGCTTGACGAGCTGCATACTGTCGTAGATGGGCTGGCCGCAATCCAAGCAGACGTATATCGAGCGCCCCTTGCCCGTCGATAGAAAGATGCCTGGTTCCGCGCTCATTTCTTCGCCTTCTGCTTCCGCGCTTTCTCGTGCTTGCGCCATGCGTATCTTGCCAGGGCAGCGGGATCCTTGTCGATGCACTTCTGGCACACCAGGCCGTCGGATTCCTTCGCGAACTTGCCACAGATGGCACAACGGGACTCGTGGATTGTAAGGGTCATGCTTCTGTCCCCTTCGACTCGTCCTTTTTGTCCTTCTCGATGGTCTGGGGCTCTTTCTCCTCTATGAGCCTCATTCCCGCCTCGCCTATCTCATATATGCGGTCCATGACCCCGATACCGCCCGCTTTCCTGGGTACGAGATAGCCCATATAGCACATGTTCTGAACGTCGTTCAATATCTTATCCTCATCTTTCATGCCGAGCTCCATATTGAAGACCACACAGATCAAATGCCAGTTCGCTCGATAGTCCGCAGCTCCGAACCTATCGCTGTGATAGATGGCCTTCACTATCTTCTTGTATTTGCTTCGCCCGCTCTCTGTCATATTTACCTCTGCGAGAGAGATTGATTGATTGTATACTTAATGCATCCTATCCCATTCTCGGCCCAGTCTTCCAACGATATACACTCGATTAAAAAAAGGTCCCGCCCCGCCCCGACCTACTCCTCTTGTTAATCTCCTCTAAGGTGATAGCCCTCCCTCTGATTACCCTCTTATCACCGAGGGCCTAGGACCCCGGGAGGGCAGGGTGTTAGGCACACCCGACGCCTTTTTCCATGAACGTATATATGCGACGGCTTACCTGAGCTTAATCAAGTGTCTCCCGACCCCCACGTTATCCACCAAAACAGAGACCTGGCGGTACGATGAGGCGCATGGCTCAAAATGCTCAGCCATATCGGTGATCAATCTGTATTCTTGATCGAGCGCTGGACCAGCGGTTGTCGATCTTCCCTCCGCTGGATATTTCCGAAACATATAACGTTCGGTTTGGGTCTCCGCACAAAAACCCATGAAGGGAGAGAGGGGAATCCTGATTTAAGAAGGTATCTTAGACCCCGACGGCCTCAAGCAGAGCCAGCGCCAGGGCGGGATCCTCGATCAGAAGCCATTCCCATGCTGTCAGAAAAAAGGAAATGGCGGGAGCGGTTGAGGAAAACCCGGCCATCCCGATGCAAGATGACCGAAAACCCCCTGGTCCTTGCGGTCCCAGGACTCCCGCTTTCATAGTCAACCTCCCAACGCCCATATCATCAAGAGAGCCATCCCGGTGCATGCCGCGATCACGAGTAGCCCGGTCGTCCGAGTGAACGCAAGCAGCTCCCAGGCGGAATATCTCAAGGCTTCCCCTTCGCTATGCTCGTCACCATTCGTTCCTTGATCATCTTATTGCCTAGCAGGTAAACCCATCCCACGGCGATCAGCCCAAAGATCATGGTCAGCCCAAGATCCTGGAAGACCGCAGCGAGGGCGAACAGGAATATCAGGAGGAGAGTGACGTTGGCAGCTCCGCGCTTCGATAGCCAGACAGCTACCTTGTCGGAGTTCGCTCCTTGCTTGTCAGCCAAAGCCCATTGGGCCTGTACCTCATCCTCTGCCCTATGCCAGCCCTCTCTAAGCGTGTCGGTGATCTTAGCCATGTCACACCTTCTCAGCCTCATCCATCAATTCGGGCGTTAGGAACTGGACACCTTTCAGCCGTTCGACCTCCTCCATAAGCTCCGCCACTCTCGCATCGGATTTCTGCAGCTCCGCCATGAGGTCGGACCTCATGTTCACCCGATGCTGTTGAGCCACCAGGCAGATGCGGCAATCCCCGTCCTTACAGCGCAGACCGCCAATATTACAGATGTTCGAAGGGATCCGATATTGCCCGTCCATCCACGCCAATACTTTCGTTCCTGCCTTCTTGGGCTCACTCAGTTTTTGGCTCGTTATCTCCGTTCCCGTCACGAGTTCTCCCATTGTCTCTCTCCTACGTCATGCTCAAGCTCGGAAGGATGCCTATCTCCACGAACAGCACGAGCACCCACATGATAGCGATATAGATAGCCCTATTCCCATCCCCTTCGCGCCAGATCACGATTATTACCGCTGGCGCAAGGATCAGGAACATCCCCATGATGACCGAAGCTATCAGAAGGAGGTCGTTCATTCAACCTCCTAGGGTCGGGATGAGCGACCGCACTATGAAGAAGATCAGCATGATATACGTCGGTATGAGGACGCAGGCCAGTATCAGGTTAACATACATAGGCACATTCGGCACCGTGAAAGTGAGCACGTTCCCTAGGGTGCTCAAGATATTCCCGCTTGCCTGGGCTGCCGACAGATTATAGATGCTCTGGCTGAACGAGACGCAGAAGTTCCCGGTCGTGTTATAGACCACATTGTCCAAGGTGGTCCAATTGGCCGAGATATGCAATGTATAGCCAGTGCCCAATATCACCGGGATGTTCGTCACGCTGGCGTTCGTCTCCCCGGCGATGATCATTTCAGGCGTGATGTGATATTCATAGCTTCCGAAGAATCCGGACACCTGATGGACATAGATGTTCGTCCAGCGGGTATATGGATCGTGAGGCTGGCCCGGCCACTCGGTCGTGAAGAACACCAATACGTCATTCGGTGACGTACCAGTATAGGTGATCGGCGTCGCATCGGATACCGAATTGCCGAACAGGGTGTAATAGCTTGTGCCCCAATGGATGGTGGAACTGTTGGTATAGACGGGCTGGAAATAATGCTCGTTATTCGCTATTGCAGTCGCTCCATACGTCCTGCCTATATTCGCTCTGACACCTGCCGAGATCTCGTTCTTCTGAGTGTATCCGGAGGTAAGCACCGGATTGCAGAACGATATCATCAATGAGAATACCGCCAGGAAGACCATGATGACGAGTATCGGCTTTGCTAGTATCTCGATCATGCCGGAATCGCCCATTCTCCGGGCCCTAGAGCTCATCCGCCCCACCCACCGCCCCAGAGCTTTGGAACGAACGTCCCGGCGAACAGGATGGCGATGAGCAGCAATAGCACCATGAATATGCCAACGTCAAGCCACCCCATGACAGTAAGGAATCCTACGAGCACTATGTCCACTATGAGCTGAATGGGGAACGGGGCTCTTGCCACCGTCATTACCAGAGTCGCAGAAAGGACTATCGCGGCACAGACGAGCAATTGACCGGCGAGGGTGGAGATGCCGAGCCCGGTGGAGATGCCGCCCGGAAGGTTCGTTATGTTGGTGTCTGCCAGGACTCCCCTAACAGTCATATCGAGGATCATAACGATTCCCAGGAGCGCCAGCATTCCTCCCATGACCGGACCCAAGGGCCGCTTTGCCTTCACCATGACTCGAACGTCCCCATGAAGAAGTAATAGACGCCTGGGATTAAAGAGATGACCGTCAGGATCGGGCTTATCGGGAAGAATGCTACCAATCCTCCGACTATCCAGAGGAACGCGGCAACGAACCACATCCTACCATCGCGATAGCCCAGTGTGGTGAAGAAGATAGCGAATCCAGCCACCAATGCCGCCAGAATGTATCCGTTCGCGGAGACGTTGGCATTAGGCATAACCACCCAAACGGTAGCGTTGGAATAGCTCGTCTTGAGCCCGTTCGCACTTACGGCCTTGACAGATATCTGATAGGCCCCGTAGTTCGTTGGCACTCCTTGAATGGTCCAGCCGCTGCTCGAAGTGCCATTGTTCGTCATGCTCATCCATGAGGGGCAGACTATCAACGTCACGGTAGCCGATTCATTTAGATAGATGGGATCGGAATACAGCCCGCCAGGAGCGCAGCTCGTCAGCAACGTGCCTACGAACGTCGGTGCCCATCCCGTCACGGTGACATTCCAATAGAGATTCTTATAGCCAGCTCCGTTGGTGCTCGTCGCATTCGTTCTGAATGAGAAGACGCCAAGAACGTTGGGAATCCCTGATATAGTGCTTCCAGCCAATGATGCCCAACCAGGCTTAGTGACGAGGGTAAAATTCACCGATTCGTTCCACGTCGGAGTATAGCTCCATGAAACATTAGGCTTCGAGGTCAATGTCGGTGAATTGGTATAGGTCGGTCCCCAATATTCACCCTTCACGTTCTTAGGCAGCACGATCAGGCATGGCACGAGCATCGCCATGACGATGAGCACGATCAGGATTCGTTGAGATCTGATCATCTGTGTCCCCTCCACCACACCGCGAACGCAACAGCTGAGCCGATGATGATGAACAGGACGATCAGGCCGGTGTCGGGCCAGGGGAATGGTTGGGCAGGAGCAGGAGTTGGCGGTCCTGGGACGATGATATACCACCCTTCCCCTGTTCCACTGCCTCCATTATGCCAGCTCGCAGCAGGACTGGCGGTGGCTGGAGATACCTCAACATCATCTATCCAACATCCATATCCAGGAGCGCTCGATGTATCTGCTATGTATAGGTATGTAGCTGCTGATAATGTAGTACTGAACGTTTCATTGAGATATCGCCCATTGAACAGAAGCGTCAAATTGCTAGCATATATCCATGCCTGGACCTGCTGGAATGAACCATAATATTCCGATGTAAAGGAAGTGTTCTTATCAAATGAAGCACCGTTCCACACTGCTATCCGATAAGCACCACCGATACCTGGGTCACCCCAGGCAGCCACAGCCGCCTTGCCGCCACTACCATCCTGGATTTCGAGCATAGGATAGATGCAATTAGTTCCAGAATTGTAATAATCATAAGCGACCCAGACACTGACATGAACGGGAAGACTGGCACCTAATGAGGCATAGGCATAATCGGACTCACTGGAATAGAAATTATCGGCCATATAAAGCGAATGCGTCCCATTGACATAATGACCAGAATCCGTTTGATAATAAGACCAACTAGAATAATGCGAAAATTGCCCAACACCGCTCTCGAATCCCTCAAAAAAGATATCGGTGGCACCGGCCTCAATAGATGAGATTGGAATGAGCAGAGCCAATGCTAGCAATCCTATGAGCGCTCCTGTCACCAGTCGATGCTGCATTAGATCACTAGCATCGAGAGCGTCGCGGTCACCTGATACGTTCCGATCATTCCCAACGTATAGTAATGCGGAGCTGTCGGCATTACACCGATGGGATTGAACCAGGGATGGAGCCCAGTCAGAAAGAAATCCATTTCGAATAGTGGAACATTCGTTCCAGAGCATTCGATGCCGCATAGATAACAGGAATAGGTCGAATAAGTCCATTCCTGATATGTATTATTGAGAGTGGTCGGCCAGTAATCAATCAATTGTGTTGTATTGCTTGCAGGATCTGTGATGTTCACTGTGCAATGCATGAATGAATGCACCAAACCCTGGTCGAACGTCCATCCATTAGGCAGGTATGCATTCACGACGTTCGAGATGTTGAGAGCCACGATAGCATAGTATATCTTGGTATTCTGGGCGATGCTTATCGTATATTGAGGGGTCGAACCATCATAATTAAGATATGACTCATCGGTATTCGTTGGCCATCCAGATGATGCTCCGGTCGCATGGAATCCGATATCTGTTCTAAACTCACCTATCACCGATTGATCCGCGGCAAGAAACCAAACTTGACTGATCCCGGTATCAGCGAATAAAGGCGAGCTTGAGGTAGCTCGAACTTTAGTCACATTACCGGGCATCATCGACATTCCCATGAGCGACAGCACGACAATGGCAATCGTCATGGAAAGAGCGAATGTACTGAACCAATGCTTCTTTCGAGGCTCAGAGGTAGAATCAGGCATGGGAAAAGAATGTTTGGATCAGGACTTAAAGGTTATTGAAAGGTTTGCCGTAGGTTCCGCCTACGGTCGGTCGGAGTGGATCGGGCTCAGATATACCCGAAGAACTTCAGAAGGCCGACGATCGGGACCGCAACCAGCATTACGATGAAGATGGTCGGAATGAGGCTTGTCAGCGCCTTGTTGGATGTTGATTCATTACCAGCCGAGCTGGACGACTGAACGACGGTCACGACCAAGGACAGCCCTACGACAAGGACGATCATCGTGAGCAAGATAATAGTCATCATCTGCCCCGCGCTAGACTCTCCCTTCTCGTCGTGCTTGAGCTTGAACATTCTATCAGCACCTCCCCCGGATGTCGCCGGAAGTCATGTGTGGAAAATGAATGTCTGGCTACTTATATTTATTTATAGCGCTATATAAATACTTTAAAAGCCGCAGACAAGGATTCCTTTGATAGAAAGCAAGATACTAAGTGAGTGTTACCTAAAATGGTCACGGTATTATGGTCGTTATAGACTTATCATTGATAGCATGTGAAATGTCTGGGGTTCGCTCACCTTCGTTCAATATGTCATCTTTCGATGACCGTGGTTCTTTTGGTGCTTCTACACGCAATCTACGACAGGTCCGCGATGATAATCCCGTCAGTTTATCGCATTCTTCTTGTGTCTGAGGCTGAACATCAAAATACTTCTTGGCGAATAGAGCCTTGAAAGTATTCAATGACAATTCCCTTGCTTCGGATCCTCCACTATCAAGTGATTGGACGTAATCAAGTTTCTTCTTATGGTAGGCTCGATATGAATCGTCCTTGAGCTGCGGGAAGCGGCACACATGATAGCCTTCCCACCACGTTTCTCCGCCCCATCTGTCCCGCTTCCCTTCTCTGATCTCTACCACTCCACGCAATAGATGAGGACCTTTCCAATTGGCTTGGGTATGACTGAGATAGCTGGCATTCTGTTCCCTGATCCCTCTGAGCAATCCACGATAGAATGGCAGATTGAGGATGAGGATCTGGCGTTTGATCGCGCTGACATCCATCGTTGTTTTCATCTCTTGGATATATTTTTCCATCCATCTCTGGCTATTCAGTTCCCTACCAGATTCATCGAGAATGAAGCACTTCCGTTCAAACGTATCCATTCCATCCTCTCGCCCGGATGGCTTATGCTTGATGATATTGTCGTGGAGATCAGAAAGATGGAAACAGCACTCATCCAGGCGCAAAGGGGAATCATCCAAGAAATCTGCTAACGTCCAGTCCGACCTGGCCAGGATGGCTTTATATCGTTCCTTGTCCTGGAATGCTGGCGAATCCACCACGCGTTTGAGGACCTGGGAGAATGTGGATTTGCCCGAACGGAGATCCCCATCGCTAATGATCGTCGTTTCCATTCCGTTCCTGTCTCTCGCCTCGAGCTCGTCAGCGAAGAATAGGATACCCCGCTCATCGAAATACCGACCGATGTTCTTGGTGAGCTGGCCATCATGTTTTACAGTCTCAAACTCCCACCATGACAGAAACTTTGTCCGTATCTCATTCCCCATCCTGGTGGTCAGGACGACCTCATCTCCGGGCTTCGGCTTGTCACTCATTGTCATTCCTCTTTCTCGGACATAGGACGAACATCATTATCAGGGCAACGAAAGAGCCCATGGACCAGATGAGCCAATAGACTCGCAGCGAATCAAAGACCGGCTGCGAGATGGATTGATA
>Ga0208687_1001434_pt1 | contig 10789 bp, 7 predicted proteins | sample June2015DPH_6_10_FD_184695 | JGI IMG/M metagenome (GOLD analysis project Ga0208687, IMG submission 184695) | Peatland microbial communities from SPRUCE experiment site at the Marcell Experimental Forest, Minnesota, USA - June2015DPH_6_100... | ecosystem: Environmental > Terrestrial > Soil >...
GTGGGGAATCATGGTCAGAACCTTTTCATCATGCTGGCGGCTGAGCAGGGCGTCTCCGGCGATCACCGTGCGCTGCTCTCCCCCGTGGACAATGATGGAAGCGTGCCCGGGAACGTGACCAGAGGTGAGAAGGCCCTCCAGGTCAGTCGGTAGGGCATGTTTCTCGATCCACCGGAACTGGGAAGAGTTACCCAATCGTTTGGGATCCCACCACCGCAGCGCCAGTTTCCGGAGTTTAGTCATTAGTTCCTTTGCTCTCTCGTATTCGAAGGTCTCGGGGTAGTATTTTAACATGAGGGTTTCCCAATTCTGCTTGTCCAGGAGATCAGAATAGACAGCTCGGCACCAGTCATAGGATTCCTGTGAGCCGAAGATTTCGCTGCCCGGGAATAGCGTGTTGTTCGACACATGGTCAATATGGAAATGAGAGTTGATGACCATCTGGATGTCTGTGGGCCTCAGGCCGCGGAGTTCCAAAGCTCTAACAATTTCGTGCGCCTCGTGAGGCATTCCGGTGTCCACAACGATGTGATGTCGCCCCTTGGAGAGCAGTACTGAGGTTGCGCCACGCCAGCTCCCCGGCAAGAGGACATCCACTTTCCACTCACTGTTCTGCATGCCACTCCTTCCGCAAAGGTTGCAACGCCATTCTAACAGGAACGGTAATACAGCGAGCGGGCAAAATGATGATGAGGCAGCTTGCGTCCACGCGGCTGCAATGAGCCGGAGCGAGGCATGCCCCACCTTTCGAGGGTCCGCCAGCCAAGCGGAGCCTGCCGGGACGGGTTATCGGGATTGCTCATTGCGGAATGCTCCGGAGGGCTATTCAATTTCTTCCTCCACAATCCAACGTCTCAATCCTAGAATGTCTGCCGCGCGCGCCACGCCGACGCGTGTTTAGGCAACCTGCCATTTCTACTTCTTGTCCTTCTTCGCTTCAGCGACCGCAGTCAGCCTTATGACGGCCGCGGCCGCAGTATAGCGTACGATGTCATTTTCGTCGGACATCGCCGCCTGGATCGCCTGAAGAAGGGATGGGTCGCCCCGTTTTGCAATCGCCTCCAACGCTGCTCCTCGGATGCGCCATCTTTTATCAGAGACTGCTTGAACCAACGCTCGGCCCGTCTGGGGGTCCGGGTCGTCTGCGAGGACCTTGGCTGCGGCTGCTTTTAAGGAGGAAGAAGATATTTCTTCCTTTCTTATGAACTCTACGGCTGAAAGCCCGTACCCCGCATACGGCACGAATCCAATCCCTTCCTCAAAACAGTATTCGGCTACCTTCTTTGGTTCCCTCAGCAGGTCCATTTCTTGACTTATTAACCCCTCCCCGCTCTTACGCTCACCCTTGAGCACGGCATAGTAGACTTCGTAACCAGCATTGTCCTTGAAGAGAATGAGAGAATGAGCGGCGGCCATAACCACCGAGGATTCCTTATCCGACAATGCTTTTCTTAGCTTGGGAACTGATGCCCCAAAACGTATCTCGCCCAGCACCCGAGCGGCTGCGACGCGCACCTCGGGCTTGTGGTCTCCCAGGGCCTTTTCCGCGATTGCCGCTGCCCCGGGATCGCGAAGGAGTAAGCCCAGCGCACCAATGGCTTTCGCACGCTCGTCAGTACTCTTTTCGGCGGCCCCCCTCCGGAGAATCTGCCAGGCCTTGAGCTGGGGCGTTTGAGCCGGGGAGAGCGTACTGCTAGCCAGCAGTACTACGGCCAGCAGAAGTGATTTCCAGTTCCGCAATCTCATATGCGCACCTCACGATTTCTGGTCGCCTTTTGGTTCTATTGTCCTGCGAACTCACACATCTGTGACGCCCGATCCTGAGAACTCCGTGCTGCGCAGCCGGCATAGGGAGGAGATTCTCAATGAAAAGCTCTTCTGCCCCTCCGACGCCGGGGACGTAGACACTTGGCATTGTCTATGTGTGTCCGGCTTTACGCTCTGCCGTCGTGAACGCAACACGAGTTGGAACCTATTAGCCAAACGCATTGCGCAGCCACCCTGCCGCGCCTATCGAGGAGCAAGTAACTCCAAGACCCCGGAACAGCTCGTAAAGGTCCTCTGACATCACCGGGTCACACGGCTGGATCCTCTTTGTCCCCACCACCACCCTCCCGCCTTTCTGTAATCTTCCTTGCCATCTCATCAATATGGCGATCGACAGCGTCAATGATATTTGAGGCTGTTTGCGGCGAAATCAGCCCGTCATAGAGAGCGCGCTGAATTGCTCCCCTCTGGGCAGCAATTAGTTGCAATCGGGCCGTCCGTATTTCTTCGTTGGCCCACGCCTCATCTTGCTTGTTCATTCCGATATGGTAACGTTGGATTCAAATCCTGGAAAATAGAAAGCACCGATATCGGGTCGGTGGCAGAAATGATCGATCCGAAAAGCAGTGCGATGATCACCGGAAGTCCGAAGACCCAATGAACCGCATAACCCGTGATCAAGGTTGCCGCCAGCACACCAAGGTCGGCCAGGAGCAGGAGCGGAGTTGGGTGTAATGGTTCAACCAGCAATTTGGAGCGGGCCTCTTTCCGGAACGCACGAAAACGATGTTAACGCGTTCGGGGGAGCCTTGACTACCAAAAGTGGAGATCGCTTGTCCGCGGACCATTCGGATTATCATCTACCAAATCCGAGATCCGGGCGGGGGCTCTGCGTCGCACTCTTTGCTGCACGTCGCAATTTCCAGCCCCCCCGCCGCTCCCTTCGATCGCATCACCTACCGCGCCGAACACAGCATGCGAGCCGGCGGGTTCGCTCTCATCAAAACCAACTCCCTGGTTGTCCGGGACGGCCCCTGCCAAGGAAGCCAAACACGACCTGTCTGCGCCCCGGCTGACGGCTTGGGTTGCAGTCACAATTGGAGAGTCAGAAAACCCCTCACGTTCGCACCTTCGAAGCTGCTGAGGTTACGCTCGATCATAGGTTTGGGGTTTATCACAGCCAGAATCTACCCACAAATCCCGCTCTGGAGCCCACTTTTTTTCACGAGGCTGCCTGCCAGCACCGATAGTTAAGTGTGGAGGCAGCAGGGGGAGGCGATAGATGGGAGAAGGAAGGTCGGAGTCATTGTGATTTGGCTCTTGCTCATATTCGAACCGAGCCCATTTGGAACAGCAAATGCCTAATGGTGATTGCAAGCAGAAATCGGAAGGTGTTTCTCCTGCGGGAGAGAGCTGTGCGCAACTTCTGTACAACCTTCTTGATTACGCTGAAAGCAGAGGAGTTGGAATCCTTTCGTATGAATTTGGCGTTTAGGCTCGGGCTAGTGTGGATCCTCAGCTTCGCAACCGGCAGCTAAGCACCAAATTCCTATGCCAACTCTAAGATGAGTTCTTGATTGAGAGTCAGTTCTCCAGGTGAATCACATACGGCCGGGCTATCCCTGGAGGTAATCGGGTTATATAAAGACTTATCGCTAACCCTGTAAGCTCCGCCAGACTTCTATGGATTCGGAGCCCTGGAGCAGGCACCACACCTGTCATGGACGAACGAACCAGCAAGAGCGCTGTCGGAGCCAACCATCCCGAATCTACTGAAAAGACTCCCATCTACATTCCCGTTATCCATACTCGAGCCGACATGGGAGCGCTGAGCGAGGCGATCCAGCGCTGGAAAGTCAAGAAGCTGGTCGAAAAGGCTGGGAGTGCTATTCAGCAGCGTCGCGAGCGGGCGAGACACGAGTGCCATGCTTCCCGTTTTCGAAGCCAAGAAGGAAATTCCCATTAACTCCCTATTGTTTCGGCGGATGATGCCCAATATCAGCGAGCTCGAGAGGATGAAGGAAGAGTTGCGCCGCGCCCAGGATGAGGCAAGCCGCGCCCAGCGCCTGCTGCTAGCCTTCAGCCAGGCCGCCCAGGCCGTACAGCGCGCCCGGACGCCCGCTGAGGTCTACCGCACGGTCGGCGAGGAAGTGGTTCGGCTGGGCTTCAATGCCGTGGTCTTCAGCCTGACGCCGGACCAGGCAAGCCTCACCATCTCCCATGCGACCTTCGAGCCGACCTTGCTCCAGTCGGCCGCGAAACTTACTGGGCTCTCGCGCCACGACTACCGCATGCCGCTGGTGCCGGGCGGTTTCTACCAGCGGATTATAGCTGAGGGACAGACCATTTTTACTGACCGGAATAGGACCGCCGAGATCATTGTCGAGGGTTTGCCCGGGCCGCTGGGGCCGCTAGCCAGTCGGTTGGCGGCCTTGCTGAGGATGGAACAGGGCATCGCCGCTCGGTTGACGGTCGGCGGCGAGACGCGCGGCGTACTGCTCATCACCGGGACCGGCCTGACTGAGGCCGAAGTGCCAGCCGTGACCGCCTTCGCCAGCCAGACGGCCGTCGCCTTGGAGAACGCGCGGGTTGAGGAAGCCCTCAGGAAATCTGAAGAAAGGTACCGGACTCTGTATGAGTCCAGTGTGGGTGGAATCATCACCGAGCACAAGCGGGCGGAGGAAGAACTGCGGAAGAGCGAGGAGCGCTACCGAGCATTCATTGTGGCGACTGCGCAAGTGGTGTGGATTACAAACGCTGGCGGAGAGGTCGTTGTGGATTCACCTGCATGGAGGGAGCTTACAGGCCAGAGCGAAGAAGCGATTAAAGGATGGGGATGGATTGAAGCCGTTCACCCGGATGACCGTGAGCGAGCGGCACAGGCGTGGATAAAAGCAGTTGAAGCGAAAAGTCCCTACGAAAACGAATTCCGCGTGCGCAAATACGATGGCAGCTATCGGCTCTTCTTCGCTCGTGGCATCCCTGTGCTCGAAGCAGACGGCAGTATTCGGGAGTGGGTTGGTACCTGCACCGACATCACCGAGCGCAAGCGCGCGGAAGCGGAATTGAAAAAACACCGCGAACATCTCGCGGAGCTGGTGGAAGAGCGCACCGCCAAACTCAAAAGGGCCAATGAAGCGCTTGAAACAGAAATCACCGAGCGCAAGCGGGCGGAGGAGGCGCTGCGCGAGACCAATGAGTATCTCGAGAACCTGTTTAACTATGCGAATGCCCCCATCATCGTCTGGGATCCACGATTCAGAATCACCCGTTTCAATCACGCCTTCGAGTCCTTGACCGGAAGACGCTCTCAGGACGTCATTGGAAAGTCTCTTGAGATTCTCTTTCCTCCCGATCTTGTGGAAAGCCCCATGAACCTCGTCAGGAAAACGCCGGGGGGCGAACGGTGGGAGACTGTCGAAATCAGCATTCTTCATCTCGATGGGTCTCTGCGCACCGCGCTCTGGAACTCAGCCACGATTTTCGCCCCTGACGGGAAAACCCCGTTGGCTACCATAGCGCAAGGCCACGATATCACCGAGCGCAAGCGGGCGGCGGCGGCGCTGCAGGAGTCGGAGGCAAAATATCACGCGCTTTTTCAAGCAAGTGCCGATGGCATCCTGATCGCCGACCTTGAAACGAGGATGTTCAGGTACGCGAATCCCGCCGCATGTCGCTTGCTCGGATATTCCGAAGCGGAATTGACAACCATGGGCGTGGCCGACATTCACCCGAAGGATGATCTGCCGTGGGTCGTGGCCGAGTTCGAAGCCCAGGTCCGCGGAGACAAGACGCTGGCCGCGGGCGTTCCGTGTCTCAGGAAGGACGGCGCAATTGTCTATGCGGATGTCAACGCGGTCGGCATGTCTGTTGATGGCAGGGTGTGCAACGTGGGCTTCTTCCGGGACATCACCGAGCGCAAGCGCGCCGAGCAAGCTTTGCGCGAGGCGGAAGAGCAATTTCGCTCGCTGTTTGCCGCGACCCCCCTGCCCACCTTGCTGTGGGATCTGGAGACGCTTCAGTACCTCGAGGTTAATGACGCTGCCGTCTCTCATTCCGGCTACTCCCGCGATGAGCTCCTGAGGATGCGGGTCACGGACCTCCTGCCGCCTGAAGCCGCCCCCGCCGTTCTCTCCCAAATGCAGGTGCTTGGCGCCCAGTCACGAGATCGCGGCCAGGGGCGCCATAGACTTAAAGACGGACGAGTCGTTGACGTGGAAGTTGATGCCCATGCTCTGCATTTTCGCGGACGAAGAGCGGTCCTCGGCGTCGTTCAGGACATCACCGAGCGGAAGCGGGCGGAGGAGAAGTTAAAACTGACCTTGGCCGACCTGGAGCGTTCCAACAAGGAACTGGAACAGTTCGCTTACGTCGCTTCGCATGACCTGCAAGAGCCACTGCGCATGGTGTCGAGCTATACCCAGCTCCTGGCACGGCGCTATCAGGGCCAACTGGACGCCGCCGCCGACGAGTTCATCGCTTACGCCGTGGATGGCGCAAACAGGATGCAGAGGCTGATCAACGACCTATTGGCTTATTCCCGTGTGGGTACGCGTGCTAAGGCAATCGAGCCTACCGATTGCACGGCCGTCCTTGATCAGGCGCTCGCCAATCTAAAGGCGGCGATTGAAAAGAGCGGTGCGGTGGTGACCCACGACCCGCTACCGACCGTGATGGCCGACGACTCGCAACTGGTTCAGTTGTTGCAGAACCTGATCGGCAACGCCATCAAGTTCCACGTTGAGGAGCCACCCCGTATTCATGTCGCGGCTGAGCAAAAGGGAAATGAATGGGTCTTTTCCGTCCGCGATAATGGCATCGGCATCGATCCCCAATATGCGGAGCGCATCTTCGTTATCTTCCAGCGCCTGCACACTAGAGAAGAGTACCCCGGCACAGGCATCGGCTTGGCCATCTGCAAGAAGATCGTGGAGCGTCGCGGTGGGCGCATCTGGGTGGAGTCGCAAGCCGGGATAGGCTCCACGTTTTACTTCACAATCCCCATTGGAGGTAACGGACTATGAGCGCTGCAGCGTCTGGCAGGCCTGTTGAGATTCTCCTGGTGGAAGACAACCCCGGTGACGTAGGCCTGACGCGGGAAACTTTGAAGGATTCCAAGCTGCTCAACCATATGAGCGTGGTGGGCGACGGGGTAGAGGCCATGGCGTTTCTGCGCCGCGAAGGCAAGTACGTCAATGCAACCCGTCCGGACCTCATCCTCCTGGATCTGAACCTACCGAAGAAAGACGGCCGTGAGGTGCTGGCGGAGATCAAGACTGATGAGCAGTTGAGACGCATCCCCGTGGTAGTCCTGACCACCTCAAGCGCCGAACGGGACATCCTCAAAACGTATGACCTCCACGCGAACTGTTACATCACAAAGCCCGTTAATCTGGACCAGTTCAGCGCGGTAGTAAGAGCCATCGAGGAATTCTGGTTCACTATAGTGAAACTGCCACCGCAATAGGGAGAGGCCATGTCATCTGAACCCATCAAAGTATTGCTGGTTGAAGACAACTTGGGAGATGCCCGCCTGCTGTACGAGGGCTTAGAGGAAGCCCTGCCTGAGCAGTTCCAGATGACCCACGTCCGGCGGCTTAGCGAGGCGCTGGAATACCTATGGGAAGAGACCTGCAACGTGGTTCTGCTGGACCTGGGGCTGCCGGACAGTCACGGCCTTGACACCCTTGTCGTGATGCGGGCACAAGCGCCGGGTGTGCCCATTGTGGTGCTGACGGGCTTCCAAGACGAAGCGCTGGCGGTTGAGGCACTGAAGAGGGGTGCGCAGGACTATCTGGTTAAAGGGCAAGTGGATAGCAAGCTGCTGGGGCGCTCCATGCGCTATGCCATTGTGCGCAAGGCGACGGAGGAGGCGCTGCTACGGCAGGGGGTCGCTCTCGCCAGGGCGGAGGAGCTGCAACGCTCGCGACAGCGGCTTATAGCGGCGCAAGAGCGCGTGCGCCGGGACATCGCTGCCCAACTACATGATAGCGTGGAGGAAAAGCTCGTAATCCTGAAGGGCCACCTGCAAGAGCTCCTGAAAGGTACAACCTCCGCCTCGGAAACAACTAAGCTCCTGAGCGAAGTGGTCGACGGCCTGAACCAAGTGATCGAGCAACAAGTAGGCGTTCTCGGCCGCCAGCTCTATCCTTCAACTCTCAGCCACGGGCTCGTCCCAACCTTTCTGGCCTTTGGTGATCAGTTTAAAGCGGGTCCGGCTGTTGAGATAGAGCTGGATGAAGAGCTTGTGAGACGGGAGAAGGCTGACCGGAACTCGGTTCCAGAGCCGGTGAAGCTGGCAGTGTACCGCATCGCCGAAGCAGCCCTGACCAACGCGGTCAAGCACGCCAAGGCCGGCAAGGTCACCGTACGGCTGGACGCGTCTCGGGAAGGCTGGCTACGTCTCACGGTGCGGGACGACGGCCAGGGTTTTGATGCGGAAAGCGCTCCTCGTGGACTGGGGGTAGCAACAATGCAAGACTACGCTGACGCCGTAGGTGGAGAGTGTGTGGTCCATAGTGCTCCAAGCATGGGCACGGAAGTTACGGCTATGCTCCCTCTCTCGCGACCTGGCGCGGAGCATCTGGAGGCCATTGAGAAAGGAGGCGACTGATGGAGAAACAGATAGAGGCCTGCCCCTGGTGCCATAGAGAAGTGCAGGTGGAATCGGGGCGCCAGCGCCTCTACTCATGCCCCTTCTGCAAGCAAGAGTTCACCTCTACCCCTAGTGCCGCTCAGGTGGAGGGTAAGCCACCGGCCCAGCGATCTGGGGTAGGAACTGCTCCACCAGCAGACTTCGTGGAGACGCCCTTTGTCAAGGACTTGGTAGACCGCACTCTGCTCTATCTCCAGGATGGTTTACACGTTCACCTCTCCGGTCCAGCAGGGAGTGGAAAGACCACCATAGCCCTCCACGTGGCCCACCAGCTAGGTCGTCCGGTGCTGCTCATCCATGGGGATGACCAGATGGGTACCGCGGACTTGGTGGGTAAGGAGAGCGGCTACAAGCGAAGTTATACGCGCGACGAGTACGTTCACACAGTGCTTAAGGTTGAGGAAGAGGCCAAGCCTTTGTGGGTGGGAAGGGCCCTCACCGAGGCCTGCCAGAAAGGCTACACCGTGGTCTATGACGAATTCACGCGTTCGCGGCCCGAGGCCAACAATGTGCTTCTTTCAGTCCTGGAGGAGCGGGTACTGCCTCTACGCGGCGAGCATATTGCCGTTCACTCCGATTTCCGAATCATCTTCACCAGCAATCCCGCAGATTATGCGGGGGTCCACGGCGCCCAAGATGCTCTCCTGGATCGAATGGTTACGATCCTCCTGAGCGGGTTTGACCAGGATACCGAGGCAAGTATCACCCAGACACACTCCGGACTGCGTCTGGCGGAGGTCGAGAGGATCGTCGCCCTGGTCCGGGCCTTCCGCGATGCAGGGCTCAAGACCAGCAGCGCCAGCGTCCGGCCGGCCATCTTGATCTCCAGGATCCTTCGGGTGCGAGGTGGACACGCCTACGCCGAGAACCCTGTCTTTATTCAGACCTGCCGAGATGTCCTCCTCTCCCAGGCAAGCCGCACGGGCACGACCCTCCAGGAGGGACAGCAAAACGAGCAAACCCTGTTGCGTCTGATCCGGGAGATCTGCTCTCTACCGCTGCCCACAGAATACCCCACTCTTGAGGCAGCAATCCATGGGCAGGAGGTTGACAACCTTATGACAGAACTGGGCGAAGATAAAGAGGTCCAGGAACTGCTGCTCAGGAAAATACGGGAGAGGAGGCTGGCCGGCAAGCTACTCACGAAGGTCTCGTAAGGCTGAGGAGGAGAGATTTGCAAATCAAAATGCCAGGGAGTAACAACCCCTGCCGCGAAACACAGCGAATCTTGCGAGGGTCCCCCTCAACCCTGCTTGGCCAAAACGTAGTCCGTGCCATAGGGCGCGCGCTGCGGACGGGAAAGCAGGGCGTTCGCCTCCTCATCGTTGACGTAGCGTTCCGCCTGCGGGTCCCACTTGAGTTCGCGATTCAATTTCATGGCCGCGTGGGCCAGCAGGCAGGCGGTGCAGGACCGATGGCCCACTTCCGCCGGCGCTGCCGGTGGCTTACGCGTCTTGATGCTGGTCAGCCAGTCCAGGTGATGATCGTTCTTGGGGCTATGGTGCAGGTGGATTTCATTGTCCTTGATGCCGGCCCGGAGCATCTTCAGGTCGCTCGCATCCAACGCCGCGTTGCGGGGCTTGCCCGCGGCCAAATCGCTAGGCGTGACGTCGCCGCGCGTGACCCAAATCCATCCGTCTTCGCCGATAAACTTGATGCCGTTCGGATACTTCTCGCTGATGTACACCTCGGCGCCGTTGGCATAGTGCGCCCGCACGTGAAACGGGCCATGAACGTCCCACAACCCCTTCTTGGGGAACTCGGCGCTGGCGACGATCTCCACCGGTCCGGTATATTCGGTGCCCATGCCCCAGTGTGCCGTGTCGATGTGATGCGCGCCCCAACCGGTGGTCATACCGGCGCCGAACTGCTCGCAACGCAGCCAGCCCGGACGACTGTAGCGATCCTCTAGGTTCGCTGCCTGCGGGTGCACGCGTTTTTCCGTGTAGTAGACCAGGGGCGTCGCGCCGAGCCACATCTCGTAATTCAAGTTGGACGGCACGGGCATTTCCGGTTCCACATCCCCAGAGGGATCCACCGGCAATCCGATCAGGACCTGTTGAACTTTGCCGATGCGGCCATTGCGAACCAACTCACAGGCGTAGCGAAAGTTATAATCCGATCGTTGCTGGCTTCCCTGCTGGAAAATGCGGCCCGTCCGCTTGACCGTATCCGCCATCTGGCGGCCCTCCTTGATGGTCAGCGAAGCGGGCTTTTGGAGATAGATGTCTTTGCCGGCCAACGCCGCTTCCATAGCGGGCTGCGCGTGCCAGTGATCGGGCGTGCTGATGCAGACCGCATCGATGCTCTTGTCCTGGAGCATCTCGCGATAATCGCCGTAGGTTTTGAGCGCCGCGTACTTCCCTG
>Ga0208687_1001435_pt1 | contig 10786 bp, 12 predicted proteins | sample June2015DPH_6_10_FD_184695 | JGI IMG/M metagenome (GOLD analysis project Ga0208687, IMG submission 184695) | Peatland microbial communities from SPRUCE experiment site at the Marcell Experimental Forest, Minnesota, USA - June2015DPH_6_100... | ecosystem: Environmental > Terrestrial > Soil >...
CCGCGGGGAAGTCCTTTCCTCGCTATCCTAACATTACGCCCCAGGAGGAACCATGTCCTTACGCAAATCACCCCAACTTACGCCCGCGTTGCTCGCCGCCGCGCGCCAGAATGCCCAGCATTCCACCGGCCCGCGCAGCCCCGCCGCCAAGCAGAACTCCAGGCTCAATGCCTTGAAGCACGGCGCATACGCCAGTGACGAAAATCACCACCAAGCCATGCTGGCGCTGGGCGAAGACCCGGAACAATTCCAAACCCTCACCGAGGAACTCATGAGCGCCTTCGGTCCCGGCGACGCGCTCTGGGAGAAGCAGGTCGAGGACCTCGCCTGGCTCTACTCGCGCCGCGAAAGGCTCGAGCGGGCGCAAGAAGGCCTGAAGCGGCGCGCCTTGCAGGCCATCGACGACTGGCAACACCGCCGGCAGCAGGAGATGGCCCGTGTCACCTTCGACGCCTCCCAGCACGAGATGCTTAACGTCAACTTATCGGAGTCGACAGATCGTGGCGTCGCGCTGAAGAAGACGCTTTCTTTTCTTGAACTCATACGGGAGGAGGTCAAGCAGCGCACCTTCCGCACCCGCCAGTACGCCGTACTGGAATCTCTTTACGACGGCATGACGGGGTGGCGACAGGCGCTGATGTTCAGGCTGCTGCACCGTTTCAGTGACCCTATGTACCTCGACGCGCAACAAGCCGACGAGGAAGAGCAACAGAACCTCCGCAAAATAGGCTTCGCCTGCGACCCGCCGGGCGAGCCCGAGCGCCAGGAACTTCTCCGCCTGCTGGAGGAGGAAATCGCCAGCGTGCGGGAAGAATTCGATTATGCCGAAAAGGCGAATGAGGAGAGAGCGGCGATAGAACGGGACGCCTGCCTTGCTCCGGAGGGGGAGACGTGGAGGATGATGCTGCGCCAGGAAGCCGCCCTGGACCGTTCCATTGACCGCAAAGTGAGGATACTGCTGAGGCTGCGGAAGGAATCTGCCAACCTCCCGGTCGCTCCACCTGATCAGAACGATGGCCCGACGGTGGGCAACATGGAGGAGATCTTCGACAGCGACATTGCGTCCGATAACTCGCAGAGTGCGCGAGCGGTGGAAGACTTAAAATTGAGCGAACAACACGGGAATGTCTATGAAAACAAAGGGTCGCGTTTTGAACATCGAGAGCAAAGCCGGAATACCACACAAAACAAAGGCAGTTACACGTTGATAGCGGGAATGTTGTTGAAAAGAAAGGAGCTAGGTTGCAGACGGTAGGAGGTATGTCGTAGGTGGTAGGAGGGAAATGAGGGACAGGCAATTGGCGCTCGGGACTGGCGGAGGAAGGCCTGCCCGCCGCCGGCGCAACTCGCTCAAGCTGGTCCGCAATCCCTCGCGTACGATGTGTTTGTTTCGCAGCTTGACTTCGTTCACGCCGTGGTGACTGTTGGAGTTGGTTGGCGTCCGCAGCCCGTCGATGATGAACACGCGGACACGCGGCAGTGTGAGGATCGCTTCCCGGCACCACTTCTCGACCAATTGAGGTGGGACCATCGCGAGCGCCGTAAAGGGCCGGTTCTCAGCGTGGGTTTGAACGGCAGCCAGCGAGATCAGCGTCTTGCCCGTACCGCACTCGGCAATCACCGCCCCTGCGCGGGCCTGCTGCCAGCGCCTGACCAGACCCATGATGGCGAGCGTCTGGGCCGGGTAGGGCTTCCGAAGGAGCTTGCCTATCATTGGGGACGGTGGGTCGTCGATAGCGTGCAGGGGCGGGTAGGATTTAAGAATTCGGTCGCCTAACTCCTGGGCATGGGCACGCAAGTAATCCGAGATTGTCTCTGGCAGAGGCAAAGTCTCCTCCTTTCGGTTCGAGTTCAATGCTTAAGCCACATTTGCGTTGTGAGCTCTAACTCCGAATCTTCGGATCGTCGCCTTCATCAATTGCATTCAGCGGCGGTCAGGTGTATGTTACCGATGCGCGTGTCCGTCTACCGGAGACAACAACCCCGCCCGGCGTGACGAGCGAGGGGCGCATGAAATCACCGTAATGGAGGCAACACTCATGAAACTAGTGGGTCTTATCAGTACGGGAGTTCTGCTCCTTCTTCTCGGAACCATTGCTCCTGCCTACGCACAGCGTGAGCAACAGGAAAAGGAGCAATCCAAACCGCAACAGGGGCAGCAACATCAGCAAGCGAAACCCGCACAGCAACAGCGTCAGCAGGAGAAACCCGCACAGCAACAGCATCAGCAGCCGGCTAATAGACCTGCGCAACGACCGCAACAAAGCTCCGGCGGCGCCTATCATGGCGGCGTCCAGCCTACGGGCGCCACCTATGGCGGCGTCCACCATAGCGGCGTCCCACAACACCAAGGGCAGGTGCGCAGCGGTTTCGTCCAATCTCGCGCCAGTTCGTGGAATAACGAACACCGCACCTGGCAGCAACGCGGCGGCTACAACGGCTACCGAGTTCCTGAAGACCGCTTCAGGAACTACTTCGGACGTGACCATTTCTTCCGCATCAACCGCCTTCCGATGCTCTTCGTAGGCGGATATCCGCGCTTCCAGTACGACGGCTATTGGGTTACGTTCATAGATCCGTGGCCGGAATCGTGGCCTCCGAACTGGTACGAAACCGACGACGTATATCTTGATTACACCAATGATGGGTATTACCTATATGACCGCAACTATCCGGGCATCGGGATCGCAGTCACTATCTCGTTTTAGCAAGATGGAAGGGAACTACGAGAACGACCTCGTTTTTGAACCTTTAAAGGCAGTTCTTGCGGGCTCGGTGCGGTACAAACAGGCGGGTGAATCTTGGTGGGTCAGGCGTTGGTGGTCGAAGCGCCGGCGCCATTGTTGTCCAGGAGGAAACTATGTTCGATGGGGTAAAACGTTGCAAGAACATTCTGTTCGTTGCCGCATTGGGAGTATCGTTGCTGACGAGCGGTGTCACGCTCACACAGGCGGCCGATCACGACAGGGACTGTCGCAAGCGTATCCACAACGCCGAGGAAAATCTCAGAAAGGCAGTTGACCGCCACGGTGAGCGCAGCCGCCAGGCGGAGAAACGTCGCCACGAGCTTGAGGAGGCACGGAGGGGTTGCGGCGAGGAGCACCATGAGCATTGAGGGCGTGATGCTCATCTTCGACGACCGCTAGCCCCTCCTCGTTTTCAGACGTAACCTCGCGACCCGCCCTGGCATGGCAGGGGTCGGGGCTAGGCAGGAATATCACGAGACTGATTCTTCGCCTAGCTCCTAACAACCTCCATCCCCCAGGTCAGCTGTGCCAACTCGGAAGAAACTGGGGGCCAGGTTCCAGCGGACCGGCCCATTGCGGTCAGGAACCTCAATCCGCTTCTGGCGCAGAGCCCTTCGAATCCATTTCAGGAACAACTTCTTCGTGCCGCTGACCAGCACAGGAGAGCATCCCAGACCGATAAGCAGTTTGATCGCTCCACGGCGGTTGAGTTCATCGTTGAACCAGGCGGCCCACTCCGGGACCACCGGCAATCCAAACCGTTGTGCGATGCGATACAGCACAAACGTCGGGTCATTGTCACAAAGGATGGTTCGCCTGCCTCCCGGGTCGGCCCCTGGACGTGTCTTGGCCAGTTCAGCCGAGATCGCCACCAGATGGCGGGTTGGTTTGCGGCCGGCGATGCTGAGGGTCCCGCGGAAGCATTGGGCGTCTTCACCCAGGTTAGCGGTAAGGGGATCGAATCCCGGAGCTTCCACGGTAAAGAGGTTCTGCTCGATGACGGCTGCCCAGATGGCGCCCACGTCGGAGTCGCCACCCAAAACAGAGATGAGGTGGGCCTTACCGTTCCGGCCGTCTTCGACCTCTCCAATAAATCGATCCAGCCGAAGGCGGATTCGTGTGGTGGTGTCCCTCATTCGCTTCGTGTATTCCAGAACCCCGAAGCGCTCGTGGGCATTCTTCATGGTTTCCTCTTGTGGCTCGTGGGATTTGGTTGCGCGGGAAGCTTGAGGGGGTGGCGTGGCAGCGTTACTTCAGTATCGCGACTTGGCCGGTGCTGTACACAACCGTCAATTCATTGGAGAAGCGCTCTTTCTCTCTGACCGTGACCACGCCCTGTTCATCTTCTTCCTCTGTTTTGTCCACCAACTTAACAGCCTGCCAGAAGGATATATGGCGCTGATCTCCGGATCCAAAGATGCCATTCAAAAGTCCTGAACACGCCAGGAGGCCGACGTGCCCTGCGTGCAAGGGTGTGAGGGGCCGGCCTGTGGCAGAGGCAGACTCAGCAAAGAGAATGCGTCCTGCCTGTCGATAGGCCGCTGACTGCGGCAACTGATCCTCCATCTCATCCAGTGGCAGTCCACGATAGACCAGTTGAGCTGGTCCGCTCATGGGCACGTTGTATCGCACTTCAGGCTCGGATGGCAGGACCGGGATTTGGGCGGGATTCCTTGCGAGGCTGGCGTAGTAAAGCCGTGCTCGGGTGATGTCGCTATCCGTAAGGCGCTCTTTCTCACGTCGGCTTCGTCGTGCTCCGATCACTACTACCTGCTTATAGCGCACACACTCGGGTGCCTCCAGACGGTAAACACGGACATCACGAAAGTGCGTGGAGAGAATCTGACTACACTCGGCCAGCCGGTCGCCGGGGATAACGAATAGCAGTACGCCACCGGGTTTCAGCCAGCGATAGGTGTGGCTCAGGAATGCCTGCTCAGTGCGGCGACTGTCAGCCGGCCCCAGTGTCCAATCATAGGGTGGATTCAAATACAGGAGGCCAAAGCACTCGACCGGGCTCTGCACTTCCAGCGTATTTCCGTGGACGATGTTGAGAATCCGCTGCCTGGCTTGCTCCGCACGGTAAGCATCAAGCTCGATGCCATAGCGAAGCACCTCAGCACCGCTAGTGATGCCCTCGAACGCCAAGCCATCGCCAACACACGGGTCGATCGCGGACGACGGGGCATCCGGAAACCAGAGGAATCTGCGAATCAGCTGGGCTTCGGACAATGGCAGCGGGTAGAAGCCAAGCCGACTTTTGCCGACAAAGCGCACTGGAGACCTCCTTTCTCTGAAGAGCCTGAACGATCATCATTGAGAGAATCATTGGGACTATTAGATTGAAAGAGCAGGCAAGAACTGCAATAAGAGAGGCCCAGAGAAGTCGCGAAGTGATTACTCATAGCTGGTGAGAACAGCCCCAGTATCAAGGAAAGACGCCCGCTTCCAGCCGAGGTGTTACAAGACGCCTCGCCCTTGAGCTCCGGCCCCTGCCGCCACGAGGAGTCAGGCGGGTGCTGGGCCCTCGTTGAACGCTGGCAGCTGACTGCTGGTAGCTTCAGTGTATAATCCTGAATGGCGGGACCGTGGCATGAACCGCAGCCAGCTCGTCATCAAGAACGTCTTTCGCAACCGCCGCCGGTCGATTCTGACGGTGTCGAGCATCGCCGTATCCGTCGTCCTGCTCATGATGTTCTCAGCCTTCACCCGCTTCCTGGAATCGCCTCCGGAGGTGGGCAGCGGACGGCTGATGCTCATCGTATCGGCGCGAAGCTCGCCCATCCAGTGCCTGCCGGTCAGTTACCGTCCTCGCATTGAGAAGCTGCCGGGAGTGCGCGCCGTAACTCAGGTTTATTTCGTCGACGCCCTTTGGAAAAACCCGGACTCCGTTATCCCGTCGCTCAGTCTTGATCCCAGTACGCTGTTTATTTTCTTTCCGGGGTGGACACTCCCCGAAGACCAAAGGAAACAGTTCATAAATGAGAAAGCGGCTGCTATTGCGGGCCGGCACACGGCGAAGAAATACGGTTGGAAGGTGGGCCAACGCCTTCACGTCACCAGCCCCCACTACTCTTTATTCGGCATAGACTTGCATCTGGTTGGAATCTACGACTCGCCTGCCCAAGAGTCGTATCTGGTCTATCACTGGGACTACATGAACGACGTGCTGGGCAGCCCAAACACGACGGACATGTTTTGGGTCCTGGCTGGCACCGAACGCGATATGCCCGTGTTGATGAAGAGCGTCGACGAAGAGTTCCGCAACATGGGCACTCCGACGCTCACCCAAACCGTTAAGCAAATGGTACTGGACTTCCTCTCCTGGCTTGGCAACGTGAGGCTGATTCTACTCAGCGTATCTGGGGCGGTGGTATTCGCGGTGTTGCTGATTCTGGCCAACACCATGGCGATGTCCATTCGCGAGCGGACCGTGGAACTGGCCGTGCTGCGGGCGCTGGGATACCCCCTGCGCCAAGTTCTCGTGATATTGACAGGAGAGTCATTGGCCCTGGCGATTGGCGGCGCGGCGCTCGGTTGCCTGCTCGCGTCGGCGCTTTGCCGGGTGGTAGCGGGTTATGCCATCGGGGGTGGACTGCGCGTCGAATTGAGCGTCGGCTGGGTAGGCGCGAGCCAGGCCCTTGGTGTGGCGGCTTTCATCGGCCTTTTCAGCACGCTCCTGCCTGCTTATCGCACCTGGCGCGTCGGCATCGCCGAGGCGCTGCGCTTCGTCGGGTAAATTCGCGCGGAGGTGCTCTTGAAGTTCGCCGATTCCCTTCTGCCATTGGAACCATCCTCCTGTTCCTGACGTTGCGGCGTGGTGTGCTTGTTTCCTCTCCGGGTGCGTTTCCAGCACTGCGGGTCGATCCTTAGCACCGAGGTCACCCCCGATGCCAAGTTGATGAAACCGCCATGATAGCTGATTTCGGCGTAACGAAATACGCAGGCCAGTAAAGCAAGCGCGTGCTGCGCGAGGGTCGAGTTAACAAAAGGCTGCTGGCGCTCCAGTGCCTCAGCCGAGCTACAGCTTGGTTCTCCGTCGTTGTCGAAATTCGGGTCCACTATTTCAGGGAAGAGTTCAGCCGCTGCCCGCAATCGCAACCTTGACCTTCGGTTCCGCTGGTTAAGAGGCTCGCCAAGGATGAACTGTCCGCTATCTGCATTGTTGCCCAAGTCGAGCCAGGACGAAACCGTGCTCCAATTCCCAACCGCATCACGAATCGCAGCTCTTGCGGCCCGCGTATCTACACATCCCACCACAATGTGAGCACGGAGGTCATCGCCAGAGTAACTGCGCGATATAAAGGTCCCTGGGCGCAAGTGAGCTGGGACGGCATCCCAGTTTAATCCCCAGAACAGGTTAAGGCGGTTGACCAAAACTATCGCCTTGTTGAGGCCGGTCTCCGACCGAGCGAAAGGCTGGCGGACGCAGTTGGCAGGGGAAATCGTATCGCCGTCCACAACCGTAACATGCAGCCCTCCGGGATGACCGCGGGCCACAAGCGATTGATGCAGGTAAGGCAATCCCGCAACTACCGCGCTACCTGTTCCTCCACAGCCTACCACCAGCACGCGCACCTGCCGTTCGAGCAACTCCGAGTGGATGCGGTGTGTCTCCATGACCAACTCCTCAACGCTCGTTTCCGTGCGCGACGAATTCCTGTAGTGTTTCGCCGGCATCGGTCAGGTACTGAACTGGGAACTGCTTCCTGTCGACAAGGCTTCGCCACAACCCAATGAAGCCTTCAGGGTGGCTGGTAAGCCGCACTGCGCCTGCCGCGTGTGTGAATTCGGATTGAAAGAATGCATCTTCCCACTGTGGTATCGACGCCACGTCAGAAGTGTCGGGCACGCGCATACTGCCGGGGCAGACTCGACCGTCTGTGTTCCAATAGGGAGCGGTCTTGAGTGGCGTTTCAGGCTTCGGGCGTGAACTCGCTGCGATCGCCCGCACGAAGAGGTCCCTGCCTGCAACTTTGAAGATCAGCGCCGGATGTGGGAAGACGAGACCGTTAAGCTTCCTCGCTTCTTCATCCGTCCCTCCGAAGAACATGACCCGCCGTCGCGGCCGTGACCACCACACCAGCATGTCAGGAGTGCGCGCGAGGACGTTATCGGGAAGGATTTCCGGCTTGACCTGTGCTCCGAAGCCTTGGGCAAGAGTACGCAGGAAGGCTGTGGTTAGGGCTTCACCGGGGGTGAGGTAAGGAATTCCAGCCTCACGCTCCGCCCACTCACAGGGAGTGTTGCTGATCACAGCGGAAAGCAGGAATCGGTGGCGAATGGCTGGGCCGCCGTGCGTGTGAATCCATCGCTCAAGCGTAATCCTGATGAAGGATGTTGGATCGTGTTCTGCCCTTTTCCAATCTCCAGGGACGGCAATATCCAACTCCACGAGAGTCTTGGCCAGCATTACAGCCAGGCGGTCATCGGCAACCAATCGGTGAACAAGCGGCACGGCGTTGAGTCGTGGTATTAGCAGACCACTTCCCTGTCCCATCAACTGACCGGAGGAAGCCAGCCGGGTGGGGCGTCGAGTGGTGTGCGGTTGTAAGTGCGCGCGCTGGCCTCGACTGCGGCAGCGCAAAGAGCGGTGGCAAGTTGCAGTTCTCGGCATCTCGCAAACCTCCCCACGAGTGTTCGGTAACGGGCGTGGCGGCCCTGGCGAAGTCTTTCAAGTTCCGCCAGGACCGCCCGCTTCGTCACCTCCTTGCTTGTTGGATTTCGGCTCATCGGGTTATCCCTTCGAGCCGATGGCTCGCGTGAATTGACTTGTCTTCTTGCGCTCCTCGGCTTTCCGCTTGGCTTCCTCCTGTGCTGCCTTGGCGGCAGCCTCCATGGTGGCCTTGGCTTCGGCTAGGGTGCTGGCGGTTTGCTGGTGGGTTTGGACGTAGCCGGCCAGATGCTTGCCGAGTTCAGCATCGAGTTCCTCGGGTGGGCCGGTATAGGTGAGTGGGGTGGTTAGAGCCGGGTTCTCGTCGGCCTTTGTCTGGGTGGGAATGACATTGACACGAAGCGTCTTGTCAGCCACCTTGGCCACTGTGATGAGCACAGTGCGGCCGGCGAGGAGCGGCATGAGTTCAATGAACACAGGACCTCCTTTTAGTGGCATAGGCGATGGCTTTCACCAGCGCCACGGGTGTTGTTAATTGGAAAGAGGATTGGGTTGTGGGTCAGTTTGTGGGAAGCGACGCTTCGTCTATGTGGCTGTTCCCAATAGATAAAGGTGGCTACGGGGGTAGTTTCCGACTTGGCTAGCGAGGATGCAGGAGTTGAGGGGGTTTCAGTCTACACTACGCCGTTACCCGCGATTAATCCCGCGAGTGCTCTGCCAGGACAAACTTCCTCGAAGGGGATTTCTGGACCGGAATAGCTTCCGAGTGGCTCGCTCGGCCACAATCTGATGAGTTCCCGCCGGGACCAGCCACAATGTCTTGCAGGGCTGCAAACCGCGGCTCGAAACAGATATGGCACATCATCCCTGCGTATTTCGGGATTGCGGGAGGTAGTCAACCCATGGCATTGCAAGATTTGGCCTGGACCGTTACGGCCCGCCGCAAATTAGGCTGATGATTCTGTTCCAGGCAAGACTCACATCCATAATGTGCTCGCGGGTTTGCTCCTCGGGGACAACGTGTTCGCGCACGCTTTTGACAAGACAGCGAACCGCGAGGAGATTGGCTCTAACCCTTTGTTTGTACAAATCGAAACTGGTGACGGATTTGCTATAGATGTGGGTCCACGTCGGACGGTTCGGGGCTAAGGAACGATAAAGGTTGAAGTTCCAGATTACTGGGCCAGCCATCGAGAGCATAGTGAGAACGCCTTGGAGAAAAACCGCGGCAAGGCGATGGTCCACAATGTACCTCGGGTCTCCATCCGTGAGGGCAATGTGACCTTTAGTCCCAGAAGGCTGAATATGAAAAGTGATTGGAACCCCGCCCACAGCTCCTTTGAGGGTGACGAGAGGCGAAGAGTGATCGAGGACAGAGAGTTCACAAGGCTCGAGTGTATTTGTGACTCGCCTTAATATGTCAAGCGCCCCGTACAACGACCGGTCCGTAACCATAGCATCCAGAAATAGCGGAGCCCCGAACCGGCGCGCGATCTTAGCGTATTGGATGAAAGCCGATGCTGCCTTAAGGCCCGCGAAATGGCCGTTCACGTGAAAGCACGCCACGTGGTCGGCGGCAGTGCGCATCGCCGTAGCGAGGAAGTCCGGCTTATGCGGATGCTCGCATAAGACGTGAATCCCCCGCTCAAGGAGGCCAAGAACCGCCTCCTCGCCGGATGTTCCCATAGCAGCGCAGGCGATATCAATGTCTCCCGGCAGGCTCTCAACCCGCTGGTATAAAGGGACTCCCGATTCCTTGGCTGCTTCCCTGGAACGCGCGCTGCCACGCGCAAGAATACCGGCGAGTTCAAACGTTCGGGGAGCTTGTCGGATGGCCTCACGATAGATCAATCCGTAGTTGGTTCCGCACACCAGCACGCGCACGCGTTTCATGGAAACGGCAGGGGCATAGAATAGCCGTAGCCCTGCGGCGATGAGATGAGAATACTCGCGGCGGCTTCCGGCACGAATGCAAAGCCCGCCGCTGGGATCAAAAACCCGGCACTTCCGAGACGCAATGCCTCGACAAGCAGGTATAGCAATCTACTCCCCACTTTTCTTTGATCGCTATGTCAATGTCAGCTTCCGTGATGCTGCCGTCGCGGGTCCATAGCCTCGCGACTTGGACCATGGAATGTTGAAAGCTTATGGCATCCCTCAAGAGCTTATCTGTTTCCAAGACTTTAAAAAATTCGTCGAGAGTTTTATCGGCCACGGGAGAGCCCTCCTGTTGAACAAGATTGACGGAAACTATGACCAGATTCTTGGCGGATTCTAACATATTCAAGCCCGACTTACAAGCGTTCTAAATCACCATCAGCAACTTCGGAATGCTGGCGGGTAGGAGCGCGCGGGAGACAGAGACAGCAAGGTTTCGACGCTTCAGTTGGGGCGATGCAAAAGTGAGTGCATTTTCAAGAGCACT
>Ga0208687_1001450_pt1 | contig 10674 bp, 10 predicted proteins | sample June2015DPH_6_10_FD_184695 | JGI IMG/M metagenome (GOLD analysis project Ga0208687, IMG submission 184695) | Peatland microbial communities from SPRUCE experiment site at the Marcell Experimental Forest, Minnesota, USA - June2015DPH_6_100... | ecosystem: Environmental > Terrestrial > Soil >...
TTCTTGTGGCTATGGCTCATGCCAGTCAGTCTACTGCTTCCTTTTCACTATCGATAGAGCCTTTCGACTCAATTTCGCCTGCCTTTTGACTCTATTTCTCGACGGACGCTAAACATGTACGCTAATTTAATAGAACAGGAGTTAACTATGTCTGAAATTATGGAAAAAAACTTCACGGTCACATCCCCGGCCCGGCTTGACCTAAGCAACATACGCGGCTCGGTGGAAATCCATCCCGGCGAAGAAGGTGTTATCCACATTCAACTCACAAAGGATGCAAACTCCGGCGACGCCAAACGCACTGAGATCGAACTCTCCCAGCCAACGGATGGTACCGTTAAGGTGGCCACACATTTCCCGGACAGCGCATGGAGCTGGCTGTTCGGCTCCTTCCCCTGCCGCGTCGATTATGTGGTCCAAGCGCCTAGAAAATGTTCCATAAAGATCAACGGCGTCAGCAGCGACGCAGTCGCCGAAGGGTTTGAAGGGGAATTCTCCTTCCATTCGGTCAGCGGTGAGATGACTTTGCGCGGCCTGACCGGTCCGGTGAAGGTTAATACCGTCAGCGGAAAAGTGGAACTGGCGGAACTGACCGGCGACCTGCACTTGACCACCGTCAGTGGCAAGGTTTCAGGCAAGCGCATCCGCGGACCTGTCCACCTGAACACGGTTTCCGGACAAGTTTCACTGGATGAATCAAGCCTGTCATCTGTCGATGCCACCACGGTCAGCGGTCGGATGGAATACCAGACGGCTTTCGGCGCAGGGCCCTACCACTTCCACTCCGTTTCCGGAGATGTTGAAATGTTGGTGCCGCTTGACACGCAGTGTTCGGCCGAACTGCACGCCATCAGCGGGAAGCTCTACACGAAATTGCCGGCGATTTCGATCGCGCGGCAAAACGGCAACCAGATCGCCGAGATCCAGGGAGGCGGTGTCAAGGTGTTCCTGCAGAGCGTTTCAGAAAACCTGTCGTTGGTTTCCTGAGAGCGCCTGACACCGGTTTTCTCGTATCCGCACAGGTCATCCCTTTTTTTCAAGAGCTGGGATGACCTTTTTTATTCCATAAGGATCATTGCGGGGGAAAAAATATGGTGGAGTTTTTCCATCACGATTCCCAAAGATCCGTATATTTTCTGTGTTTTGCTTGTAAAGAAACTGGTAAAATTATTCTTTCTATTGATCCACTGCCGATAGTGTGGAGATGGTTTTTATGCAAAAAGTAGGGAAAAAGGAGATTCCAACAATTTCGGCAACTTCTGGTGTCATAATTGCACCTCTCCAGGGTTGGACTTCACTTGGGTTGCGTGAAATTTGGGAGTATCGCGATTTAATCTGGTCCTTTGCCACACGGAATTTCCGGGTCCGCTACCGTCAAATGGCCTTGGGACCCCTTTGGAGCATCCTCAGTCCTCTGATCGACATGATCATTTTTAGCGCCATCTTTGGAGGCCTGGCAAAATTGCCTTCAGAGGGCGTTCCTTATTCGATATTCGCTTACACGGGTCTCATCCCATGGGGATATTTTTCCGGTATCACGAATGCCGCCGCGGGCAGCCTGGTCAGCGAGATGGATGTAATCTCCAAGATTTACTTTCCCCGCTTGGTCATCCCTTTTTCGAACGTTCTTTCACTCCTTTTTGACAACGTAATTTCCCTGTTAATTCTAATGGTAATGGTTTTATATTTTCACATCCCATTTACTTGGAGATTAATTCTCGTGCCGGCTTATTTGGCCCTGGCGGCAGTGGCGGGTTTGGGAATTGGTTTGTGGCTGGCAACGCTGGCGGTCCGATATCGGGACGTTCGTAACCTGGCAGGATATGGACTACAGGTACTAAAATTCGTCACCCCGGTCGTTTATAGCGCCAGCTTGATTCCGGAAAAATGGCAGACCGTATACCGTCTAAATCCGGTGTATTGGGTGGTGGAAGGATTCCGGTGGATCTTCCTGGGCTCCGGACAGGCGCCCAACTTGATGATCGGAATATCCGCCGCTCTGGCGGTGATTTTATTGATCACCGGGATGTACGTGTTCCAGCGCACGGAACGGACAATCGTGGATTGGTTATAGGATGAATGATATCGCAGTGAAAGCAGAAAACCTCGGCAAGCGTTATCGAATCAATGCGGCCGAGAATCGCTCCCGCACCCTAGGGAGGACGATGCTGGATATGCTCATTTCCCCCTTCAATTATTTGCACACCTCTCTCCAGGAACCATCGGCCGAAGAGACGCTTTGGGCCTTGCGAAATGTATCCTTCGAGGTCAAGCGAGGCGAAGTCCTGGGTGTATTGGGCCAGAACGGAGCCGGCAAGAGCACCCTGCTGCGGATTCTATCCAGGATCACCCTGCCCACAGAGGGATGGGCACAGACCTTTGGGCGGGTGGGGTCCTTGCTGCAGGTCGGTACGGGTTTCAACCCCGAGTTGACCGGCCGGGAGAATGTATATTTAAATGGCACGATATTGGGAATGAAGAAAAATGAAGTCGATCGGAAGTTCGACGAGATCGTGGATTTTTCCGGTGTGCAATCCTTCATTGATACCCCGATCAAACGCTATTCTTCCGGTATGATCGTCCGGCTGGGATTCTCCGTGGCGATCTTTTTGAATCCGGAAGTTTTATTGGTGGATGAGGTTCTTTCCGTTGGGGATGCCGCTTTTCGGCAAAAATCGCTCGAGAAAGTATATGAGCTGGTAAGCGAAGGTTGTTCGGTGATGTTTGTTAGCCATGACCTGTTTATGATCCAGCGCCTATGCAAGCGCGCTATCCTGCTGGAGGCGGGAAAAATCATCGAATCATCGGATACTTCTGTAATGATAGAACATTACCTGTCAAAAATCACCAATATTTTAGCACCCAGAGACTGGCTGGACCTGTCAACATCCATCCATCAAGGGACGGGAGAAGTTCGCTTCCTAAGAATATCCTATCACAGCGGAAACTCTGCGCTTGAAAATCAAGCATATCCGGATGGTCCCCTGGAATTTCAGCTGGAGGTCGAATCCGGGATTGTCGGAACTGTTTCTGGAGTTTCAATCAGTTTTTTCGATCTATCCGGCTTCCGGTTAATCAATGCTGGGGCAATTCGGAATTTTTCGATGAAACAAGGGTTGAATTCTTTCAGAATTTTAATCCATAACCTGCACCTAAAACCAGGCACGTATCTCTTGGCTCTCTGGCTGGTTGGGCCAGCCGAACTCCTTTTCGATCAAATTCTTTCGATGGCCTATATCAATGTGGTCCCCGAAATCGAACCGGTTGTTGTGGATATTAATCCATACCACGACAAAGTCACTTCCCAAGTGGATGTCTCAGTAGTTGACAATCTGCCTTAATAATTGAGATTAAGATAAAATCAATGCTACCACCTTCCAATGAGGAGAATCTTTTTTTTATGGATACGCTTGGCTATTTCAATATCAATAGGCCTGATGTGGTTCACGAAACAATCGATGGAGAAACCGTCATCGTCAACCTTGAAAATGGAATATATTACAGTTTGCGAAATTCTGGCGTAGATATATGGAATCTTATCGAAACCGGGGCGAACTTCGAAGAGATCACGAGTGCAATGATCGCCCGTTATGACGGTCCGCCGGAAAGCATCAAGAAAAACACCAATGAGTTGTTGATCGCTTTGCAGAAAGAGGGGCTGGTTCAAGTTTCATCAATCAAACGATCTGTCAGCCAGACACCGAAGGCTTTGCGGGAGGGCGGGAAACAGATATATGAACCCCCGTTGCTGGAAAAATATTCCGATATGAAGGAATTGCTTCTGTTGGATCCCATTCATGAGGTTGATGAAGAAGGCTGGCCTCACAAAGCAGAAGATGGTGATCAAGAATATGCCGGCGGGAAGGGATAACGCTTTACTGGAAGATGAATATCTAGCCTTTTTTCAATTCATCTACGCAATCTATAAAAAGGCGGAACGCAACGGAGGGGGATACCACGATCGTTTTTTCAGCATCGGCGACAGGACAGTTCGCTTGCGATTTGCCGGGAACGGACTAATGCCTGTCCTGACGCCTGCTTTGGCCCACCTGGAAATTCCACCAACGGATGTGCCAGAATTGATGGTGCTAATCTGGGATAGCGTATCCACAGGGACAGATCTCCCGTCGATCATCTCACGCTACTTTGATTCTTTGGGTGAATGGTGGATCCATCTTGGCAGGCGTGGAGAGATCAAGGAGCTGACGAACGAACGAATCCGCTCTGCGTACCACCTGGGCCCGAATATTTTTAGCATCATCGATCTTAAGGAAAACCTGTCTTTGTACTGGGTGAAAGATGCCCAGGCATTACCCTACTACGAAATCGGCTCGCCTTTGAGGACCATTTTGCATTGGTGGGCGGATCAGGGGTCATATCAATTTGTCCATGGAGGAGCAGTCGGCCTGCCGACCGGTGGAGTTTTGCTGGCAGGCAAGGGAGGAACGGGAAAGTCAACCACCGCCCTGGCCTGCCTAGAGGCCGGCCTGTTATATGCCAGTGATGATTATTGCCTGGTCAAAACGGATCCGGAACCGTTTGTGTACAGTGTGTACAATACAGCAAAGCTGCGCGGGGATCTTGATTTGAAAAGGTTCCCTCACCTAGCTCAGCTCGTCAGTAATAAGAGCCGGCTTGAAAATGACAAGGCTGTGTTATTTCTGCAACAACATTTTCCAGAGAAGGTCTGCCGCGGCTTTCCCATCAAGGCAATCCTGCTGCCGATATTGACGGATAGGCAAGAGACCAGAATAAGGGGCGTGACAGCAGGGGAAGTCCTGATGGCTCTGGCGCCCTCCACGCTTTTTCAATTGCCGGGCGCAAACACTGGGGCGATAAAAACGATGTCGAAACTCGCCCATCGGGTTCCAGGATATGTTCTGGAACTGGGAACGGATATTGCAAAGATCCCTGAACCGATCCTGGGCCTGTTAACAAATGGATAAGCCGAGGATTATGAACGATGCCTTAGTCAGTGTGATCATGCCTGTTTATAACGGGGAAAAATTAATGGCCGAGGCAATCGAAAGCGTTCTCAGGCAAAGCTACCGGCCGATCGAAATCATCATAATCGATGACGGGTCAACCGATGCGTCCGCCAAGATCGCGGCCAGGTATCCAGACCAGACCCGTTATTTTTACCAGGCTAATGCTGGTCCTGCGGCCGCGCGCAACCTCGGTATCCGAAAGGCAAAGGGGGAATTCATCGCCTTCATCGATGCAGACGATCTCTGGCCGAATGATAAACTTGGCGCGCAGATGCGGTGTTTTGAAGCTTTTCCTAGTGTCGAACTCGTACAGGGGCTGATCAACAGGATCAAACTTCCAAATCAGGTTAAGGGCCGTTTAATCGGCGCAGAAATCGATTTCCCTTTCATCTACACCAATCTTGGTTCCATGGTAATGCGCCGGCGCGTTTTCAAAAAGATCGGATATTTCGAAGAAAATCTCCCGTTCCACGAAGACACGGATTTCTGGCTGCGTGCCAGAGAGGCCGGGTTATTAATCCTGGTTCAACGGAAATTAGCCCTGGTTTATCGCATTCACGGGCGTAATATGACCACGGGGGAAGATTTAGAAACGACAGGGCTATTGAACATCGTGAGGAGATCCATCGTGCGGCGAAGAGCAGCCGGCCCGGTAAAAGACATCGGCAAACTGAGCTATATCACTGACCTTCTGGAAAAAGATCAACAAAGGCATGGCTGGGAAAAACAGGAACCGGTATCCTGGCCACTCGTCAGTATCATTCTATATGCCAACGGTAATCATCAACAATTTAGTCAGGCCTTTGAAAGCATTCGCAGCCAGGATTATCATCCAGCCGAATTGATAATTGTCGGCGCCAAGTTGGGTCAGATGGAGGAATTGAATGCCGACACTTATGACCATGTATCCTTAATTAATGACCGTGCAGATCTGGCATCCGGACTGAATGCAGCCCTTAATATATCAAAGGGGGCAATGCTTGCCTTCCTGGATGCAGAAGGGGTATGGGCTTTCGATAAATTGAAGACCCAGGTTGCTTACCTGCTCGAGCATTCCTCGGATGGGTACGTGGTAGGAAGAACCCGCAATATCCTCATGCCCAATTTGAGCTATCCAGCCGATTTGATCGACGAGTTTTCCTTACGGAAGAGTATGGGAGATCTATTAAGCACACTCTTAATCAGAAGGACAGTTGCTGAAAAAGTAGGAGAGTTCCGGTCTGGATTGGCAGGAATGGAAGAAACGGATTGGCTCTTGCGCGCAAAGGACCAGGGTTTTTCTCAAAAAATGCTTCCAAATGTATGTCTCTTCAGATTCGTCCAACCTGATTTCCATGTAGTAGGGATTGACAAAATGAAAGCCGCCCTGCTGGAGACTGTTCGATCTTCCATTCATCGAAAACACAACAGCTCCTGAATTCGAGCTGAAATCCATCCCCAGGAAACCCCCATGAATTTTCCACGTGTCAGCATCGTAACCCCATCCTATAACCAGGCAAATTTCCTTGAAAATACGCTCGCTTCCGTTCTCGAACAAGACTATCCGAACCTGGAATATTTCGTCATGGATGGAGGTTCGACGGATGGATCCGTGGAAATTATCCGGAAATACGCGAAATACCTGACATACTGGCAAAGCCAGCCAGATGGCGGGCAGGTGGAAGCGCTCAATACCGGCTTCCACAAAGCCAGCGGTGAAATATTTGCGTTCCTGAATTCGGATGATTTCCTGCTGCAGGGTGCAATCCATCATATGGTTGCATTATATGAACAATTTCCATTGGCGGCTGGTTGGGTAGGGGGCGGGCACAGCATCGCCCAGGATGGCTTTATCATCCAAACCCGCCTGCCTCAAAAGCTCGTACGGGATGAATTGGCCAATTGGTTGGAAAATTGGTTTTACCAGCCGGCGTGTTTCTTTTCAGCTGTTATTGCCCGGACAGCAGGTCTGTTCAACCCGGCCTACGAAAATGTCTTTGATTTCGACTTCTGGATGCGGATCACCAGGCTGGGCAGGTTGATCCCAACCTCAAAAATCATCGCCGCAGCCACGGTTCACCCGAATGCGAAAACCCAGAAATACATGGCCAGGATGTATAGCGAAACCCAGGTTGTCCAGCAGTCTTATGGATATGAATCCTTCGCCGAAATTACTCAGACCTTAATAGATCAACACAGGTCAGATAAGCCGATTAGTGCCGTGGCGAGAATAATGTATTTGACTCAGTCGCAAAAGCAAAAAGTCCCAGATCGATTCGTTCGACTGCCTGAAAGGCCTATGGATGTGTGATTTCCTCGATATTTTGTTGCTTTAAAATTTTATGAAAATTCTTTATTGGACCTCTCAGTTCTGGCCGGATATAGGTGGTATTGAGATCTTAGCTATGCGAACTCTGCCGCCATTAGCAGACCGCGGCTATCAATTTTTGGTCGTCACCTCCCACGGAAGATCGGAACAACCTGATTTTATGGAATACCAAGGGATTCCAGTCCAACGGTTCCCTTTCTGGTCAGCTCTGACGAAAAATGATGTTCCTCTGATACTGAAAATTCTAAAGCAGATCGCCGACCTGAAACTTACATTCAAACCTGACTTGATTCACTTTAATTTTTCAGGCTACACAGCTTTCTATCAAGTTGCAACTGCCAGAAATCATCCGACTCCGACCCTGATTTCTCTGCACAGTGACTTGACAGGATTAAGAACCGGACCGGGCACCACCGTAGGGAAACTTTTCCAGCTCGCAGATTGGGTCACTGCAGTATCCAAATCAACCCTGGAAAGTGCCCGGGAAACCATTCCCGGGATTATCGGTCGGTCATCGGTGATCTATGGTTGCGCGGAAGAAATAAAAATGGTACTAGCGCCTTTATCGTTCAATCCTGCCTGTATTTTAGGCATCGGCCGCCTCACCTATGAAAAAGGGTTTGATTTACTGTTAGATGCAATCAGTCTCATTGTGGACCGTTACCCGAATCTATCCATTAAAATAATCGGTGACGGTCCGGAACGTGCTTCCCTGGAGCAACAGACGATCAAACTGAGATTGATAGACAAGGTTGAATTGATGGGAAATATTTCTAACGATGATATACCAAAGTATATTAATGCTGCCTGCCTTGTTGTCGTTCCATCACGATATCAAGAACCCTTCGGAATTGTCGCGGTCGAAGCCGCTCTGATGGCCAGACCGGTCGTGGCAGCCAATGTTGGCGGCCTGGCCGAAATCGTTGTGAACAATGAAACCGGCCTCCTGGTAGAAATGGAAAACTCCCGGGCGTTTGCGGACGCGATCGTTGCAATACTTGCCCAGCCTGAAAAGACTATACGGATGGGCCTGGCAGGGCGGTTGCGCGTGCAGAAAGAATTCAACCTAGCAAAATATGTGGATGCGTATGATATGTTATACCAACAAATGGCGACCAACCAGTTTCCCATGACAGGAGTTAGATTGGATGAAAATGCCGATTGAATTGGCACCGCGCGTGAGCGTGATTGTGCCCGTCTATAATGGGGAGCGTTTTCTGGCCGAGGCAATCGAAAGCATTCTGGCCCAGACCTATCCTTCCTATGAAATCATTGTTGTAGATGATGGCTCCACGGACCAGACGCGTGAGATTGCCCTATCTTATCCCATCGTTAAATATCTTTATCAAGCCAATGCTGGCACGGCGGCAGCCCGCAACCGGGGGATAGAGATGGCACGGGGTGAATATCTGGCCTTCCTGGATGCAGATGACCTATGGATGCCTGGTAAACTTTCGTCGCAGATGGCCGCTTTCGAGGCCGATCCAGCCCTGGAAATAGTTGGTGGATACGTTGAACAATTCGTTGAACCCGGTCTGACAGGAAAATTTTCCATTCCTGCCGGACCTGTACCCGGATATTCGACCATCGCGCTGCTCATCAAACAAAGCGCGATGCCTTCGATAGGTCTGTTTCATGAAGATTTCCAGAAAGCCGAGACTGTGAGTTGGTTCGCGGGAGTCATTGATAAAAACCTGAAGATCTTGTGGTTGCCGGAGGTGGTCGCCAGGCGCAGGATACACGGGAAAAATACAAGTTTATTAAATCACCAGGAAAAAAACAATGCAATTATCCATATCCTAAAAAATTCAATAAATCGTAAGCATGCTGAAAGACATAAAAAGGATCATTCTTGAAATGAAAAAGGTCCTGCTTATCGGTGCGGCAGGTACCATAGGTACCTCACTAAGAAAATATTTAGACAACCAATATCATTTTCGCTGTCTAGATATCAGACCAGTGAAACAAGAAGCAGACGCGGTTACTGCCGACATCAAGGATTTCGAGTCCCTATTGCATGCCATGGCTGGAGTTGAAGCCGTTATCTATCTGGCGACAAATCCCGACAGGAACCAATCATGGGAAAAGGTTTATGCGCATGGGATTGCCGGGACTTATAATGTTTTTGAAGCGGCGCGCAGGGCCGGTGTAAAGAAAGTGATTTATGCCATTCCACCGCTGTGCTGGGCTGGAGGGAAATGCAGCAGAGAAAATGGACTTCATCTCACATGCCGATCCCTCCAACTAGCCTGTATGGGGTTGGAAAAGCCTTCGGCGAGTTATTGCCAAAGCATTACGTTGAAACCTACGATATATCGATTATCTGCCTGCGGATTGGTTCCTTCTTTGATAACCCACCTTATCCACGAAGTCTTCAAGATGATATCCTGCGAGCCTGGTGCAGCCCGGAAGATCTGGCACAGTTGGTTTCCCGTTGTTTGGAGACAGAAAACCTTGGTTTTCAGGTTTTTTATGGGGTATCTAATAACAAGCGCCGCTCATGGGATATCGATAATGCCAGGAAACTGGTAGGGTATCATCCAAAAAGTAATGCAGAAAATATCATTAAGGCTTTCAGAGGAATGGATAAAAAAAGATTTACCCAAGAGCATATCCTGTTGATGCAGGCAGCGATTCAGGATGGGCCGGGATCGTTCGAAAGCTGGCAAAAATGGCTTGCATTGGTCGACATCGAAAAGGAACCTCTGGACTCTATCTCTTACCGGTTATTACCATTGGTTTACCATAATCTGGCCGGGCAGCATGTCGAGCATTCTTTGATGATCAGGCTTAAAGGTATCTACCGGCGCAGTTGGCTGGAAAACCAGCTTTCCCTTCAACAAGTGGTGCCATTTATCACCCAATTGCATGACAGGAATATCCCGATCCTGCTCTTGGACGATTTAACCTCGATTCTGCGTCTGTACGATGGCCAGGGAGTAAGGCGAGCCTACTCATTGGATATCCTGGTACAACCAGATGATATCCACAGGCTATTGCGTTTTTTGGAAGAGTCGAATATTTGGCCAAAGGTCAGTTATGGAAATAGTTTTCTAAAAGTCGAGACTCCCCTTGAGATCTGGCCACCTTTCGACCTATCTCTCAGTGTTACCTGGCGCGCTCTACCGGCAATTAAAACCAGCGAGCAGGCGCTGGCGGTCTGGCAAGCAGGGACTCCGGCAGTTCTGGGGAATTGTCCGGTGTTCACGCTTGACCTGGAAACCCATTTTTTGCGGACCTGCCTGCGGGCAATTGGCGCTCGTCCGGAAGCGGCTTTTTTTGCTTTGATCGATGTTGCCTGGATGCTGGGGAAACAAGCGGATAAAATGGATTGGGAAAGAGTAATCGAACTCACCTGGTTAAACCATCAAGTCTTGC
>Ga0208687_1001458_pt1 | contig 10619 bp, 11 predicted proteins | sample June2015DPH_6_10_FD_184695 | JGI IMG/M metagenome (GOLD analysis project Ga0208687, IMG submission 184695) | Peatland microbial communities from SPRUCE experiment site at the Marcell Experimental Forest, Minnesota, USA - June2015DPH_6_100... | ecosystem: Environmental > Terrestrial > Soil >...
AGATCAGCCTGGGAACTCTCAACAAAAGTGGGCATGATTTGACCTTGTCCATTACCAATAATTACGGTGCGCCGATCACGATCACTTCCTTGCATGTCACATGGAACCAACCGATCGCCCAGACTCTGGATACCGTAACCCTTAACGGTGCCCAGATCGGAAATCCAATGGATGCCACCTCCCCGACACGGTTGCCTGAGGACCATCCCTTTGTCGGCCCCGCCTCCCTTCGCCGAATATCCAACGGGACTACAGCAACCCTGACAATAACTTTCTCGCATCCCCCCGATATGACCGGGTACACGGTACAGCTCGGTTTTAATATTGGGTGCCCGGTTTCAGCTTCCAGATAAATCTCCAAATTGCCCACCCATTCCACCGTGCAACCCATGCTGTTAACTGACATCCATACTGGCTCCACTTTCCAGCAGTACCAGCTGCTGGAAAAGATCGGCTTGGGTGGGCAGGGAGAGGTATGGTCCGCATTGGACAGCCTCCACCAACTGATCGTCGCCATCAAGTTCAATGAGATTCCCATCTCAGATCTGGAAAACAAGGACGATCAGGACTTCGCCCATCAGATGGATCGGCTGGTCGAGCTCAGACATCCCCACATCCTTCCGGTCTACCAATATGGAAGGTCAGGGCGGATCCAGTATCTGGTCTCGCCCTTTATGCCCGGCGGCACGCTCCAGGACAGGCTCAAGTCGGACTCCTTCACTACCGCCGACGCCCTGGACATCGCGACCGGGATCGCTGCAGCGTTGGATTATCTGCATGCCCAGGGTGTGGTCCACCGCGACCTGAAGCCGGGCAATGTCCTGATGGATCTGAGCCAGACCGCCTACGTGGCCGATTTTGGCCTGGCACTCTTCATTTCGCCCACGACCGAGATATTGCACACCGGGCGGGGAACGCCACCCTATGCGCCGTCCGAACAGCATACCAAGTCCCGCATGACGCCTCAGTCGGATATCTTCAGCTTTGGCGTCACGCTGTATGAACTCTTCACAGGCCAGCTGCCCTGGAAAGGGGAAAAAGTCCTGGGGATGCAGCAGTTATCTTCCGGGGATGAAATCCCCGATCCACGCGAGATCAATCCGGCCCTGCCTCCAATATTGGTTAAAGTTTTGCGCGCCATGACCTCGGCTGACCCTGCAGCCCGGCCCCCCACCGCCGGGGAAGCCATGCGATTCATTCTCACGCTTTTCGATCGGCCTGCGGCTCCCAGCCCGGCTGCTGCATCCCTGGACGAAGCTGCTCTTCGCAGGATCGACGCCCAACTCCTGCTCGAACGCGCTCTAAGCGGTTGGTCGCTTAAGAAAGGGACTGTCCTCAGCCTGACCAAATTTGCCCTGATCGACACCGCCATCCGGCAGACCCCACCGGATAGCCTGCCGGTCGGCGAACTGCAATTCATGCTGCTGCATGCTCTTACCTACGGCTACAACGATGATATCTGGTGGAGCCAGTTGACCAGCCTGCGTGAGCGGCTGGCGGTTGCGACCGCCCTGCTGCAGAGGCACATCGAAATGATCGGGGCACGCGTGGTCTACCATTTGACCCATGACCCGGAGCTGGGCAGTGGTGAGAGCCTGATCCCGAGGGAAACGACTGATTCCCTGCTGGAGTTGGCCTCCACAGGCGATGATCCTTTTTTGCAAGAGCAAGGAATGGAAGCCCTGAAAAGCCTGACCCCCGCCTCACCGGAATGGCGCGATCTGGCGTTCAGCCCGGAACAGGATGAAGCGCTGGGCCGCCTGGCACTGGCCGGGACCGCCCAGAGCGGGCAAGCCGCCGAACTGATCGGCCGCCTGCGCTCGCGGCGCGCGGTGAAAATCGTCCTGCAAGGCCCCGACGATGAGCAGCGTGCCGCTGTCCTGATGGCCATCCAGCAGGTAGCCGGCAGTCTCCCGGCGTTGACCCCGGCCCGGGTGCGGCTGGGGGTATCCTTTACGTGGATCCTGCAGCGCCTCTTTGTCCATCCCTGGCGGCTGCTGGCAGGCTATGGGCTGGCATTCCTGGGCGCCTCCCTGGGGTTCGGATTCTATGCGTATCTGGCTTATTCGTATCGCTACCCCGGACACCTGCTCGAAATGGTCGGGATCAATGCCTCCATCACGACCGGGATCTTCCTGGGGGCTTTCTTCGGGTTCGGCCTGGCATTGACACGCCAGATAGCCAGCCGGTACTGGGGCAAAAGTGTTCTCCTGGGTACGCTTCTGGCAGGCGTGATCGGAGGCGCGGCGTTATCCGCCGGCTTGTTCGTCTACGATGTCGTGGCGCTGAACACGCCGCCTACCGGACTGTTCATCCCGGCCGGCTGCCTGTGGGCCGCGCTAGGTTTTGCCCTCGCCACGCGCCTGCGCTCCCGCTTGGGGCAGTTCGGTCTCTCCCTGGTTGCACTCTTCACGGCACTAGCAGGAACCTGGTGGTTGGCTCTCGCTTTTGGCAACCTCTCGACCGATCTGCCGATCATCAGTTTCGACCCGGGGCCCATCCTGCTGATCCTGGGGTGGATGCTCATTGTCGCTCTACCGCCGGCGATCCTGACCAACCTGATGGTCCTGACGGATCAAGAAGACTGATTGCATCAACGGCCTTTCATCTTGAAAAACCGATCTGTGGGTGCCGTATCCATGCTCGTTCGGGCAGTTCCAGCTGCTGGCGGCTCATCCTTCGAGCTTTTTACGGGAGTTCTATTCAGCAGAAGCATTTTTTAACACGATCCCGCGGAAGACCGCCGCGGGACTAGCTCCCGCGGAAGAACAGCGCGGGACAGGCGGGAACCAAGGTACACGAAGGGGAAAAGAACACGAAGGAAGCCCTGGTTTTTGAAGAACAGATTAGTTCTGAGAGCGGCAGTATCCCCTGCCGCACCCTGCGGGTATCCCTTTCAGGGACAAGTTGCTTCGCGAGGGACAAGTTTCGTTTCCTGGAAACGAAAGGAGAAACGAATGTCTCACCCGACCGGCGGCTCACGAGCCGGCATGAAAAGACTAATTGAGGGCGATTGGATGCATCCATCCTCAGCACTAAGGGTACCAACTTTGTTCGGAATATGAAGTTATAATCGATCATGCTCTTACCCAAATTATCGAAGCCTCTGACCATCAAAATGATAAAGCCACCCGAATCTAAAGAGAATAAATCTATTCTTGCATTATTGACAACCAGAACCTTGCGAAAGGTTCCAGAAATCACCATCTATTTTTGGATTATAAAATTATTGACCACCGCCCTGGGTGAGTCAACCTCAGACTACCTGGTGCACCAAATCGATCCGGTTATGGCAGTCGTTCTTGGATTTATTGGTTTTGCCATCGCTGTGGTACTTCAGTTTAAGGTGCGTCGATACATACCCTGGATTTATTGGTTTACGGTCACCATGGTTGCCCTGTTCGGTACCATGGCCGCTGATGTGATCCATATTGTATTAAAAGTGCCTTATGCCATCTCGACGGTATTTTTTGCCGTTGTCCTCGCCATTATTTTTTTGATCTGGTACAAAGTTGAGAAGACCCTATCGATCCATAGTATCCATACCCCTCGCCGTGAAATTTTTTACTGGATCGCAGTCATTGCAACCTTTGCCCTGGGTACTGCAGCCGGGGATTGGACTGCCATCACCTTGAAGCTGGGCTTCCTGACTTCCGGGGTTTTATTCGCCTTATTATTTGCGATCCCTGCAATTGCTTATTGGAAGCTTGGATTGAATGGGATAATTGCTTTTTGGTTTGCTTACATTATGACCCGGCCGTTCGGCGCCTCCTTCGCCGACTTATTTGGGAAAGCCAAGGCAGCCGGCGGCCTGGGCTATGGCAACGGATTGGTCAGTGCAGTGCTATTAATATTGATCATCGGTTTTGTCAGTTATCTGGCAGTTTCTCGAAAGGATATCAAGAGCAACCAATCGGTATAGCGTGATATCTTCGGAGTAACCGGTATTCTCCGGCTTTCCCCACATTCAGAGGAAAAGTATTGAAAAGAAAAAGGAGCGGGGCCGTTAGCGGGCCTCGCTCCTTCTTGTTCCATTATACGTTCATCCGATCAGGATCGTCAGCAGATGCAAGGGCGCCTTGAGGATGGCGCTCCAACCGGCCTGCCGCTTCCCCCTGGCTTGTGCCTAGGGATGGTTCGCTGGAGCGTATCCGTCCATCATCAGGTTTCGCCGTTTTTCGTGTTCGAGAGCGGCCATGTTGATTTCGTACGCGTTTCTCCAGGCATTCCGTTTTTCTGGAAGCGTATTGATGTAGAAGTTAACCATTTTGTTCTCCTTAAATAAAAACAAGTCTTTCGTTCATCCGACATTTCTCTTCGCAGTATGCGAAGACTCACGACTTGAATACCCAATAACAAGGGCTTTCCTGCGTGATCTTCGACGCCTACGAGGTTGGCTGTCGGGCTGGAACAGAAGACTTGCTCTACCCCGGAGTTAGGGTTCCCCGATCAAAAGATTCGGCGTTAAACAATCAATTACTGGATTACTATACAACAAATGGTACCCCTTTGCAATAAATCGCCCAATTTTCATACAGAAGGTACACATTTGGGCCTGGACTATGGGCGCAGCAGACCGGATATTCTTTCAGGCAGCCACAGCAAAGCGCAAGCCCCTGCGGGGCTAAAGGCGAGGGCGCTTCAGCTTCCTTGCGCGATGAGCCGGGGGATTCATCTAATCGACTTATCCACCACAGTGATCAAGGGCAGCCATTCACTTCGCAAGCGTATATTGTCCTTAAGTCTGAGTAAAACATTACCCCTTCCAGGTGCAGACGTGGCAATTGGCGCTGGTTCCTTCACGGAATATAGAGTAAAGTTGGGTAAACCTAATCACTCAAGAAAGGATTTCCTAATGGAAAAAGATCTCGTATGTCGCATGGATGTCGACCCCAAGACTGCCACCAATAAATCAGAATATAACGGAAAGATGTATTATTTTTGCTCGCCCGGATGCAAAAAGGACTTCGACAAGGAACCGGAAAAATACATTATGACGGAAGAACAAACCCAGCATCACCACTAGAATTCCAAAATAAACACCTGAACAAGTGATTCAAAAGATATCGTCATAGAAGTGACCTGTGCAAAGCACAATCAGGCCGATCTATTCAACGCGGGAACCAGCAAATCTCCCCCAAGTGGCGGAGATAAAAACTCCCCTTTCGGCGGATATGGCCGGGGGGGATTTGAAGTACTATTTGTTTATGATGCGCGAATATTTTAATGAGGCCTTTGAAAATGGCAAAACTTAGTGCTTTTACGAAAAATAACCTGAACAAGCAAGGATTTGGAAAATTGGATGAGGAGGCGAAAACCCGCTTTGCATTGCCACTGCGGTTCTCGCCCGGATTAGGGACAATTTTGATCGTGGTCGGACTGTTACTGCAGTCACCCATCTGGATTGGGGTCATGGCTCTGGTTGCGTTGGGCGGAGCCCTGTTCCCCAACGGCATGATTCTTGATCTGGTTTACAACCTCGGTATTCGTCATTTATTCCATGCGCCGCCGCTTCCATCAACGCCAACACCGCGACGCTTCTCCTACATACTTTCCACTGTCCTGCTGACAGGTTCAGGTTTGTCATTTTATTTTGGGCTACCGGTGCTGGGGTTTATTCTGGGAGGAATGGTTGTCATAGGAGGCACAATCCTTACCACTACGCTCTGGTGTTTTGGATCGTGGTACTACAGGCTATTCTTCAGACATGCTGCAACAGAATAGAGCAGCCAAATATGAAAAAAATCAATTGTCTGGTTCTGGCCATCCTGGCTGGTCTATTCCTGGCGGCCTGCGGATCACATATCCAGCCGGAACCGTCGCAGGGAACCGGCTGGGGGACCGGGGTCTTTAACACGAACGGCGAACGGATCTATTTTACTGCCACGAGCGACCGCGGCACTGCAATCACCTACACGGGTGGTCCAGGATCGAACGGTTGGATGATGGGTGGTGGTCAGTTGACGTGTGCCTCCTTCCATGGACCTGACGGAAAGGGCGGCGTACATAGCATGGGTATGATGCAGACAATGGATGCCAAGGACATACGCTGGTCAACTTTACAAAATGATTACGATGCCCAAAAATTTAAGCTGGCAGTTACGGAAGGGAAGGACTCGGATGGTTCGCAGTTTAATTCAGATATGCCGCGCTGGAATATGTCCGACGAGGATTTGGCCGACTTGATCACATATCTAAAAACCTTGCCTTAACTATTTGACACGGGTTGGTAATGGTGTTACGGAAGGAGAAATAGCGTGAATGAGGAACACGAACCTCACGAGGCGGAGACGCACTTAACGGCGGGGATCATTCGTTAATGGAGCATCATTCCGGGGAAGATCACGCCAACAGCCATGCTGATCCCGGCCAGGAAGCCATGGATCACGGTGGAATGCATCTTGCGGAAACCGAAGGCGCCTCTCACGAGCACCACAACGGGCAAGCAATGCCGGCGGAACACGCCGCGCCAGCTGGCGCCGCATCCTGCGGGCTTTTTACGGGGATTCTATTCGGCGGAGGCGGTTTTTAACACGATCCCGCGGAAGACCGCCGCGGGACTAGCTCCCGCGGAAGAACAGCGCGGGACAGGCGGGCACCAAGGTACACGAAGGGGAAAGAACACGAAGGAAAACCTGGTTTTTACAGAAGAGATTGGTCTCAGAGCAAAAGCCTCTGCGGGGCTGCAGGCGAGGGCGCTTCAGCGTCCTTGCGCGATGAGCCGGGGGATTCATTCCGCTACGATCCCAGCAGTGAAAAACAGGAAAAAGTCCGGAGGGTAGTGTGAACTTGGCGAGTAAAGCTTTCAAGATTACGATTTAATGCGCTTATTTTTAATGATGATCTTCGGGGATGGCTTATCCCGGTTTGGATTTTCCGGTTCTTCCTTTATTATTTCCAAGAATCTTGCTCTAAATTCGGCATATTTGATCGCATCCAAAGATGAATTGGCTGTAGCAAATAAGGAATAAATTGCAATAAATGTGAAGACAAGAAAGTTTAACTTTGGATAAATATATACAGTGGTTGACAAGGCATAAGGTAATATACCAATAAATAAGGAAATTGCAAGAATAAATCGTATCATCTCAATAAATCGGGGAAAACAAGAAAGAAACTGAAGCCTATTAAATTTTGACATAAGCTGTTAAAATTTAATAATCATGTTAGACAAACTTGAATTGAACGCCATACAAGACGAAAACGCCCGGAAATTAATCAGGCAGCTAGCGAACCTGGTGGAAAAATTGTCGGCGGACTTGCGGGATGCGCAGGTCGAGAATCAACGTCTGCGGGATGAAAATAATCATTTGAAAGGGGAGCAAGGCAAGCCCAGGATCAAAGGGAATACGCCAAAATCGCCACCGACCAATCACTCTTCGGAAAGCGAACGTCATCAATCGCGCCAACGGCACAAGAGGAGTAAGAAAGCCGAAATCCAGATCGATCGGGAGCAAGTGGTTGAAGTGGATCCTGCTGTTTTACCCAAGGATGCCAGGCTCAAGGGGTATGAAGACGTGATGGTGCAGGACATCTTACTGCAGACAGACAATATTCGATTCTACAAGCAGAAATACTATTCTGCCTCGACCCGAAAGACCTATTTAGCCGAACTGCCGCGCGGATATGAGGGTCAGTTTGGACCAGGGATCAAGGCGCTGACACTGGTTTTTTACTATGGTATAGGAACCAGTGAACCGAAGATACTAGAATTCTTTGAGAATGTAGGCATACACATCTCAGCGGGGGAAATATCAGACCTGCTGATCAAAAAGCAAGAGAGCTTCCATGCGGAAAAGGATGCAGTGTATGAAGCGGGATTGCAGAGCAGTCCATGGCAACAAACCGATGATACGCTGACCCGAGTAGATGGACAAAATCAACATTGCCACGTGGTGTGCAATCCGGTCTACACCAGTTACCATACTCGAGCGAGCAAAGAACGGCTGAGCGTGTTGGATGTACTGCGCAATGGACGCAAACGCCTGTTTCGGTTGAATGAGGAAACCATCGGATACCTGCGAGGCATATCCTGGTCGAAAGCAGCCTGGCGAAAGATCCAGAGTTGGAAAAGTGAACAGGATTGGGAAGAGGCGGCATTTCTGGAGCGACTGGGTGAAGGTTTACCCAGATTGAGCGATCAGCAACGCAAAACAATGATCGATGCCGCAGCGGTCGCAGCGTATCATGCGCAAAGGGATTATCCGGTCGTGCAGGTATTGGTTTGTGATGACGCACCTCAATTCAACTGGCTGGGTCAGGAGATGATGTTATGTTGGGTGCATGAAGGCAGGCATTACAAGAAGTTGACACCTGTGATTGCAATGCATCGCGAATTACTGGATGATTTTCTGAAACAATTCTGGGAGTATTACCACCAGTTGCTGAACTACTGCCAACAACCTACAGTGGAAGAGCGTCTGCGACTAGAGACTGAATTTGATGACCTGTTCTCAAGCCACAGCGGATATGATGCACTGGATCAAAGAATTGCTAAAACCAAAGCCAAGAAGGATAGTCTGTTATTGGTATTGCAATATCCCGAACTACCCTTGCATAACAATGCCTCGGAACTGGGGGTACGACAGCGAGTGCGCAAACGGGATGTCAGTTTTGGACCACGTACTGAGGATGGAAAGCGGGCCTGGGATACTTTCGCGACCCTTGCGGAGACATCGAAAAAACTGGGAGTAAGTTTCTATCGCTACCTGCATGATCGCATATCTATCGATAACCAGATTCCGCGGATGGCTGATCTGGTCAAAAAACGTGCCAAAGAACTCAATTTGGGTTGGTCGTTCTCCAAACTTTAACTCTGCTACCCCGATTTATTGAGATGTTACAAAATATTGTACAACTAAAACTGTCTTCTGACACATGCTTGCGATTATGTAATGTAAACCAGCCCCAGCAGCCTGCGGCTTGCGCCTGCCGGGGGCCGGGGGCGGGGCCGGCCGCAGCCGCGGGAATTTACACCATTTTTACAAGCCGGTCACCGGGCCGTAATGCCGCCTGGGTATAATGAGGATAATACAATTCGAAAGGAGTAATAATTATGAATGGACTCGGTTTATTGGCGGCGATCCTGACTCAATTGCCGGTGTACCTGGTCTGGCTGGTGGGCGTGATCCTGGCGCTGGTTGGCTGGAAGAAACATCCGTCCGTCTCCCTGGTGGCGCTGATCGGCTTCGTGATCCTGGTCCTGCTGGCATTGTTCACCCAGATTACCACGGTGCGGCACGGCGTGAACTGGAGCCAGGCTGGAATTGCCTTCCTGGAGGCATTGATCCGGGCGGGCGCCTGGGGGCTGGTGCTGGCGGCGATCTTTGGGTGGAGGAAATGAGGGGGGAGAGGAATTCGGAGGGGAAAGGATTTTAACACAAAGGCCACAAAGGGTCACTAAGAAAAAATAATACTCTGTTCCTTCGTGTTACTTAGTGCCCTTCGTGGTAAAAAGCAACCTGGACGAATAGGAAAAGAAAAGATATCAGCGCGATTCCGCGGGAGAGCACCGCGGAACAGGCGGCCACCAGGGATCACGAAGGAAATATCATTTTCAGGAACAGACTTTGATCTCCCTTGACAAATATACGTCAATGGCGTATATTCTTTGGGTGGAATACCATGGTCATTATTGAGACATCCATTTTTACTCGGCGGGTGATGGAACTCCTGCCGGACGAAGAATATCGCCTCCTCCAGGCTACATTGGTAGACCGGCCGGATGCCGGACCTGTCATACCAGGCAGTGCAGGTCTGCGAAAAATCCGCTGGAGCGCCTCTGGCCATGGGAAACGCGGCGGCGCACGCATCATCTATTATTGGGCTGTCGCGCAGGATCGTATCCTGATGTTGTTCATTTATGCAAAAAACGAAAGTGCTGATCTCACTCCTGGCCAGATAAAAACGCTCAGGCAAATTGTGGAAAAGGAATATCCATGAAAGACGAATTGTTCAACGAACTTTTGGAAAGCGTACGCGAAGGCGGATCCATATTGCGCGGAGAAAAACGCCCTACGCGCACTTTCAGCATGGAAAAACCGGACCACGCAGACGTGCAACAAATCCGGGCGAACTACCATCTATCTCAAAGCGAATTTGCCACATTACTGGGTATCAGTCGCGCCACTTTGCAGAATTGGGAGCAGGGCCGCCGCATTCCACAAGGCCCCGCACGGGTATTGTTACAGGTGGCTTCCAAACACCCCGATGCAGTTTGGGATGTTGTTCATCCTAAAAAATCGCAGCTGGCCAATAAAAGGGCCGCCAGAAAAACGATCGAATGACGTAGAAAAGGCGTTTCTCTGCGAGACATGGGCTGGTTCCTATCCAGGGGCTGCGGGTTCCTTGGACGCTGCTTCACAGCAAAACGATAGGCGTTTTCTGGCGTGACGACAAAAGTCTGCACCGGTTTGTAGGCTTCAAAGGCGCGAGAATGTGGTTTTTTCTGCCCAGGGGTCTTAAAAAGACTGTAAAAAATGTCAATGGATTGAATAGATTTATATTAAAATATTGAACGAGATTGGCAGGCAGGATATTCCCGGCCTCCCACCCGTGTTTTAGAAAGGCTTTCCTGCACCCTGAATGATTAAGACTTCCGAAGTTTTCCGCGCAGCGCC
>Ga0208687_1001461_pt1 | contig 10584 bp, 10 predicted proteins | sample June2015DPH_6_10_FD_184695 | JGI IMG/M metagenome (GOLD analysis project Ga0208687, IMG submission 184695) | Peatland microbial communities from SPRUCE experiment site at the Marcell Experimental Forest, Minnesota, USA - June2015DPH_6_100... | ecosystem: Environmental > Terrestrial > Soil >...
TGAAACTTCCGGGAGTATCGCTTTCTCTTCACTGTGTTCCTTTCCCGGAAACTGTGCCCTATTTTTGTGTGTCAGTTCAAGGGTTCACTCCAGTGAAGCGCGCCGAGGCGAGGCACGCCTCACAGAACAACGCCGGAAGCTGATGGAGCGAATCCAGAAGCCGGCCAACAAGAGAAAAAGGAATGAAAAGTGAGGCCAACCGGCGACCGAGATCCTGGTGGAATGCTAGTGAAGGATGGGCGGAGAAGATGTGACAGGAATCACGCGAATGGGGCAGCTTTGCAGGCAAGAGAGACCGGAAACGGGGCGTCAAAGACGCAAAAGGGCGCCCTGGCAGCAGGGGGAGCGTAATCGATTGCGACAACACTAAAGAGTGTTAGGCTTAAGCGGTAAGGGGTCGTCTGGAATCCGGTTTCCACTGCCGGAAGGACAACCACGAAGTGAACAGCCTGCAAGTTTGGGCTGCGCTTGCAGGACGCAAATGGAGGTGCCCATGACCTCAGCGGTACGATTCACTGTCAGCCTTTTTCTCGCCACGTTTTTTCTACTGCTCCGCGCTTCGGCGGCGGGACAAGATCCGAAACCAAAACCTGAAAACACGATCAGCGTGCACCTGGGTGAGCCGGTGCCGGCACAGAAGTTTGCGAACCCGCCGAAGTTCTGGATCAGCGATGTGATCGACCGTTCCGGAAATCCACAGCCGATGCTGGTGCTCAAGGAGCGAGGCGGCATTTTTCTGGACCGGCAGCCCACGGTGATCGTCCGCGAAGCGTTGGAAGAGTCGCTACGGGCAGCGAACCTGCTGGCCATGGATGCGAATTCAGCGGATCTGGTGCTGAAGATTTACTTGTTCCAATTCGGGTTGGCGCAAGGATCGCAGCTCGATTTTTTTGGCAAGGTGGAATTCACGGCGATGGTGAAGAATCTCAAGAGTGGAGAGTCCCTCGAAGTAAAGGCGGCAGGTACTTCGATCGCCAAGGTGGCGGTACGGAAGAAAAACATCCAGAAGAACGTGCAAGACGACGTGGAAGAGTCATTGAGGGATGCGGTGCGGAATTTCCTGCGCGGGCAGCAGTTGAAAGATGCGGTGGGGGCGCTGCGGAAGAGTACGGACGCCGCGCCGGCGCCTACTCCCAATCCGTAAAAGGTCGCGCGAGGCGAAAAAGCTTCATTCATGGACCACTGAAGAGTTGGCGTGGATAAGGAGGGTTACCCAATGCGAATCGGGATCCGTATGATGATGGTTATGCTGCTGCTGGCTTGTTTGGGCGTGGCCGCGAAGGAGAAAAATGCAACGCCGCAGTTCAAGACGGCGGAGGCAAAGCATTTTACGCAGGCGGAGGGTGTTGAACTGTCACCGGCATTTGGCGATTACTTTTACGCGGAACTGCGCGAAGAACTGAAGAAAGCGAAGTTGGCGAGCGAAGTGATCGGAGAGGGCGAAGCGGTCGAAGACGCCGACGCACCGCAGTCGATCGTTGTCAATGGAACGATCACGGAATACAAAAAGGGGAGCGTGGTGAAGAGCGCGTTGATCGGGTTCGGAGCGGGATTACGCAGCCTGAAGATGGACGCAGATGTGCTGAGGCGGAGCGACAATCAGCACCTGGATGTGGTGCACGTCCACGTTAAGATCGATCCCAGGTGGGACGAAAAGACCATGGCGAAATTCGCCGCGCATCAGTTGGTCAAAGAGATGAAAGCAGCGCTGAACACGCAGGCGAAGTAAAGCGGAGCACGCCATGGAAGAGGATATGGCACAACGGACCAGACAAAGAGATGCGACAGGACTGAGGTTGGTGGCGCTGTTCGTGCTGGCAGCGCTGGCGATCCTGTGGCCGGACGCGCTGATGGCGGGATCGAAGGTGAAGCTGCGTGGGTACGTCACGGGCAGAGCAGTTGACGGTGCGTTGTTGATACTCGATGACCGGTTGGAGATAACGCCGGCGAGCCGCGTACTGGGACAGGACGCCAGTGGCGAGCACCCCATGAAAGCGGAAGAGATCATCGTCGGCATGCTGATCGACGCCGAGGGGCAATGGCTGGACAAGCACAAATTCTTTGCTGAAAAGATGACCATTGATCTGCGGGAAAGCGAAAAGAAAATACGCGGCAAGGCCTATTTGCAGGAGGAACCGGCGGACGCCAGCAAAATCGCCGCGGGAGAGGCAGGTGAACTCAAGCTGGATGGTTACTGGCTGGAAGTGAGCCCCTCCGCGAAGCGGGAGTGGGACCCAGAGAAGGCGGCAGGAACGAAAACGGCGGCAGCAAACGCAAAACTCGCGGCATGCCACGTCAACTACATTGGTATTCAAAGGAAAGACGGAAAGCTGGAAGCAGAGCAACTGGAGCTGGGGCCGCCCGCCGCGGCAGATGCGTACAAGATGCCACATGACCTGGAAGTGGTGCGGGCGAAAGATCCGCAGACGGGGATTGACATACTGGAGTTCCGGCAGGGCAAAAAGGTACACGGGCGATTGAAGCTGCTGGCCGAAAGGAGCGTGCAGGAGTATGTCTCGCACCTAGGGGATTCGTTGTTGCCGGCAGGCGCGGAAGGCACGAGCCGTCCGATCGAGTTTCGATTTTTCGTGATTGAAGATCCCTCCATCAACGCAGCTTCCCTGCCGGACGGCACACTGCTGATCAATACGGGCCTGCTGGGGGTGATGGAGAACGAGGCGCAACTTGCGTTTGTGCTGAGCCACGAAATGGCGCACGTGCTGCAGGCTCACTATAAACGGGAGGTGGACGAGACACGCGGTTCGCGCGTGGGGCTGACGATTGCGGGAATCGCTGCTGGAGCGTTCATCGGCAACCTGGGCCTCTTTATGGCGGAAGTGGGAATCGCTTCAGCGGTGAATGGCCACCAGCGGGAACTGGAAAACCAGGCCGACCGGCTGGGGCTGCAGAATATGATTGAGCACGGGTACGATCCACGCGAGGCGGCGAATTTTTCGCGGACCATCATTGAGCGGTACGGAGACCGGAGCACCAGCAAGTTGTGGTCGAATCATGATTCGAGCCTGATCCGCGGCAGCTTCCTGACGATTCAGTTAATGCGGGAATATCCGGACCGTTCGTGGGGGGACACGAGGAAGACCACGGCAGCGTTTCAGACAATGAAGGAAGATCTGGGGCCGGTGAAGATTATGTGAAAAGAGAAAGCCAGATGAAGCGCAAATCGGGGAGTTTTGACGGGGTAAGAAGCGGGGAGATATACTCCGCGGTGAGGGGTTGAGAACGGAGAGGCCCGTGGGTGTCATAGACCAGAGGTTTGAGAAGAACGTCTTGATCACGTCGGTGGACTACGTCTTCAATTGGGCGAGGAAGAGTTCGCTGTGGCCGCTGACGTTTGGGCTGGCGTGCTGCGCCATTGAGATGATTGTGTCCACGACGTCGCGGTTTGACATGGCGCGCTTCGGGGCGGAGGTGTTCCGGCCATCGCCGCGGCAGGCGGACTTGATGATCGTGTCCGGAACGGTAACGCTGAAGATGGCGCAGGTGATCCAGCGGGTGTGGCAACAGATGCCGGACCCGAAGTGGTGCATCTCGATGGGCGCGTGCTCGAGCGTGGGCGGGCCGTTCAACGCGTATTCGGTGTTGCAGGGAGTGGACCGGATTGTGCCGGTGGATGTGTACGTGGTGGGATGCCCGCCGCGGCCGGAAGCGCTGTTTTACGCGCTTTTGAAGCTGCAAGACAAAATCGATGACATGACGCTGGCGAAGCGGCCGACGGAAGTGCGGTTGCGGCCGGAGATGGTGGAAGATTTCAAGAAGAGCGTGATAGTCGGGGAAGGCAGAGGTTAGAGGTCGGAAATTGGAAGTTGGAGGGACGGGGCAGAAATGGGATTCGTGAGGACGGCAAAGGTGGCGGAGTTACCGGCGGGGACTGTCCGGGAGTTCCACGTGGAAGGGAAAGCGATTGCGCTGGCGAATGTCGGCGGAACGATCTATGCGATCAACAATACGTGCCTGCACCGTGGCGGGCCGCTGGGACAAGGTGTGCTGGAGGGCAAGGTGGTAACTTGCCCGTGGCATGGATGGCAGTTTGATGTGACCAGCGGAAAAGCGGCGCAGAATCCGGCGATTGGAGTGGACTGCTACCGGACCGAAGTGCGTGGGGAAGACATCTTCGTCGAAGTGTAGCGGGGACAACGGTGTGAAGGGGAATCAAAGGACCTTCGGGGCCTCCTGCCAAGTGTCTAACTAAAAGAAAACAAAAGTGTTAAGTCAGAGTTGGGGGCTGGAATCCCGGCCTAGTGACGGTTTGGGTGTGGAAAATCCCTCTATCCCTCATATTTTGTTTGGTTTTCGCCATGCAGACGTGTATATTTCAGCCGAATCTGGTGCCGATGGTAACTGTAACTTCGCAGACCCGACATTATTGGATCTTCAGCGCAGACCCGCATCACTATCACTGGGACACGTTATTCGTTAAAGGGAAAGAGATGTGGCATGGGGCGGAATCAAAGCCCGATGCGATACGTGCCTTGAAACAAGTGAGGAAGGGAGACCGCGTGCTGTGCTATCACTCCACGCCGGAGCGCTCCTTGTATTCGATCGCGGAGGTTGCGCGCGACCCCTATCCCGACCCGCACGACCCCAAGGGGAAAAACCTGGTGGCGGACTTGCGCGCCTACGAGAAACTGCCGCGGCCCGTGACGCTGGCGGAAATGAGAGCGAACCCCGCGGTGAGGAAGATGAAGCTGCTGAAGAACGTGCGGCTGCTCATTTCGGCGATCAGTGACGACGAGTACCAGGAGTTGTTGCGGATGGCGGGAATTGTGGCCATGCCGGGAGTGCCGCTGCTGTAAAGCGTCGCGGTGGCGAAGCCCAACGAAAAGTGACCTGTTCCACAAAAACAGCAAAACATTCAGAGCCTTAGTGCGTCTCTACGCAAAGGATCGGGTGTGCGAAATTCCAGAAGAAAAGCTATTCTTCGGGCTGCGCTAGAGAGACTTGGAGAGCAGCCAGGTCATGAGCTCGGGCTCGGCGTAGGCTTTGTCCCAGGACTTGTGACCGACACCGGGATATTCGGTGTAATGAACGTCGGCGCCGTCAGCCTTAAGGGCTTCCACCATGTGGCGGGATTCGGAGACGGGAACGTCCGGGTCCGCATCGCCGTGGAACACCCAAATGGGGAGCTTCGTGCCGATTTTCTTTGCGGCTTCGAGATAGGGAATGCGGTCGGAATCGGGCTGCTTGCGGGCGTCATCGGGAGTAAGAATTCCGCCGCAGATGGGCACGACCGCGGCAAACTTGTTGGGATATCGTGCGGCGAGCGCCCAGCTCCCGTAGCCTCCCATGGAAAGACCGGTGAGATATGTGCGTTTGGGGTCGCCTTTGAATTCACGAGAGGCTGAGCCCAGGGCGGAGAGCGAGAGTTCTTCCATTTCCGGATCAGTCCAGCGATGTTCCTTCAGGCACTGGGGCATGACAACTAGGGCGGGGAAACGCGAGCGGTCGTTGCGAATGGCCGTGGCGATGCCGACCTGGGTTTGAATGAGGCCGTCGGTGCCGCGTTCGCCAGCGCCGTGGAGGAAGAGGATAATGGGCCATTTCTGATTGGAGGACCAGTTGTCCGGCACGAAGACCTGATACTTATAGGTGACGCCGCGAATGGAGAGGGTACGGTCCAGGAAACCGGTTTCGCGTTTGCGGGCGAGAGCGGGAGAGCCAAGAGCAACGACGAGAGCAAGAATCAGGAGAAAACGGAAGCGAGACATGGGCACAAGAACCTCCAAAGAACGAAATGTATCACGATTGAATGGAAAGCGGCGAAAGACAGACGGATAGCGAGGTGTGATAGTTTGGGCGATCGAGAGGACGATGCCGGAACTTCCTGAAGTCGAGACGGTAGCGCGGGGCCTGCAGCGGCAAATCGCGGGCCGGCGAATACTGAGCGTTACACTCGGGAAAACAGATTTCATCGACAATCCGGCGGAGATTGAGAAGGAGTTGCCGGGACGCACGATTGGCAGCGTCGTGCGTTACGGTAAATTCCTGCTGCTGCGGCTGACGCAGAAGGAAGATGAAGGAAAAACGGGGCGCGAATCCGCGCTTCTGGTCCATCTTGGCATGACCGGCATGCTGAGGCCGCAGCCAGCGGGCGAGCCGCACGCGAAGCACACTCACGTGGTGGCGCTGCTAGATGATGGACGCGAATTGCGGTACACCGACCCGCGGCGATTTGGCAGGATAGCGTATCTCGAAGGCGAATCGTTGCAGGAGGAACTGCGGCGATTCGGCGCTGATCCGCTGGAAGCGGGGCTGGAGGAGTTCACGGCTAGAATCCGTGGAAAGCGCGCGAGAATCAAGGCGCTGCTGCTGGATCAGCGGGTTTTGCGTGGAGTGGGAAACATTTACGCCGATGAGAGTTTGTGGAAAGCGAGGATCCATCCAAAGCGGCTGGGAGCGCGGTTGCGGCGGGAGCAGGTGGAAGAACTGTACCGCGCGCTGCAAGGCATCCTGGAGCGGGCGATTGTGATGCGGGGATCCTCGATCGCGGACTTTCTTGACGCGGAAGGCCAGCCGGGAGAATATCAGCGGCATCATCGGGTGTATGGAAGAGAGGGAAAACCTTGCTTTCGTTGTAGGACGCGGATCAAACGCGTGAATGTGGCGGGGCGCAGCAGCTTTTTTTGTCCGCAGTGTCAGAAGGCGCCACGGGGCGGGAAAAGGCATGGCAGAAAAACACGAAGGCGAGGGGAAGGGCATCTGAAGAAGGGATGAGGGCCAGGTACCGATCAAAGATCTGCTAATGCAAGGTCTGGGAGGCTAGGGATGAGGATGAAGCGGAAGACGTTGGTTGTGGTGGGACTCCTGCTGGTGCTGGCCGGGATGCGGGTGTGGACGGCACGGGCGGCGGGGGACGACGCGAGTCCTTTGGCGGCGACGGACCAGCAAATCCTAAGCGAAATCCGGGACCACAGCGAAGTGATGGACAACCTGGAGTATCTGTCTGACCGCATCGGACCGAGGTTGACGGGCACGCCACAACTGAAGCAGGCGAACGATTGGACCGTGGAGATGTTCCAGAAGTATGGGTTGACGAACGTCCACCTGGAGGCGTACTCGATTCCGCACGCCTGGGTGCGCGGGACAGCGACGGCGCGGATCGTGGCGCCGACGGAGCATCCGCTGACGATTGCCTCAGCGGCATGGGCGCCGAACACGAAAGGCACAGTGCACGGCCCCGTGGTGTATTTCGATGCGAAGAAGCCGGAGGATTACGCGAAATTCAAGGGGAAGCTGAGGGGAGCGATTGTAATTGCGCAGGAGCCCCGTCCGCTTTCGCCGCCGAAACCGATCGACCGGAACGCGGAAGTCTATCACCCGATGGAAGAACCACCCGCGCCGGCGGGGCAGCCGGTGGGGCCCGACCCGTATGAAAAATACCTGGCTAACATGCGCGCGCAGATGAAGTTCCTGGTGGAGGAAGGAGCCGTGGCAGTGCTACGCGATTCCGGGAAGCCGCACGCGCTGCTGAACATGTCGGACGCCACCACCGTGCCATTCGAACTGGGGCCACTGCCCTCGGCTTTTGTGACCGGGGAAGGCTACCGGATGATTTTCCGGATGCTCAAGAAAGGTCCGGTGGAGGTAGAACTGGATATCAAGAACACGGTGAGTAAGAGACCGGTGGAGGTTTACAACACGGTTGCGGAATTGAAAGGGACAGAGAAGCCGGACGAAGTGGTGATCCTTGGCGGGCACCTGGATTCCTGGGATTTGGGAACGGGGACGACGGACGACGGAACGGGGACGATGGTGGTGCTGGAAGCGGCGCGCGCACTGGCAAAACTGAATGTGAAGCCGAAACGCACGATCCGGTTTGTGTTGTTTACGGGAGAGGAGCAGGGACTGATCGGGTCGAAAGAATACGTGAAGGCGCACAAGAACGAGTTGGACAAAATCTCGGCGGCGCTGATTCACGACAGCGGAACCGGGCGCGTGCTGGCGCTGGGCTTGCATGACAACTACCAGGCGCGAGAAACCGTGGACCAGGAGATTGCGCCGCTGCACGATTTGAAGCTGCTGGAGACGACCATGGCGCGGCAGTACGGCATGGACAGCTTGTCGTTTGACGAGGTAGGAGTGCCGGGATTCTGGTGCGCACAGGACATTGCCGAATACCCGAAGACGCATCACAGCCAGTCGGACACATTCGACAAAGCGTGGAAGGACGATCTGACCCAAGGAGCACAGGTGCTGGCCGCCTGGGCTTACAACACCGCGGAGTTGCCGGGAATGATGCCGCGGAGGCCCTTGCCGCCACCGGCTCCGGCAGAAGCGGCGAAGACGGATACTCCTAAGGAAGAAACAGCGAAGCTCGATCCGACCGTGGAGATGGACAAAAAGATCGTGGAACAGGTGAAAACGGACAAGGAACAACTCAAGTCCGATTTGACCTATTTGACTTCGCAGATCGGGCCGAGACTTACAGGATCGCCGCAATTGGACCGCGCAAATCATTGGACGGAAGAGCAATTCCGGGGGCTGGGGCTCGCGAATGTGCACTTGGAACCCTGGAGCATCGCGAACTCGTGGACACGGGGACCGGCAAGCGGGCGGGTGACTTCGCCAACATTACACGAGTTGACGATGGCGACGTTCGGCTGGTCGCCGAGCACGAACGGAACGGTGAAGGGTGAATTGGTTGTGATTGACGCGGAAAGACCGGAGGACCTGGAGAAATACAAGGGAAAGCTGGGCGGGAAGATCGTACTGCTGGGAAAGCCGCGCGAAATGGAGCCGCCCCTCGACCCGATGCTGACGCCATGGGGAGAAGGAACCCTTCCGCTTATGCATGCGAAGGAAGACAAGCCCATCGATTTCCGGGCGTATGCGGCAACGAGAAGGGCGGCGATAAAGATGCTCCAGGATGAAAAGGCTGCGGCGCTGCTGATTGGTTCGGACAAGATGTACGGCCTGCTGAACATGACCACACTCAGCCGGGAGTATCAGGCGGCAGCGTTGCCCGCAGCCTTTCTGGCGCGCGAGGACTACTTGCTGCTGTGGCAGTTGCAGGAGGCCGGGCCCGTGCAGGTGGAAGTGAACATCCAAGGAACGCTGAGCGGCAAGCCCGTGGAGGTATACAACACGGTGGCGGAAATCCGCGGAACGGAAAAGCCGGACGAAATGGTGATCCTGGGCGCCCATCTGGATTCGTGGGATTTGGGAACGGGGGCGACGGACGACGGCACAGGCTCCGCAGCGGTGATGGAAGCGGCGCGCGCGTTGCAGAAGTTGGGGGTGAAACCGAAGCGCACGATCCGGTTTGTGTTGTTCACCGGCGAGGAGCAGGGCTTGAACGGCTCGCGGGCGTATGTGGCGGCACACAAGGAGGAACTCCCGAAGGTTTCCGGGATGTTGGTGCACGACACGGGCACAGGTAAGGTGCTCACGATCGGATTGATGGGAAATTACAACGTGAGGGAGACGATTGACCGCGTAATGTATCCCCTGGCGGAAACCGCCGGAATCATGGAACCCACACTGCGCAGCGAGGGAGGACAAGACCACGTGCCGTTTGACGAGGCGGGCGTGCCGGGCTTCTGGTGCGTGCAGGATCCGGCGGACTACGAGAAGACGCACCACTCGCAGGCGGATACGCTGGACCGCGTGAAATGGGATGAATTGACGCAAGGCGCAGAAGTGCTGGCGGTGTTTGGTTACAACGTGGCGCAATTGCCGGAGATGTTGCCAAGGAAGCCGGCGAAGAAGTAAGAGACACGGGGTAATGCTGGAAACCGAGTTGACGGGGGTGCAGCAGTGCTGCACCCCTGCGGGGAAAACATGCGCATGGTGGTGCAGAGGGTGAGCCGGGCGAAAGTGGCGGTAGAAGGACGCGTCACCGGAGAAATTGGTGCGGGGCTGATGATCCTGCTGGGGGTGGGCAAGGAAGACACTCCGGGCGTCGCGGCGGCAATGGCAGAAAAGGCGAGCAACCTGCGAATCTTCGAGGATGAGCAGGGGAAAATGAACCGTTCGCTGTTGGACGTGAAAGGCGAGGCGCTGGTGGTGTCGCAATTCACGCTGTACGGCGACGCGCGGGGACAACGGCGGCCAAGTTTCATCTCAGCGGCGCCGCCGGAGCAGGCGAAGAAATTGTATGAAGAGTTTTGCGAAGCTTTGCGCGGCCTGGGTGTGAAAGTGGGGACAGGCATCTTTCAGGCGATGATGTCGGTGGAGTTGGTGAATGAAGGACCGGTCACAATCCTCATCGATTCGGACAAGACGTTTTAGCCGGAGCGGGAAATTGGCCCGGGCAGAGGCGAAGTGGACGGCCGCAAGGGCCACGTGAAGAACGATGCCGGGAAAAGAGAATAGTGTAAAGATCCGGCGGGCGCGCCAGGCCCATGCGGCACGTATCGCCGAGCTGTCCGGCCAGTTCGGCTATCCTGCGACGGGGCACGCGATGGCCGGGCGGTTGAAGATGGCGCTGCGGGAGAAGAGCGGGGCGTGCTTCGTGGCGGAGACGAAAGAGAACGGCGTCGTGGGCTGGGCGCACGTAAGCGTGATGCCGTTGCTGGAAGTGGAGCGGCGCGCCGAGTTGAATGGCCTGGTGGTGGACGAAAAGGT
>Ga0208687_1001462_pt1 | contig 10579 bp, 6 predicted proteins | sample June2015DPH_6_10_FD_184695 | JGI IMG/M metagenome (GOLD analysis project Ga0208687, IMG submission 184695) | Peatland microbial communities from SPRUCE experiment site at the Marcell Experimental Forest, Minnesota, USA - June2015DPH_6_100... | ecosystem: Environmental > Terrestrial > Soil >...
CGGCCAGTCTCCTGGCTGCTTCACCAGGCGGCGCTTGACGGGATTGTTGTGCGTGTAATGAAGATGATTGAGGCCGCAAAAACGCCGCAGCCGAGGGATGAAAAGATTTTACCTCAGCCTCAAGCGGAATCAGCATGTCGCAGACATCACGAACCGATGTCTGCGCCACCCGCCGAAGTGGGTCATGCGATTTTCCTTGCCTAACCAAAAACATCAGCAGAGATGAGGGGTTGTGAGCTTGGTGACATTTATCATCCCACAATACACAGATTCTGTGCTAGAATCCCACTGACCGCTTCTGGTCGACTCAAAGAGAGCGTTTGATATTCGCGAACGAAGATGCGCGCTCCTGTCCCCTCAGCAGATCGCAAGAACGCCCTGGCGAAAGACGAACGGTGGCAAGTCGTCGAGCGCATCGCTGCCAGCCCGGGGTTTCAGAAATCTGCGCACCTGCGCGAACTCTTATTCTACATCACCGAACGGACCCTCCATGGGCGCGCAAGCCAATTAACAGAGCACGACATAGGCCATGCGGTCTTCGGTAAACCCGCTGACTACAGCCCGCTGGAAGACAGTTCGGTGCGGGTGCATGCCCGGCAGTTGAGACTCCGCCTGCATGAGTATTTTGATTCGGTCGGACGCTCCGAACCACTGGTGGTGGAGATCCCCAAGGGAAGCTACGTCCCGGTATTCCGGAGCGTCACTGCCGACACGATGGCGCCCAGCACGCCCCGAAAGGGGATTCGCTCCCTACGTTCCGCCGCCGGCCGTGTCATCCCCTGGATCCTCTGCGCGATTCTTGGAACGGCGTGCGCCTATTTGGGGAGAAAGGTCGTCGTTTCCCGGAACACCGTCGCTCCACAAGCTCCTGCTTACCCTCCCTGGCCGCTCTCAGAGGTTTTCGATCCCGAGCATCGCACGCACTTCGTCGTGGCGGATGTGAACTACGGCATGATGCGCATTATCGCTCATAAGCCGGGTTCGCTGGAGGATTACCTTAAGCCGGATTTCCCGCGAAGCTTCATGCCAGCCGGCGTTGCCAAGGAAGAAACCTCGACCATGAATTACATATCCGATTCCGCACTTACCTCTTATGCAGATGTGTCTGTGCTTATTTCCCTCACCAATCTCGCCGGCGATTATCGGGACAGGGTGTCCGTTCATTTCGCCCGCGACATCCGGTTGAGGGATCTGGACGAGGGGAATTACATATTCCTGGGAAGTCCAGGTTCCAATCCTTGGGTGCAGTTGTTTCAGAGTCGGCTCAACTTCCAGGAGGCCGAAGGGCTGGTGGGAGCCGGACCCAAGGAATTCGTGAACAAGGACCCGCACCCCGGCGAGCAGAAGGCTTATGTTGGCCTTCGATTTACGGGCACGGCGGGGGAAGATTACGCCGATATCGCTCTCGTGCCGAACCCTGCATACGGGACCACCATCCTGATCCTGCAAGGGCTGCAACAGGAAGGGACAGAAGCCGCTGGGCGCTTCTTGGCCGACCCCAACCAGCGCCGCGCACTCCGCGAGGCCCTGGGCATCTCCTCAGAGCCGAAGAGCAAGGTCTGGTTTGAGGCCCTCATTCGCACCAAGGCTATTGCTGGCACGCCAAACTCCGAGGCTATCGTGGCCGCGCGGCTGATCCGCTAAGATCGGCTATCACTCACCCTGCCCTTTTCGCGGCCACTCCCGGGTCACCAAATTCGCCGTATAATCCACTTGGCCCGGGGTCGTGCGAAACAAGTTCTGGCTCCGCCTTCCGCCCAAAGGGGGCGTGCTGAATGCCGAAAACAGTTCGCCTTTTCATTACTCTGCCGTTGAGATGCTGCCTGCCTCTGCTGCTTGTTCTTTCGGCCGAGGGCCGACTGCCCGGGCAGGCTGCAGTCGATCCCCTCCTGGAGCATGCCCGTAACTACGAAGCGCAGCAGAACTTCGCCGCCGCCGAGGAACAGTACAAACGGGCGCTGGAAATCTCTCCCGACAATCCCGAAATCCTCAAACGACTGGGCATCCTCCTTCAAACAGAACTGAAGTTTCAAGATTCCATCGGTGCGTTTGAGAAGGTCCTTGCATCGCAGCCGCAGTACCCGGAAACGAATTTCTTTATGGGCGTCTCTTACTTCGCATTAAACAACTTCGAGAGCGCCATCAGCGGCTTCAACAAGGAACTTGCTACTCCTCATCCACATCCGAAGTGCCGGTACTACCTGGCGCTGGCCCTGGAATCGGAAGGCCGCATAGATGAGGCCATCACGCAACTCGACAAGTTGGTGGGGGAAAACCGCAAAGAGGCTGATGCGCTCTACGAACTGGCACGGATTCACAAGAACGCTTCGCTTCGTGCTATCCAAATGCTCCACGACCTAGATCCGGATTCCTTTCAACTGCACGCCCTGATGGGAGAGGTTTACGCTGACGAGGAGCATTATCCCGAAGCCATACGAGAATACCGGGCCGCGCTCGGGAAGCGACCTGAGGGAACAGGGATTCATTACGCCATCGGAATCGCGTACTGGATTCAGAATCAACTGACCGAAGCCAAAAATGAATTCCTGCTCGCTCTGAAGGAAGACTCCGCCAGTGTGACGACGAATCTTTACCTCGGTGACATTTCTGTGAAGCAGGGCAGATTCGACGAGGCTCTTGCTTATCTTCAGAAGGCAGAGGCGGGGCCCCCACGCATGGAGCAGGTCCATTTGCTGCTGGGGAAGTGCTATCACGGCTTGAAGCAACCCGACAAGGCAAAAGAAGAGCTGCTGAAGGCCGTGGAGGAAGATCCCACGGACGCCCAACCTCATTACCTTCTGGCTCAGTTGTATCGTGAGGCGAACGACGCTGATTCAAGCACCCGCGAGATGGCAGTGTTTGAGAAGCTCTCGAACTCTGCAAAGTCGAAGAAACTTGAGGAGGCTCAACGGGTGTTCAGGGCCCCGCAGGAAGAACATCACTGAACGGTGGGCGGCGATTCCCAGGCGGGAAAGAAGAAGTCCGCAGATTCATCCCCCACCGTCTTGGGGACTTCCCCCGGCCAATCTTCCGCAAATACTGCGCGGCCTGGTCAGGCTGCTTCCGGATCGCGTAGGCCTGTGCCAAAAGCCGCCCCGCCGGCTGATTATTGGGATCGAGCCTCAGGGCCTCTTTCAAATCTACAATTGCCTGATCGACCTGCCTGGCGCGCAACTCCGCCTTTCCCAACCACTGGTGTGCCTCCGCACTCCGCGGATTCAGTCGGACCGCTTCCCGGAACTGTTGCACCGCTTCCTCCGGCTTGGCGGCCCGGCCAAGCACAATGCCGCGAAAGTAAACCAGGAGGAAGCTCGAGCCCAGACGCTTTTGAGCCTCATCCAGCACTTCTGCAGCATCCTCCGGCCGCCCCTCTCGCATGAAGACCTGTGCCAGTCCGATGGCGCTGGTAGGTTCAGGATCTCTTTTGGCAATCAAATCGCGGAACACATCCTCGGCTTCCTTGTAGCGCGCGGACTTCAAGTAAGCCGCGCCCAAGCGCAGTCGCAGCGCGTACGAACGCGGCAGGTGATCGAGAGCCTGCTGCGCGGCAGCCACGGCGTCAACATAAAGTTGCTTTTCCATCAACTCCCGGGTCAGGTCGAGCCAGCGGTATTCCTCCTGGGGCGCGATTTCGGCCGCATTCCGGAACGCCCTGATGGCTTCTTCGTGGCGCTGCATTTCAGCCTCGGCGATGGCGATGACAGTCCACGCTGCCCCTGAACGTTTTGACTCGGGGATCGAGCGGGCCGTCCTCTCCGCCTCCGCCGGCTGGTTCGCTTCCAGGTAGGCGAGCGCGAGGTCGAACTGCGCCCAGTCCGCGTTCGGGTACTGTGTCTCCAGACGCTGGAAAACCGCAATGCCCTCTTCCGGTTGCTGGCAGGCAATTCGCAGCGCGCCGAGTCGAACCGACTGCGTGTCGGTGAGATCAAAGTGCTGCACACGCGCGAGCACGCCGCGGCCGTCGGCCGTCAGGTGCAAACTCGCATAACCCGCGGCAGCCTGAAGGTAGAACTCCGCATCCTGGGGCCACACACTTTTCGATTTATCCAGGTGGCCCACGGCCTCCGGGTAATTCTTCAAATCCAGTTCCACGCGGCCAAGGTAATAGTGCGCGTAGGGATCATCCGGCGATAGATCGAGTGCCTTCTTCAGCGCCTCGCGCGCTGGGTCGGGATGCCGTTCGGTCCACTCCAGGTGGCCGAGGTTGCGGTAAGCATCAACCATTTGCGGATTCAAGCGAATGGCCTCGCGATACTCTCTTGCGGCATCGTCGCCGCGGCCCAGTTGGGCCAGGGCGATCCCGCGGAAGTTGCGGATAGCCGCGTTGCGCGGATTCTCCTTCTCGGCTGCGGTGAGAGCGTCGAGCGCCTCCGGCGCGCGGTTCTGTTGCAGCGCGATCAAGCCCTGCTGGTACAGAGACAGGGTCTGCGCGGCTCCTGGCACCCTGGAAAGAGTAGCGAAGATAAGAATGATGGCTGGACGTTTCATCAAGGCTGTTTCAGCGCCGCCTCCGCCGCGGCAATGCGCTGGACACGTTCTTCGTTGTTCCGGTGAGTTACCACTCTGAGTTGATCAGACAATGCGAACTCCCGCTGCGCCTCCGCGGACTTCCCCATCGCCAGGTAAACTCGCGCCAACTGATAGTGAACTGTCCCATCATTATCGCTGGGGGCGGCAATCTTCAGTTCCTTCTCAGCCTCGGCGTAGCGATTCAGCCGGGTATAGGCGATTCCCATAAACTGGTGAACGTCAGGGTACTTCGGATCCAAGTCGTAGACCCTCTTCAAGTATTCGAGCGCCTTGTCCGCTTGTCGCTCTTGCAAATAGGTGCTTCCCAGGTCGAACAGCGCTCCGGTGTGACGAGGATTCATTGCGAGTTCCGCTTGGAACTGTTCTCGCGCTTCCTGCGTTTTGTAGGTTTTCCATTCCAGATGGCCGATCTGGTAATGAAGATTGGGCAGCGTGGGCCGCTTTACGAGGGCTTTCTCGTACTCTTCAACCGCTTTGGAGTCCTCTCCCCGCGCTTCGTCCATGTCCCCGAGGACCTGGTCCGCCCGATACGAATCCGGGTCGACTTCGAATAGCCGCAAGTACGCGGCAAGCGCCAAGCGCTTGTAGCACCGGGCTTTCCAGTACTGCGCTTGGGGGGAGTCCACCTGCGAAGGGGCCAGGGCGTCCAGCGCGGCCAAGGCGGGCTCCGGCAGACCCGTCTCGTAAAGGGCTCGCGCTATTTCCAGGCGCAGGTCTGCGGTCAGCGGCTGTTTGAGCATCTGAGTCGAACAGGCGGCAACCGGTTGGAAGAGGTCCGTTGCAAGCCAGGTCCGGATTTGCCGCAGGGCGCAAGGCGAAACAGATTTGACCGAATCCGAATCCCCAGCACCGGTGGCGCTCGCTACCGCGCGCGTGGCGTCCTCCTGCGTGGAGATGAACGCCAAGGCCAGCCGGCTTGCGGGCCCGGCCTGGGATTCAATTTGGGAGCGTAGCCCAGTTAATTGGGCACGCAAATTCTCCGTAAGCTTCTCCTGGGAAGTGTCACCGAATCCAAACTCTCGCACACCGAGGATCGCTTCCGAGCGCGCCGGGTCCAACGCAACCGCCTGGGACCAGTCTGCTAACGCCGCCGGGACATCGCCCCTCAGGAGCTTAACCTCACCCAGGCGCACCAGGGCTCTCAGGCTGTGAGGCGCGAGGCGCAACTCGGAAGCGATCTCATCCTCGGCGCGTTTCAGATTGCCGGCATGCAACAGCACCTCGGCCATCTCGATGTGCAGGCCTGCGCGGGCGGGCGATGCCTTGAGGGCGTCCTCGAGGTGCAACATGGCGACGGACGGATAACCGCTCACAGCGTAATTCTCTGCGAGCAGTTGCGCAAGAAAGCTCGATTCCGAATCCTTCTGCTGAATCCGGTCCACAGCGTCCTTGCCGAGTTGCTGGTAGGCTTGGCCAAGCAGATACAACAGATCGATGCTATGAGGGTTCGCACGCAGCCCTGCCTGCAAGGTATTCACCTGCCTGGAAGTGCGGCCGGTCACCTGGTACGCTGATGCCAGCCACGTCCAGGCGTCGGGGAGATCCGGCCTGGCACGAACGGCAGCCTCCAGGTGTGGTGTGGCCCTCTTCGCATCTCCCAGCTTGCAGTAGTCTACCCCTAGAAAGAACTGCGCGCCCGCCAAGCCGGGCTTTAACCGGACAGCTTTTTCAAACATGGCGAGCGCATCCTGGCGGCGACTCTGGAGCTCATAGACGAGCCCCAGATTCATGTATGCTTCCGCAAACCCGGGAGAAAGACTTATGACCTTGCGATATTCCTGCTCGGCAGTTCCGTAGTCCTTTTGCTGCTGGGCCTGCTGTGCCGCAGCCCACGAGGTCTCGACAACGGGAGACAAGGATGAGTCCGGATTCGATTCCTGCCCCCTGATGGGCATCGTTAGAATGAGAAGCAAGAAGGAGAAGGCAAAAGGAACCGACATCCGTCTATAAGGTATTCCAGAATAGAAACCAAGCATACCGGAATAATAAGCAGAAACGGTTGAGTCCGCAAATCTCATGGTGAATAGCCGGCTCGGTTTTTGGAGGGGGTGTGCCTCCGCCTTTTCCCAGAAATGGTTTGATGCAAAACAAGGGCTACCCTCGTCAAACGGCTGCGTGGTTCTTTGATTAACGCAACCAACACGCAGAGGAGCGAGATTAAGCTAGAACGGAAGTAGATGGGAGCAAATGCAAACCACAGTTCGGATGATCGGTGATCGGTTAAGTTGAGGATGACGATGACAGGCCATGCCAAAATGAACCACTCAAACAGACTCAAGACAAATTTGAACATGGAAGCAGTTTACACGGACTTATAATCATCCCCGGGCGATCTCGTAAGCCATTGGTTTCCCAAAGGATTCGACTTTTGGCGACAGATAGGCTTCGGGTTACGCGCTTCGTCACTTAGCAGCGTAATAAGGAAAGTGCCAATTTACAGAACTTTGGAGACTTGACTGCGAATTCCGTGCTGGGCTCTCAGGAATCAGAAGAGATGATCAAAATAGGATGACACGAGATCCCCTTCTGGGTCACCCCTCGCGGATGTACCCTCAAAGGCTCTCGAAGCTCCAATCCCGTCAATCCCTCCGGACGTCATCCCCTTCAACCGTCGGGGTCCATTTCCGATTTGCGCAGCCCTGCCAGCTCCAACGCTTGCAGCACAAACGCGTTCCAGGCCAAGACGCGGTGATAACCGAAGAAGGGGTGGGCCGGGTCGGTGGCAAGATACTCCTGGCTGGTGGGAAAGTCAGGATCTACGTTAATCTCCGCCCACAGGCGGTTGGCGATGGCCTTGTCGGCTTTGCTCCAACCGTGAAGCTTGCCGGCGACGTAACCGCAAATCTCAATTCGCATCCAACTGCCGCCGTTGTAGTAGATGCCGTCCATGCGGTAATTCGCATAGTTGGCCGCATAGGAGTGCCTGATCATCGGGTGCCATGTGTCCGAGGCGTAACGCCACCCCTTCCCGTCCTCCGTGATACCAATGAGGATCGCCCGTGCTGTGCCGCCGGTTTCGGGATAGGGGGCATCCTTTCGTGGGAGGAACACCGGCATGCGGTCAAGATGGTTACACATCATCTCACCCGTAAGGATCTTCCGGTTGAACAGCCAGAGCGAGAGAAACTCAGGGAAGATTTCGTCAAAACCGATGGCGTCCGTGATGTTACGCGCCGGGCGAACGATCTTGCGCACAGGATCGTAGTAGCTGCGGTAGGCTTCCTCCCCTTTTGCGATGTAATCTTCGGAGATGTTTTCACTGATTGCGGGGATGTTGAGTTCTTTGATCACGCGCAGGGTCACCGCCCACATGCCCTGGCTGGTGCAGATGTCAGTAGTGCCCTCGGGAAAATCGATCACGTCGTTCTGGCCGACAACGAACTGCGCCCAGCAAATACCGTTGTGATTGCGATCATAAGTCTCCAGGCAATACTCCGCCGCCTTGCGAACTTTATCCATGGGCAGTTTCGTGCCGAAGCGTCTGCGATTCTGAAGCGCCCACATAAGCCACAGCGGCGTGGAGTCGTTCGATTTGCGCTCCAGGTTGGCCATGCTGGGTTCTACCAGCGTGTTGATGGCCCCGTTACTTCCCTGGTTATCGGCCCAGAGATTGAAGACACCCTCGTTCAGGTCGCGGTTGTGGACACCGTTCAGCGCGAAAAAGCTGTCGCGGAAGTACATCTCGCCGGCCGCGGAGTACCAGATGCTGGGCGCCAGCATTGGTCTGGGTGTTTCCGGCCCGGCCATCCAGGAGAGCATCATCAGGTCAGTGTACAGAACCTTTTCAGTTTCGCCCCCGCGAAAACCAAGCGCATCAGCCAGGTGAAGTTGGCTGGCCAGGCGATAACCACGCACCGTTTCTGGTGTCTTGCCGGCCACAAAGATGAAAACCGTTTTCTGCTCGGGGCGGTCCATCTCCAAACGATGGTAGGGCTCGCAGCGTGTCGAAAGGCGACGCACTTCCAGTCCCCGCATTTCGATTATCCCCACGCCGCCCGGCGCCTCAAGGTTTATGGCTTCTCCCGATTGCGGCCTCGAGATGAACAGCGCGCCGCCGTGTCCCCGCAACGAGTAGACAAAGACTTTGGTTCGGAATTCGGACCAGCCCTCCGGCGATTCGGGCACACGGTTGTTATACAGCGTGATGTCCTCTAGCTTACGCCGCCGCTCGTCGACGTCCCAAACGTGCACCGCAAACGGCTGCGACGAACCATACTCCAAGCGCACCGAGTAGACCTCGCCGTCTCTTGCCGGGAACGGGATGAGCACACCGTCCTCGGAACTCCGCGGGGAAAGGACCGTCGCACCATTCCGCTCTTCCAGAGTTACCTCTCCCAGCTTACTCCACGAAGAAACCGGCGGCAGCGCCACAGCCTCCCCGGAGTCATCGTCCTCTACCTGCACGAGCGCCTCGCCGAACGTCTGCTGCACGAAGAGTTTCCCCTCGGCCCGCTCCTCGGCACGACACACAGAATAGAGGTGGGGGTCAGGGATTCTGCGCGGAGCAGGTTTAACGGGCTTGCCATCGCGGTGTATCAGACGGCTCCATTGGTTGCGGAAGCCAGCATCGGTAAGCAGACCAATCGTTAGGCCGTCCTGGGTGCAAAAGCCGGCGGCCGGAAAATACTCGTGCAGTGCCCCGCCCGCACAGTCGGTTTGATTGAAACTCCAGAACTTCGTCGGTGATTCCTCCGGTTCCAAACGGTTGCTCACCTGGTAGAACAGCATGTACATGTCGTTCTGGTGCAGCCGGATCCTCTTTCGCACCACGTGGGGTGTGACAACGTCGTACTCCACCTGCGCAAAGACCGTGGTGTTAAGGTTCTGAAGCTTACACTCGCCGTTCAGCGTCACATGGGTTGTATCACCCATCCACGATGTGGCCTTCCAGTTTTCTGCGTGATCCTCCAGACTGCGCTCGCCATTTTGAAAAACCGCCGAAAACTCCCCGCCACTGTTGTGCCGCGCGATGGGCTGGCCGCCGAAGAGAATGGTTACCGCGTAGCCCTGCCGGGCATCACCAATGACCTTCAACGTCAAACGCTCAGCCCCGGTGACGCTTGCCGAAGCAGTGACTCTTCCTGGGTTCGATCCCCATGCCATACCCCCGGCAAGACTGCTCGTAATCGATCTCTCGATGAACTGCCGCCGCGACATTCTTCTGTAAGCCATAATGTTTTTTCCCTCCTCAGAGGTACGATCTAAGGACCTCCAGGCACAATGCCGATCAACGGACAGGAGCAGCGCTTACGCCGGGACGAAACTGACGCGATTCCGCGGCTGCCACGCCAATATGTTTGTCTGCGCCGCCGTAGTAAAAGAGCCAGCGATTCCCGCGACAGACCAGTCCCTCCACAAAGACCACGTTGGGAACTTGCCCAATCTTCTCCCAGGTCTCGACCGGATGGAACATCGGTTTTTCGGCGCGAGCCAGCACCTCAACCTGCAGGGCCGCCCGAGCTCGAAACCAAGACCGGATGCTAACCAACACGGAAAAGACAAAAGTGAACATAAGCGCGAAACACTAACAATGGCGTTTGCTAACGTCAATGGTTTCAATTGAGATGAGGTTCTTAGCAGCCACCCCTCGCGGATGTACCCTCGAAGGCTCTCGAAGCTCCAATCCCGTCAATCCCTCCGGACGTCATCCCCTTTAACCGTCGGGGTCCATTTCCGATTTGCGCAGCCCTGCCAGCTCCAACGCTTGCAGCACAAACGCGTTCCAGGCAAAGACGCGATGGTAACCGAAGAACGGGTGAGCCGCATCGGTCGGGAGATACTCCTGGCTGGTGGGAAAGTCAGGATCTACGTTAATCTCCGCCCACAGGCGGTTGGCGATGGCCTTGTCGGCTTTGCTCCAACCGTGAAGCTTACCGGCGACGTAACCGCAAATCTCAATTCGCATCCAACTGCCGCCGTTGGAGTAGATGCCGTCCATGCGGTAATTCGCATAGTTGGCCGCATAGGAGTGCCTGATCATCGGGTGCCATGTGTCCGAGGCGTAACGCCACCCCTTCCCGTCCTCCGTGATACCAATGAGGATCGCCCG
>Ga0208687_1001465_pt1 | contig 10567 bp, 9 predicted proteins | sample June2015DPH_6_10_FD_184695 | JGI IMG/M metagenome (GOLD analysis project Ga0208687, IMG submission 184695) | Peatland microbial communities from SPRUCE experiment site at the Marcell Experimental Forest, Minnesota, USA - June2015DPH_6_100... | ecosystem: Environmental > Terrestrial > Soil >...
TCGGCGCGAACCCTCACTTTTGCGGAAGCACAGAATCGCATGGAGCAGTTGAGCGTCGAACGCCTCTGGCACGAACGGTGGCGCACGCCATGGTTCCAGTACAGCAGCGACTCCGGTCTGCATACCGGCTGGTATGAAGACAGCATCAGCCTGGAAGCCAAGTTGGATTTGATGCAGAAATATCATCTTCGAGGGTTTGCGGCGTGGCGATTGGGACTTGAGGATCCCAAATTCTGGACTCTGGCGTCTGTGCAGGGCCGAACCGGGCAGCAATATCAAAAGCGCCGCCCCCACAGGTCTGGAACTCACGCCGCCCTGGGAGGTGGGAACCGCTGACCGGCAACTTGCAGCAGGAAGTAACGGGTTGCAGGTGACGAATGTGGGTCATTCTCGCGAAAAGCTTGCCCTGAGCTTGCCGAAGGGCGGGAATCCAGCTCTGTAATGACCTGAATCCGGCGCATTTCCAGAGGCGGAAGGTTATCGCGATGCTGGAATGACGAAGGTTGCATGCGATTTCTGTGGTTTCGGGATAACATAACCTTTGGTTAGGTAATCCCGAAATGCGCCATGCACCGCGGAATTTGCGTCTCGCCTGTGATCACAAGGGTCTCACCCACTTTGGCGGCATCTACTTCTTCCGCGAATTTCTGCGAGTGCTGCAATTACGAAACTTTCTTTCCCAGCATCTCACCTACCTTCGTCGCAACCATCGCTATAGTTTGTCCCAAATGATCCTGGCCTTGGTATATCCGATCGTACTGGGCCTGGATCGCTTGGAAACCGCGTCATTCTTACGTTCCAACAGTACCTTCCAATATCTGACGGGCCTGCCGAGTTTCCCCGACCCACAAACCTTGCGTCGCTTCTTACTCCAAGCTCCTGACTCGTTCCGGGAGCAAATGCACCGCGTGAACGACCGACTGCTGCAGAATTTCATCCATCTCCCAGGCCACCGATCTCGTTTGATCTTTGATCTCGACAGCAGTGTGGTCACGGTGTTTGGACGTCAGGAGAATGCGGCCGTCGGCTACAATCCCCGTTATCGTGGCAAGCGCTCTTATAACCCCCTGCTCTGCATCGAGGCCAACTCTTCCTACCTATGGGATACCGAACTGCGTCCCGGCAACGCGGGCACCTGGGATGGCAGCGTCGAACTGATGGCGACCTGCTTCGTGAACGTACCGCCTGATATCCGAGAGCTTCGAGTTCGCGCCGATGCCGGCTTTGGTTTTAATCCGGTCTTGGAAATCCTCGAAGCCAGACCTTCGCAATACTCAGTGGTGGCTCGCCTGACTCAGGCCTTCAAGCGATTGCTCCCGGGCTTGCGATATGAATCCGTCAACCGCCAGTGGGAAATGGCAGACTTTGAGCATCGTCCGCATGGTTGGCCGCAGGCCCGTCGTTTCGTAGTGGCGCGACGATTCATTCCAGAAGAGGAACCGCAAACCACGCTCTTCACTCTGGGGCGCTACGTCTATCGCGCCTGGGTAACCAATATGGACCTGACGCCGGTCGGCGTCTGGCACTTCTACGACGGACGCGCCGGGATGGAACCGCGTATCTGCGAACTGCGCGAAGATTTTGCGCTCCGCAAGATCCCCACCGCCTCGTTTGCGGCTAATGCGCTCTACCTGGAAATCATTCGGCTTGCGTACAATCTGGTCACAGCGTTCCAACGTAACTGCTTGGAAGAATCTTGGCGCAACCTGACACTCCAAAAACTGCGCTACAAACTGTTCTTGCTACCCGGCGAACTGACTCGCCCGCAGAACCGCCCAATCCTTCGCCTCAGAGAATCCCCGATCTTAGGAGACTTGGCGCACGAAATACTCGAAAAGACCCACCGACTGAAGCCGCTCCACTCCTGATCATCGTTTTCACGCCGGATTCAGGTTATACAGAGAGCCAACCGCTATCGCGAGGTCGTTGTTTGAACGACGGCACGAACCGGCACGAGCGGCTACCCGCTCTCTATGAAGCACTCGCAACTGCGGCTCCAGGGTTTTGACCCTGACTGTGCGATCTTCGATAGACGGCCCCCGAAAAGGCCTTGGATCTCGAAACCGGGCGGGAGCGTTGCCTTCTGAGGCCTCAAGGTGTAAATTATCGGTTGGCCGGGAAGTCAAAAGGGAAACTCCGGCGGGTGGCGCATACATGCCGCTGTGTGGCATGTATGCGATCATGGCACTCCGCATTGCCGCTCCGAGGGCGCCAGTGCATTCCAGCCCAATTGCCAACAGGTCGCATACATCACAAAGATTGCGTGATCGCCAAGACGGAACAATTCCTCGCCGTCCTGAAAGACCCGAGCGCGGACAAGAACGCGAAGGCACGGGCCCTCAAATTCGTTATTCATTTCGTCGCCGACTTGCACCAGCCGCTGCATGATGAAGACAACGGCGACAACGGCGGCAACACGCGGCACGTGATCTTTGACGCTCACCCGGATAACCTTCATTGCGTGTGGGACACGGGCCTGCTCCAACACATCAGCCGCAACCCGGCGACGCTCGCGGCGGAGTTGGAGAGCCGGATAACTCCCCGCGACGAGGCCGAGTGGCAAAAGGGGAGCATTGACGATTGGGCAGGCCGCATCGCTTTTCAGACCATCGCCAGCCGAGGAGACGCACGCCGGAGCAGATTTCAGAACAAAGCCAAGATGCCCAAGCCGGGGTCCTCGTTAAGACCCGCCACAGCATCGTAATGGAGTCGGAGGATTGCTTCAATCTCCCGGGTGGAGCAATTCCCGCGGCGAATCCAGATCACTTTGGGAGGAGCTTCAATCCCGTGCCACCATGAGATGGCGTTCGCGGTCAGCCGCGTAGCTCAGGCAGGCGAGGATATCGTTTTCCGTCAGATAGGGAAAGTCAGCGAGGATTTCCTGGTGGCTCATACCCGAAGCAAGGTAAGACAACACGTCGTAGACCGTGATGCGCATGCCTCGGATACAGGGCTTCCCACCGCGCTTGCCCGGCTCGATGGTGATGATGTCCTGATAGTTCATGCACGCATTATAAGGCGCGATGAGGTGCTTCCACAAGCACGACTCGAGAAGCGCCCGAAGCGCTCATCGGTCCCACCAAGGCACCAAGAGGGCCTATTCCGAAGAACACTATGAACCGCCAAGACACTAAGGCAGCGATTGACCCATTGAATCATTGATTCATTGAAAAAAACGAGGCAAAGGCCCTTCAATGAGTCAATGGATCAATGATCCAATGAGTCAATCGAAGAAGTCCTGGGCTACACCTGTGAACATATTGTCTCTTGACAACGCCTCGCCGCTGTGGTAGCCTACTCATGTGAAAAGTAGGGCCGCCCCTTGGGGCGGCCAGGACGGGGCAAGCCCCGGCCCTACGTCGCTATCCTAACACCCCGCACCAGGAGGAACCATGTCTTTACGCAAATCACCCCAACTTACGCCCGCATTGCTCGCCGCCACGCGGAACAATGCCCAGCATTCCACCGGACCGCGCAGCGCCGCCGCCAAGCAAAACTCCAAGCTCAATGCCTTGAAGCACGGCGCATACGTCAGCGACGAAAATCAACACCTAGCCATGCTCGCGCTGGGCGAAGACCCGGAACAATTCCAAACCCTCACCGAGGAACTCATGAGCGCCTTCGGTCCCGGCGACGCGCTCTGGGAGAAGCAGGTCGAGGACCTCGCTTGGCTCTACTGGCGCCGCGAAAGGCTGGAGCGGGCGGAAGAAGGCCTGAAGCGGCGCGCCTTGCAGGCCATCGACGACTGGCAACACCGCCGCCAGCAGGAGATGGCCCGTGTTACCTTCGACGCCTCCCAGCACGAGATGCTTGATGTCAACCTGTCCGAGTCTACAGATCGAGGCGTGACGCTGAGAAAGACGCTTTCTTTTCTTGAAGTCGTACGGGACCAGATCAAGCAGCGCGCCTTCCGGCTCCGCCAGGTCGGTGTACTGGAATCCCTTTACAAAAGTGTGATGGGGTGGCGAGCGGCGTTGATTTGCAGGTTGCTGAAGCGTTTCTGTGACGCTCCAGAGCTCGCCGAGCAACAAACCGACGAGGATTACCTGCGGTTCCTGCGCGAAATAGGCGCCCCCACCGAGCCGCCGGGCGAGCCGGAATACCAGGAACTTCTGCGTCTGTTCGAGGAGGAAATCGCCAGCCTGCGGGAAGAATTCGCCTATGCCGAAAAGGCGAATGAGGAGAGCGCGGCGATAGAACGGGAGGCCTGCCTTGCCCCGGAGGGGGAGACGTGGAGCATGATGCTGCGCCAAGAAGGCGCCCTGGACCGCTCCATTGACCGCAAAGTGAGGATACTGCTGAGGCTGCGGAAGGAATCTACCAACCTCCCGCTCGCTCCTCCTGGTCAGGACGACGGCGCGAGGATGGAGAACATCGAGGAGCCCCTCAATAACGACATTATGTCCGAGGACTCTCAGAGTGTGCAGGCGGTCGAAGACTTAAAAATGAAAGAGCAATGCGGGGATGTATATGAAAACAAAGGACCGACTTTCAGCAGGCCACGACAATGCGGGAATGTCGTAGAAAACAATGGTAGTTACGCTCAAAATGCGGGAATGTTGTGTGCGCCCCAACGGCGCGGATCGCCAGTGGGTGGAAGTCCCACCCAGATAGTCGTCGGTAAGTCTGGTAGCTGACAAGTGGCTTAGGCCGGCGACGGGCCGGACCGGGCCGAAGCCTTGTGACAAAGGCCACCTTGGGTGGCTGAGCAACCCTACAGGCCGTAACATGTGTGAAGCCTGAGCAGGCCTCGAAAGTGAAGTCGTGGACGCCGACCTGCCATAACATCAGGGAAGGCTGCACCGACCGGGAAGTCACCGACAGGCACACCGGTTGGGTCCACCGGGGTAATGGGCACGGCATGCAGGGAAGGTGGTCCGGGCGAGTGGGGGAACCTCAGTCCTGGGGGTCCCGCTCTCGGTTAGGAGGGCGGCCGGGCTGAGACTCGGAGAGGGTCATAGTACCGTTGAAGCCGGGCAACGCCGGTGGAGGGAAGGACCCTCACTTCAGGAGCGCTTTCGAAGAAGCCCAGGTGAGGTGATTGGTGATGAGCCTGGAAACACCAGATAGGATCCGGACGCTTCAGAGGAAGCTGTATCGCAAGGCGAAGGAGGAACCGGACTACCGCTTCTACCTGCTCTACGACAAAATCTACCGTGAAGATATTCTCTACTACGCCTACGAACTGGTGAAGTTCAACCGGGGTGCGGCGGGCGTGGATGGGCAGACCTTGGCGGGGATGGAAGCGCAAGGGCTGGGGAAGTGGTTGGCCGAGATCAGGGAGGAACTCCGCACCAAGAGGTATAAACCTCAACCTGTGCGACGGGTGATGATTCCGAAGCCGGGGGGCGGCGAGCGACCGCTGGGGATACCGACGATACGGGACCGAGTGGTGCAGACCGCTGCCAAGCTGGTGCTGGAGCCGATCTTCGAGGCGGACTTGGAACCCTGTGCTTACGGTTACCGACCGAAGCGCAGCGCCCAGGACGCGATTCGGAAAGTGCATGAACTTCTCTGTGCTGGCTACACCGAGGTGGTGGACGCCGATCTGTCCAAATACTTCGATACCATTCCGCACCCGCAACGGATGCAATCAGGGGCTCGGCGCATCGTCGATCGAGAGGTGCTGCGACTGCTCAAGGCGTGGCTCAAAGCTCCGGTCGAAGAGCGGGATGAAAAGGGGAATCGACGCATGACGGGCGGTAAGGGCAGCAGGCGCGGCACCCCCCAGGGTGGGGTGGTGAGCCCGCTGCTGGCCAACCTGTACATGAACCGGTTCCTGAAGTACGGGCGGATCACCGAAGGGGGGAAGGCTTTCCGGGCACAGGTGGTCAACTACGCGGATGATTTTGTGATTCTCACCAGCCGGCATGCGGCGGAAGCGCGAGATTGGACGCGGAAGGTGATGACCTGCCTGGGACTGACCCTGAACGAGACGAAGACCAAGCTCAAGGAAGCGCGGCGGGAGAGTTTTGACTTTCTGGGTTACACGTTTGGGCTGCGGCGCTACTGGAGGAATGGCCAGGAGTACATGGGAGCGAGTCCGTCGAAGAAGAGCCTGGCGCGGCTGCGCGAGAAGGTGAACGCGGTGTTGATACCCGGCAACCAGGGGACGTGGTCTGAGGTACGAGACCGGCTCAACAGCATACTGCGGGGCTGGTCGAACTACTTCAGCTACGGTACCCGGCGGCAGGCGTATCGAGCCGTGGATAACCATACGGCAGAGCGCGTACGCCACTTCCTGCGACAGCGGCGACAGGTGCCCACGCGCGGCACGCGCCCCCTGGCGAACGAGGTGATCTTCGGATCGCTGGGTGTGCTGCGGTTGCGTCAGGTGCATCTTGCGGCTGCGCCGTGATTCTGGCGGTGAACCCTGTCGGAGAGCCGGATGCGGGAAATCCGCACGTCCGGTTCGATGAGCGGAGTTGGGAAACGGGACGACGTCGGAGTCGCTACCGCGCCCATCCTCGACTCTACTGAAAACAAAGGGTGTTACTGGAAACGCAGAGTTACCCGCATCAAGCATTTCCCCCGTGGATACTATCACGGTGCCGAGGGAGCCGAACGGCGATGAGATCGGCTAGTTTCCTGCGCTCAGCAGGCTTGTGGTAAGGCGCTGCGAGGGGCGATTAAGTCTTCGCCACCTTTTCTGTGATGTACTGCACCCGGTCCCAATCGGCATCCGCGGTGACCATGTCGCTGACGCCGAGAATGAAATGGCTCTCGCGACCATAGCGTTCGATCAACTGATCAATTGAGCGGCGAAACTCGTCCCCGGCAGTGCTGGTAGAGCAGAGCAAGGTCGAGGGAATTCCACCCCAGATCGTGATGCGGCCCGCAAAGGCGGCGCGAATCTCTTCCAGCCGGCAGCGGGTCATCGGATAAGGGCAAACCGAATCAGCGATATCGAATCCGGCGCGCAGGTACAAAGCAAGCAGTTGCTTGTTCTCGCCGTCTGTATGGGTCATCAAGTATTTACCTTTGCCATGCAGTACTCCCGCGTAATCACGCAAAGGAGGGAGAATGTACTTCTCGAAGAAGGCAGGGTAGGTGATCGAGTCGTCGTAGTTGCCGCCGAGGAAGATCACCTCGGCGGGGGAGTCGGCCCCGATTTGCTGGAGATGCTGGTAAAGGGGTTGCATTTGCTCGGCCAGCCGCAGGACTTTCTCCGGGTAGTCATGAAGAGCATAAAAGAACTGTTCCAGCGGCATCAGCTCTTTCATGATGTGCTGGATGGGGCAGGCCGTTCCCAGTAGATAACCGACCGCGACCCCCCGTTCGCCCACCTCCGCGCGGCGCTCGAGATAACCTTTCAACTGGGGCTCGATTTTGAGGTGCGAGAAGATATAGCCGACGACGTCGAAATCGCGCGGCTCGCGGATGGCATGCTCGACAATCCAGGACATGGATGCGCCCGCGTCAAGCATTTCCTCTGTAAACGCCGTGACGGTGCGGATGGAGCCGAGCGGCGTGTGATATTCGACGACGGTTTCCTGGCCACCTCGGATGACGCGCCGGTCGACATCCTGGAGAGTCAGGCAGTAAGGAAGGACCGGGAGATGATAGATGCCAAGCGCCCGGTCGACCATGGCGGCATCGTTCGTGGAGTCAGTGAAATCCGGCACCGAGGAGTAACACCCCACGCCCAGCCGGTCCGCAATCTCCGTGAGGGTAAGAGAGCGTAACGCGGAAGGCAGCGTTCCATGGCGCAGGCGCGCGCGATGCCAAAATTCCAGGCGTGGAACCCAGGGCAGCCGGTCAGGCGCCTCACCACGGATGGCCGCCAAAATTCGTTCCCGAGGTGTCATGATTATCCGCCCTCACGATGCGAAATGTAGTATAAATCCTCAATCCCATGAGTAACAACCTGGATCAGCAAAGTCGATTCGCTTGGCTAATCGTTTTCCTCCTCTTTGCGGGCTCGGTGCTTAACTACATGGACCGCTCGCTCGTAAGCGTAATCATGCCTCAGGTACGGCGGGACCTTGCGCTGACGAACGCGGATTTCGGACTGGCCGTCAACGCTTTTCTGGTTATGTACGCGGCCTTCTACATCCTGGGAGGCCGGATCGCGGACCGCCTGGGATATCGGGGCGCTTTCGCGCTTACGGTGGCCTTTTGGTCGATCGCCTGCATGGCGCACGCCTTGGTGCAGGGACTGCGTAGCCTCGCTCTCTGCCGGGCGTTACTAGGGATAGGAGAGGGCGGCTTTTATCCCGCCGCCATGCGTGGAGCTGCCCAGTGGTTCCCACCCGAAAGCCGGGCGAAGGCCGTGGGAATAATCCTCTCTGCACTCTGCGTCGGCAGCCTGCTCACTCCTCCTCTCGTAGCGTGGATCACTATTCATTACGGCTGGCGGGCGTCCTTTTTGGTGATCGGGGCATTGGGCCTTTTGCTGCTTCCGCCCTGGCTTCTCCTTCACAAGCACATCCATCGGCTCTTGGGGGCGGGCGACCCGACTCTATCCGAGAAGCGAGAGCGTGAGACTGGCGCATCGGCGGAAGACGAACTTTCGCTGTCCGAGGTCCTCAAAACACGGAAATACTGGTGCGTGCTGGCGGCACGGGCTTCCACTGACGCAGCCTGGTATTTCTACCTTTTCTGGATTCCCGGCTACTTTCAGGACGTCCGAAGGTTCGACCTCGCCACCGTGGGCAGATTTCTCTGGATACCTTTTTTCTGCGCTGGCGTGGGCGCCTTAACCGGCGCGTGGGCCAGTAGCGCCCTGATCCGACGCGGGCTGGGCCTGGATCGCAGCCGCAAAACTATTCTATTCGCTTCATTGTCGCTCTGTGTTGTAGGCGCCTCAGCCTGCTTCGCCCCCGCAGCTTACTTGGCTTTGGCGCTGGTGAGCCTGGCACTTTTCGGGCATCAGTCCTATGGGTCGAATATCCATACCGTCATCACCGAGATTACTCCCCCAAGGCATATTGCCGTTCTGTACGGAATTACGGGGGCGGCGGGGACGCTGCTGGGCGCGGTAGCGCAGTTAGCGATCGGGCGCGTCATCGACTTATTCGGCTACAAACCGGCTTTCGTTTGGGCAGGCGGAATGGCGGTGCTGGCTGCGATTTTTCTCCTTGCAGCGGGGACCATTGAGCGCATCCGGCGAAATGCAGTCTCGTTTAATGGTTAATTTAAAGTTAGCTTATTACTATTTGCTAATTCCCACCAAGGCAAGCCACTGGTTTGAACGGTGCGACCCGAAGAGGTTTGGCTCCCCGGAGGGGAGCCACATGAGTAGCCGTGGGTGAAACCCACGGTAACGGTGCATCGAAAACCCGCTCGGCCCTGGAGGGGCCAAACGGTTCGACCCCTTCGGGGTCGGAGAGATTAATGGGGGCGCCACCCGTGGGCGGCGGGCACCAAAACCGTGCCCTTGCCCACGGCTACTTAATTTCAACCCCTTCGGGGTTGGGACGGCGCCAGGAGGATCACCAGTATGAAACGAGCTCGGCCATTTTCTATGTTCTTGTGTTTTGTTGTAGCGGCATCGTGGTTTCAGGCGCGGGCACAGGTGAAGGTTGCAAGCGACAAGCCAGCCTCAGAAACAACCCGCTTGAGCCTCGATGGCAAATGGAAGCTCTTTTGTTTTCCTCAAGGAAAATATCAAATAACCCACCCCGACCAACTTAGGACCCAAGGGCTGACCCCCATCGAAGCTTCCGTGCCCGGCAACGTCGAACTTGACCTCTCCCGCAACGGCGAGTTACCCGCAGACCTGTTCTTCGCCGATAACCTCGCGAAGTTGAAGCCCTACGAGCTGTACGAATGGTGGTATCAGCGCGAGTTTCCAACCCCGGCTGGGATTGCCGGAGGGCGGGTGGAACTTCGCTTCCGGGGCGTAGATTGTCTCGCCACCTATTGGCTAAACGGGAAGGAATTGGGTGAGACTTCGAATGCCCTGGTTGAGCAGTACTTCGACGTGACGGGGAAGTTGAACTCGGCTGGGCCAAACATTCTGACGGTCAGGCTAAAGTCGCCAGTGATTGAGGCAGCCGGCAAGCAGTATGATCCGGCCTACACCATCAACGCCGGCCGCACGAATCAAGAGGCGATCTGGATAAGGAAGGCTGCGCACTCTTACGGATGGGACATCATGCCGCGCGCGGTTTCGGCTGGCCTCTGGCGTCCGGTGGAACTCATCGTCCACTCCAGGCACGAAATCACGGACTTGTATTTCACGACCTTCTCTCTTGACTCGGGCCATGCAACGCTGGCGGTCTCCTACGAACTCACCACGGATCTCGCGCTGCTTCCCCAGCTCCGGCTGCGGGTGCAGGGCCGCTGCGGCGAATCTACCTTCACCTACGTCCACAAAGTGGAATTCACCGCGGGACGGTTCCTCATCGAGGTGCCGAACCCCCTGTTGTGGTGGCCCAGGGGCTACGGCAATCCCAATCTCTACAAGGTGACGACCCAGCTCTTGCAGAACGACAAAGTGATGGCGTCGCGCCAGGACGCGGTGGGAATCCGCAAGCTGGAGTTGATTCGGACGGAGACGACAAGTATCGAGAAGCCCGGCCAATTCCTTTTCAAGGTCAACGGGGTACCGATCTTGGTCAAG
>Ga0208687_1001466_pt1 | contig 10567 bp, 5 predicted proteins | sample June2015DPH_6_10_FD_184695 | JGI IMG/M metagenome (GOLD analysis project Ga0208687, IMG submission 184695) | Peatland microbial communities from SPRUCE experiment site at the Marcell Experimental Forest, Minnesota, USA - June2015DPH_6_100... | ecosystem: Environmental > Terrestrial > Soil >...
GTCGTCTGCCCTGGTGGGCAATCTCTTTTTCCGTTGTATCAGCCGAAACCAGCATCCTGACCATCATCAGCACGCCCGGCATCGCTTACCATTCCAACCTGGGCTTCCTGCAACTGGTGTTTGGATATTTGGTGGGCCGCGTGGTAGTGAGCTTCGCTCTCATTCCCCGATACTTTGCGGGTGAAATGTTCACGGCTTACCAGCTTATCGAGCAGCGGTTCGGCCGGGCCTTGAAGGTCTTCACCGGGGCGCTGTTCCTCACCACGCGAGCTTTGGCTGAAGGCGTTCGCGTGTTCGCCATCGCGATTGTGATTGGGGTTATTTTCAAGAGTGGCGTATTTGCGGCTCTGGTCATTATCACAGCGCTGACCCTCTTCTACACTTTCGAAGGGGGACTCACCGCGGTGATTTGGACAGACGTTATCCAGTTGCTCATTTATCTCACGGGGACCGCGGTGGCGTTGGCGCTGGCGTTACACGCCATCCCAGGCGGGTGGACAGAGGTAAGCCGCCTGGCACATTCCGAAGGGAACAAGCTGGCGGTCTTCAACTTCCATTTCAATTGGCATGAGCCCTACTTGTTTTGGTCGGGGTTGGTGGGCGGAACGTTCCTGACTACGGCCAGTCACGGCACGGACCAGTTGATCGTTCAGCGCCTGCTCGCCGCGCGCAATCGGCGCGAAAGCCAAGCGGCCCTGCTTTCCAGCGGATTGCTCATCCTCCTGCAATTCACCCTTTTCCTGGTGGTGGGCGTGGTGCTTTTTGCGTTCTACAAGCACTTCCCGCCTCCCAACCCTTTCGCGCGGGCGGACCAAATATTTCCCACCTTCGTGGTGACGCAACTGCCTCGCGGGCTGGCGGGGTTGCTGATCGCGGCCATTATCGCTGCTGCCATGGCCAATTTAAGTGCCGCCTTCAACTCCCTGGCCTCGAGTTCAGTGGTGGATTTTTACAAGCCTTTTGTCCGGCCGAACGCCGGCGAGAAGCATTACCTTGCTGTCTCCCGCGCCGTGACTTTAGGATGGGGCGCCGTGCTCGTGGTGATCGCGCTGGTAGCACAACATCTTCACCGGAGCGTCCTGGAATTGGCGCTTACCATTGCCAGCGTTCCTTACGGTAGCATGTTGGGGATTTTCCTCTTGGGGGTTCTTACCAAGCGCGCCAATAGCCGGGGGGCCTTGACCGGCGCCCTTGTCGCCCTGGCCACAATGGGAGTTGTCGTAGGGTGCACCTCCCTCGCCTGGACGTGGTACGTCGCCCTCGGAACCGTGGTGACGTTCGCTGTGGGATGGGCGGCCAGCGCGAGCAAGGGCAGGGTGTGGGGACTAGGGGCGGGGGAAGGACAGTAAGCAGTAGGCAGCGGGCGTTGCTTCCCCGACCTACCACCTACCGTTCTGTAGCACTAGTCGCCAGGACGTTGTCGCGGCGCGCAGATTTCTCCTCGTGTTAGTCGTGCCTCCGTCTCCTCCGTGCCCAGAAAAGCCTTAACACGGAGGTCACGGAGATCCTCCGTGCTCTTTGTGTTAAGGCTCTAGAGGCACGGAGGACGCAGAGAACCTCGTTTTGGTTGCGGCCACGGGGCCGCGCTGTGAAAAATCAGACAAGCTCACGCCGGTCCGTCAGTTGACGTACCGAAACAGACTTCCTGTCTCTTGACAAACGCAACAAGATAGGCTAGAAGTGTATGTGGAAGCCAGGCAGGAGGTCACGCTCTGCCGGGAACACGGTGCGGCAATGCTACGGCCCGCCACAACCCGCTCCCGAAAATGTGGCAAGGGAGACGGAAAGCCCGCAAATGGGCTCGCCGCGCCACAGACAAGAAGTCTGCCATGGTAGAGGAAAACAAAAAAGAATCCTTCAAAATTGACGGAACGACGCGGGAATCTCTATGAAAAAAAAGGACCGCTGTGGAAAACTTGGCCTCGAAGCTGGAATGTGTATGAAAACACAGGTACTTAGCTGTTTAAAGCGGGAATGTTGTTGAAAAGAAAGGTGGTTAATAGGTGGCAGGTGTTAGCCCGTGGGCGCTAGTGTCCTGAGTCAGGAGTTCGCTTACAAAGTCTTCCTCATGCGGGCGGTCTTTTCGCAGCCCCGTCAGGGGTCCCGCAAGGCGGGGTAGCCCACGGCGCAAGCCCTGGGGGAAGGAGCCCTCACCCCGTCCCGCAGAGCGGGACACCCCTCTCCCGCCCGGGCGGGAGAGGGGACGGGGGTGGTGGAGGGCTCGCTGACCCATCCCGCTCTGCGGGACCGTGGGCTACATTCTTTCGCCCGCTCCGCGGGCTGACTTCATCAACGAACTTCTAACTCAGGGCGCTAGGTAGGAAGGAGCCGGAACACGCTCTGACCATTCGTAATCTACTGGTCCCGAATCCATGGAGTGCAAGAGCAGGGTCGTCTACGGGCTCAATCACCAACTCCTTGGCCCTGGGCTATCCCGCAGAGCGGGACCGGCCCTCCAGGGCTTGCCTCTGACGCACTCCCTGCCTCACAATGGCAGAGCGGGTTCAGAGGCAACTTGAAATTGCCCTGACTCTTGCCCTTTCGGGCTCCGGCTCGGCGGGGGTAAGCAGTAAACAGTCGGCGGTAGATAGTAAGCGGAAGGCAGTAGGCAGCAAGCAGTCGGCAGTGGGCAGTGTTCGCCCCCGCCTACCACCTACTATTTACCACATACCGGTCTGACAATGGAACAACGGCGGGAACTGGTCAAAGGGCTGAGCGTTTACGGGGCCACTTCGGTGGTGGCCGGGACGATGATTGGGACCGGGATCTTCGTGGTGCCCAGCATCATGCTCCGGCAAGTTGGCGCCCCCGTATGGGTCATTGTAGTGTGGATTCTTGCCGGCGTGCTCAGCCTGTTCGGGGCGCTTGGTTACGCGGAGCTGGGGGCGGCGCTTCCGGAGGCAGGCGGCGAATACGTTTACATGCATCGAGCTTATGGACCGATGATGGGCTTCCTTTACGGCTGGACGCAGTTTATGGTGGCGAAGAGCGGGTCGATTGCCACCATTGCCACCGGTTTCGTCATCTACCTCGCTTACTTTTTCCCTGGCCTGAACGAAGCCCTCTGGCAAACGCCGGTGCAAATTGCAGGTCACTCCGCGACCCTACGGTTGACGGGCCTGCAAGTTGGAGCGGCGCTGGTGGTGCTGCTTCTTTCCGGCCTGAACATTCTGGGCGTGCGCCGAAGCGGCCACACCCAGACCTTTTTTACGGCCGCAAAACTGCTCGTGCTGTTCACCCTCATTGTCTTTGGCCTGACGCTTGGCCATGGATCATTTGAACACTTCCGGGCGCCCGTAAAGTTCGGATCTCAGGCGAGCCTTCTCACCACCTTCGGCGCCGCGACGGTTGCTGCGCTGTGGGCTTACGACGGTTGGAACAACCTGAGCATGGTGGCGGGTGAGGTCAAGAATCCGCAGCGAAATATGCCCAGAGCTCTCATCCTCGGCACGTTGCTTGTGATAACTGTTTACGTTCTCGTCAACATCGCGTACTTTTACGTTTTGTCCCCCGCGAACATCGCATCGACCAACACAGTCGCCGCTGACACTGCCCGGCAATTCATGGGTAAAGCTGGCGGGACGTTTATCGCCATCGGCGTAATGATTTCGAGTTTTGCGGCCCTGAATGGTTCCATCCTGTCGGGCTCGCGTGTCCCTTACGCCCAGGCTCGCGATGGGCTTTTCCCGCAATTCCTGGCAGGCGTGCATCCACGCTTCCGCACGCCGGCGGCTGCTATCGCGGCCCAGAGCGTCATCGCCTGCCTGCTGGCGCTGACCGGCCAATACCAAGGCCTTTTCACCAAGGTGATCTTTTCCGAGTTCCTCTTTTACGCCCTGGTCACCGCCAGCATTTTCATTCTGCGCCGCCGTATGCCCGGGCTGGCGCGTCCCTATCGCACCTGGGGATATCCTTTCATACCAGCCATTTTTGTTATTCTGTCAGTGATGGTGCTGATCAATCAAGGGTCGGACTCAGTGTGGGTACTCGCGCTGGTGGGCAGCGGCATTCCCGCGTACTTTCTTTGGAGGATATGGAAACGTTCAAGGTGATCGATGTCATTCCGATCCCGCAGTCGCGGGAGAGGAATCTCGCTGTGTTCTTTCTTCCCCTAACCATAGGCCCTGGTCGACATGAGCGCAGAGCGAGATTCCTCTCCCGCGACTGCGGGATCGGAATGACACCGGAGCCCACGCGTGCCGCCCTGAAGGGCGGCGCTACGCCGTTATGGCCGGTGATGGCGCTGCTCGTCTTGGCATTCGCCAGCCTGGCGGCGGCCCAGAAACCAAGCGTCGCCTCGAAGCCCGTCGCCAAGCCCGAGGCAACTTTGGTTAGGGCGCGCTGGCGCGTTCTGGGGGCTCGTCCGCTGTCGATGTATTACTATTCCCCGGACTCACAGGGCAACAAGTCTCTGGAGCAGCATGCTTCGCAGATGGCCCTAGTTGCTCCCCAGTCGTTCTGGGTGGATGCGGACGGGTTCGTGCATGGCGAGGTTCCTTCCGGAATCCTGGAAACTGCAAGGCGGGCCAAGGTTCCAGTCATGCCCCTGGTCGTCAACCCAGGCTTTGACCGGGGCGCGGCCAGCGCCCTGCTTCGCAGCGCCAACGCCCAGCAACGGGCCGTGACTTACCTGGCCTATCTTGCCAAGCGCGACAATTTCGTAGGCTGGCAGCTCGACCTGGAGTACATCGATCCCGAGGACAAGAACTACTACACCCAGTTTGTGCAGCGTGCGGCGGCACGGCTGCACAGGGAGGGCAGGCTGCTTAGCATCGCCGTGGTTCCGCGTTTCTCCGATGTCTACCCCGATGCCGATCCCTCACAGGAATTCCACAGTACTGAGTGGGGAGCCCCTTACGATTTCCGGCCCCTCGGCCGGGCGGTCGACTTCATGACACTGATGACCTACGACCACCACAACAGCGCCACTCCTCCCGGGCCGGTGGCTGGTTATGACTGGGTCAAGGCTGCCCTCGAATACGCCACCGCGCGAGTGCCCTGCCGGAAAGTCCTGCTCGGCATCCCTTTCTACGGCAGGGAGTGGATACAAAGTGGCGACGTAACTTCGGCGCGAACCCTCACTTTTGCGGAAGCACAGAATCAGATGGAGCAGTTGAGCGTCGAACGCCTCTGGCACGAACGGTGGCGTACGCCATGGTTCCAGTACAGCAGCGACTCCGGTCTACATACCGGCTGGTATGAAGACAGCATGAGCCTGGAAGCTAAATTGGAATTGATGCAGGAATATCATCTTCGAGGATTTGCGGCGTGGCGATTGGGTTTTGAGGATCCCAAATTCTGGACTCTGGCGTCTGTGAAGGACCGAACCGAGCAGCAAGATCAAAAGCGCCGCCCCCACCGGTCTGGAACTCACGCCGCCCTGGGAGGTGGGAACCGCTGACGAGCGCCTCTTGCGCGCATGGAAGCCCGGCGGGTTTGAGGGGGATAGCGCCAAGAGACCCCTCACCCGCCCTCGTTCCTCGGGCACCCTCTCCCCAAGGGAGAGGGCTGTAGGCTCCAACGCCATTTGTTCAATCGACAATCAGCAATCGCCAATCACCAATCGGCAGTCAGCAATGAAAACCTAGGCAGGAAGGACACCATGCGCATCGCTTTCATCATCTTAGTTTCGTTCTTGCTTTCGGTCGCGCAACTTTTGGGCGCTGCCCGTCGAGACCACACCTGGGCTGTGGCCGCGCCGCCGGGGGTTGATGCCAGAATTCAGCGCCAGCTTGAAGCCTTGGCGGCGCGGGACCAGGCTTTGATCCGGTTCTTCCCCAGTCCAGGTCAGGCGGAGCGCTACCGTCTGCACCCGGGGGACCTGGTCATCGAACTCCACGAGGAACGGGACATTAACTCCTTTGTGAAGGCCTTAAGGCCTGAGGGCGGCGCTCTACCTACGGGGTCGACGCGCGAATTGGCGCGCGAAGGCTATATCCTGGAAGCCTCCTACCCTCGCGCTTCTGTGCCGAATCGGCTGCGCGTTACGGCAGCCGGCGCAGCGGGGTTTCATCACGCCTTGCTGCGGGTTCCCGATTTGCTGGTGATTTGGCCCTCCAGCTTGCCCTCCAATCTGGTCCCTCGCCCTCAGGCGATTCGTGTGGAAAGAGGGGGCGCTGAGGTGGTCATTTCAGACTATCCATCGTTTCCTGAGCGCGGCATTGTCGAGGGATTTTACGGTGTCCCTTGGTCCCACCAGGACCGGGTCGACATCTTGCGTTTCGAAGGCCAGCACAGCATGAACGTTTACTATTATGCGCCCAAGGACGACCCCTATCATCGCAAGCTGTGGCGCGACCCTTATCCAGCGGATGAAATGAAGCGTCTTGCGGAGTTGGTCAAGGCGTCCCACGCCAACTTCGTGGACTTTTGTTTTGCGATCAGCCCGGGCCTTTCCATGACCTACGCGAGCGACGAAGATTTTCGTGCCCTCACCAGCAAGCTCGAGAGCGTCGGCAAGCTGGGTGTTTCCTGTTACGCCCTCTTCCTGGATGACGTTCCCCAGGAGCTTCAAAATCCGGTGGATCAGGCGCGCTTCAAGACTCTGGCCGAGGCGCACGTTTACCTGGTCAACAGGCTGTACCGGCGCCTCAAATCGCAATCTCCGGAGAACCGGCTAACGGTTACGCCCACCGTTTACACCAACGAGTGGGGCAGCCGCGATTACATAAAGGAACTGGGGGCCGGAGTAAATCCCGGCGTGAATATCGTGTGGACCGGCACGGAGGTCGCGTCACCGGCCATCACCGTCGCCCAGGCGCGGGAGTGGGGCAGGTTTCTCGAGCGCAAGCCGCTGCTTTGGGATAACTTCCCCGTCAACGATGGGCGCCCCTGGCGGGTGTTTCTCGGCCCGGTGCGCAATCGGGATGCGAATTTGCCGGTGGCAGTGGAAGGACTCCTCTCCAACCCCATGAATCAATCCCACGCCTCGATGATCGCGCTCGAGACCGTCGCCGACTACCTGTGGAATTCACAGGCTTACGATCCGGCGAGGTCCCAGCGACATGCCGTCGAAAGCCAGTTCGGAAAGAAGGCCTCCCAACTCCTGGCGACCTTTCTAAAAACCTATGGTGACTACTGGTGGGATGAGAACATTTTCACCCCGCTGTTCCTTGAACGCCGCTACCCCATTGATGTCGCCAAAGTCGATTCAGGTATTGCCCAGCTCGATTCGGCTTTGGGACCACTTCGCAGCCAACCGCGCTTTGAAAAACTGGTCACGGAAATTTCTCCCTTCCCGCAAAAGACCCGCGAACGCCTGGCCGAGGTTACGGCTGATCCGGCCTTTCTGCGCTTAGCGGACGGAAAGCTCCGCTGGCGGGAGGACTATGATTTGTTAACCGCAGCCAAGTTGGCCGCAGCGCCGAACATCGACGGGGATTTTAGGAAGTGGGAGAACGGGCCACTGTACGTGCTCGACAACGTATCGAAAATCCGGGCGGGAACGAACCTCTGGAAAGGGCCGGTGCAATTGTCGGCGCGCGTGGCGTTAGGGTGGGACGATGACTACCTCTATGTGGGAGTGGACGTTACCAACCCCGAGCTCTATCAGCCCTTCTTCGAGCGTGGCATCGAGAAGGGAGACGGGTTCGAGATCGCTTTGGAAACAGCCTTCCAAAAGAACTTCCTGGCCGTCCGCCCGGCAGGCGATGAATACTCGCTTTGGTTCAGCCCGGGCGATTTCAAGGAAGTGAAGCCGAGCGTTTTCTCCGACGAGGATTATTTGCCGCTTCGGCCCCGGAAGCATGATTACAACCGGGAGATCAAGAGCGCCTGGAAGAAGACCGCCCACGGCTACTCGGGCGACCTCGCCATTCCCGTGTCGTTCTTCGACGGCGGAAAATTTACGGGCGGATATGAGATCGGCTTTGCATTCAACGTGCAGAAAGTGTTCCCTTCGCCCCAGGCGGTTGAGCAAGAAGAACGGATCGTTTTCACTTCCAAAGCGGATCAGTTGTTCCGCGCCAGTATTACCAACCCCTCAAGCCTTCAGCGCTTGGTGCTGGTGGAAGTGCCAGCCCGATAGTCTGAGGAACCGAGGCCCGTAGCCAGGATTCAGGAGTCAGGATTCAGCAGCCAGTTGGCGCAGAGTCTGGTATTTGAGAGCCTCTGAGGGCAAATTCAGATCGCAGATTCCAGATTTCAGAGATAGAGGCGGTTAGTCTTCCCGTCAGGGACCGGACCGGCTCCTGCCCGCGAAACTTTGCGGCGATTTCGCCATCCAATGAAGGTGCAAGGGGTACGAGGGCGAATCAGGAAACCATCCCCAAGTGCATGAATCGAAATGCGAGGTCCAACCATGTCGAACTTTAGCGTAAGCCGCTTCCGGTTCTTCAGATGCCTGCTCATTCTTTTTCTATTCGGTGCGGCCGCGTCCAGCACAGCACGTGGCCAGGTTCCAGCCTTTGCGGGAGGGCCTCCGTCCTCAGCAGCCGAGGGTAAACAGACGGCGGTTCTCGCCGGTGGGTGCTTCTGGGGTGTGGACGCCGTGTTCAAACACGTGAAGGGTGTTAAAAGCGTGGTTGCAGGCTATTCAGGAGGAAGCGCGACGAGCGCGCAGTACGAGGTTGTGAGTGCCGGCAGGACGGGCCACGCCGAGTCGGTGAAGATCACCTATGATCCATCAAAGGTCTCGTACGCCGATTTGCTCAGGGTCTTCTTCTCGGTGGCACATGATCCGACCGAACTGAATCGTCAGGGCCCGGATTCGGGAACTCAGTATCGCTCGGTGATCTTCTATTCCAATGAGGACCAGAAGCAGATTGCTCTGGCCTACATCAACCAACTAAACAACGCCAGGGTTTTCCGAAAGCCGATTGTGACCCAAGTTGTCCCTCTCCAGGCTTTCTACCCCGCCGAGGCGTATCACCAGAATTTCCTCGCGCTCCATTCCGACAACCCCTATATCGTTAACAACGATCTGCCCAAGCTGCGAAAACTTCAGAAGCAGTTCCCCACGCTCTCTAGACCCTAGCGATGGCGCGAATGACCGCCTGTCCCTGGCTGTGGGCACCGGTCGCCCGCGGGTTTCTGCTGGCAACTAGTTGCCCAGTTCGGTGAAACCTAATTCGACACTCATACGTCCCCTTTCCATGGCAGGATTTCTTCTAGGAGGAGGATGATGATGTACAAACGGTTGCTTACAATTGCAGCGAGTGGGTTGCTCGTTTTAGGAGTGGCATTGTGTGGAGTTCAGGCCAGTGCGCAGACCGGCCCGTCCGGCGAGCATATGGGTCGAGGGCATCAGATGAGCCCCGATGAGGAACTCCAAAGGCTGGATAAGGCGCTGAAGCTCACCGACGATCAGAAGGGCCAGATAAAGCCTATCCTTGAAGACAGGCATCAGAAGATGCAAAGCCTTCGTTCCGACACCTCTCTTTCAGAACAGGACAGAAGGAGCAAGATGAGGAGCACGTACGAAGACAGCAACAAGAAGATTCGCGACGTGCTCAACGACGATCAGAAAAAGACGTTTGACGAGATGCCGCAGCATGGGCGCGGGCACATGCAAGGGCACCAGCCAAGCGGGGGCTCAAATCCCCAGTAGAAGGCAACCAGCCCCGGTCTTTCGCGAAGGTACCGTGAACACGCGAACGACTGTGGCCTGGAGGTCAGCGCCGGGCGGGCATCAGACGTTCGCCCGGCGCGTCCTCATTATTTTTCAGCAGTTCTCGCACTTAGGCAGCGAGGCGCTGTTCCCGGTACCGCTTGGCCATCTCCTCGAGCGATAGGGGCGCATAGTCGCCCGCGTGCCCGGCCTGGCCGAATTGCGTCATGCGCTGCGCCACGACCTTCTTCATGGCGTCGCGGGCGGGCTTCAGGTAGCTGCGCGGATCGAACTCTTCCGGCTTTTCCCACAAGACTTTGCGGATAGCGCCCGTGATGGCCAGCCGGTTGTCGGTGTCCACGTTGATCTTGCGCACACCGTTCTTAATGCCGAGCTGGATTTCTTCGATGGGTACGCCCCAGGTGGGCTTCAGCTTGCCGCCGTACTGGTTGATGATATCCTGCAAGTCCTTGGGGACGCTGGACGATCCGTGCATGACAAGGTGGGTGTTGGGCAGCCTCCTGTGGATCTCGAGGAGGCGGTCCATCTTGAGTGTTTCTCCGGTGGGCTTCTTAGTGAATTTGTAAGCGCCATGGCTGGTGCCGATGGCGATAGCAAGCGCGTCCACGCCAGTCTGCCGAACGAACTCCACCGCTTGGACGGGATCGGTGAGGTGGCTGAGGCCATCGAGGCCGGTGCCGTGGCCGTCTTCGATGCCGCCCAGGCAGCCGATTTCGCCTTCCACGGTGATGCCCTTGGAGTGCGCCGTCTCCACGACTTCGCTGGTGGCCTTCACGTTGTACTCAAAGGTTGAGGGCGTCTTGCCGTCCGGCATCAGCGAGCCATCCATCATGACGCTGGTGAAGCCCATGGCAATGGCCGATTTGCAGGTCTCCACGCTGTTGCCATGGTCCAGGTGCAACACCGTGGGAATTTCGGGGTAGAGTTCGGTGGCCGCCAGCATCAGGTGATAGAGGAATCGGTCCTGTGAGTAGCTGCGTGCACCGCGGCTGGCCTGAA
>Ga0208687_1001470_pt1 | contig 10551 bp, 4 predicted proteins | sample June2015DPH_6_10_FD_184695 | JGI IMG/M metagenome (GOLD analysis project Ga0208687, IMG submission 184695) | Peatland microbial communities from SPRUCE experiment site at the Marcell Experimental Forest, Minnesota, USA - June2015DPH_6_100... | ecosystem: Environmental > Terrestrial > Soil >...
ACACGTGCACCAGGAAGTGAACTACCCCACAGTTCGCGTTGACGTGGACCGGACCAAGGCTGATGAAGTAGGTTTGACCCAGCAAAATGTTGCGAACAGCGTTCTGATTTCCTTGAGCTCCAGCGGGCAGGTGGCGCCGAACCAGTGGTTGAACCCGCAGAACGGCGTCAATTACCAGTTGGTGGCGCAAACGCCGCAGTTTCGAGTGGATTCCTTCGACGCCCTTCTGAGGACCCCTATTACTCTGGGCGCAAGCGCAGGTGAGGCTAATGGGACACAGTTGCTGAGCAACCTGGCTACGGTGAGGCGGGGAGTCTCCACTGCCGTCGCCAGCCACTATAACGTGCAGCCCGTTATGGACGTTTATGCGAACGTTGATCAACGTGATCTGGGCGGCGTCGCGCGCGAGGTGGAGCGCATCATGGCGGACGTCAGCCCACAGTTGCCAAGGGGTTCCTGGATGGCCATGCGGGGCCAGGTCCAGACCATGAGGTCGTCCTTTGTTGGCCTAGGATTTGGAATCCTCTTCGCGATCGTTCTCGTCTATCTCCTGATGACGGTGAATTTCCAATCCTGGGTGGACCCCTTCATTATCCTGTGGGCCCTTCCCGGGGCGCTCGCCGGCATCGTTTGGATGTTGTTTGTCACCCAGACCACGTTCAGCGTTCCCTCGCTGATGGGAACGATCATGTGCATCGGGGTGGCGACCTCCAACAGCATTCTGCTCGTGACCTTTGCCAACGACGAGCGGTGGGAGGGTAAGAATGCTCGGGCTGCGGCGCTTTCCGCTGGGTTCACACGAATCCGGCCCGTTATTATGACCGCGCTTGCCATGATCGTCGGAATGCTTCCCATGGCTTTGGGATTTGGTGAAGGGGGCGAACAGAACGCGCCGCTGGGACGGGCGGTAATCGGCGGCCTGTTGGTCGCCACCTTTACGACTCTTTTCTTCGTGCCCGTCATGTACAGCTATTTGCGCAAAGCACCGCCGCTGGACCTCGATCGGCAGATCGAGCAGGAGGAGCACGAAGAAGGAATATCGCTGCACTAATGGGAACGTTTTAAGTTATGTCTAAGTGCGTTTGCACTAGCCGCCAGGAACCAGTCCGCGGCGAGGTCAGGAGAGAGTAATGGAACGACAGTCCGTGTTGACGGAGTTTATACCTCCGCAACGCCAAGGCAAGCCTCAAAGGGGCTTGAACAGGCGTCTACTCATAATCTTCATTATTGCTTTATCTATTCTCGCGCTGCTTCTGATCGGCTACCTCCCTCGGCGAGAACGTCTGCGGGCGCTCGTAATCGCCTCGGAAAGGGAAAAGCACAGCCTGCCGGTCGTGAATACTGTCCGGGTTCGACGCGCGGCCTCCACAAGTGAACTCGTGCTTCCGGGGGATGTCCAGGCAATTACGGACGCGCCAATTTACGCTCGAGCCGACGGATATGTGCGTCGGCGATATGTTGATATTGGCGACCGTGTGAAGGAGGGCCAGGTCCTGGCAGAGATTGAAACGCCCGACCTTGACCAGCAGGTACGTCAGGCGCGGGCCAGCCTGCTTCAGGCGCGCTCGGCGCTCGCCCAGGCAGAAGCCAACTTGGTGCAAGCGAAATCCACCGAGCATCTTGCTCAACTGACGGTGGAACGGTGGAACGTGCTGGTGGCGCGGGGCGTCCTGGCGCGGCAGGATGGCGACCAGAAGCAGGCGGATTACGCGGTGGCGGTGGCCAGCCGGAAAGCGCAGGAGGCCAATGTGAACGCGGCCCAAAGCAACGTCAGCGCGGCGGAGGCCAGCCTTGGACGCCTTGTCGACCTGCAGGGTTTTGAGAAGGTCACCGCTCCTTTCTCGGGATTGGTCACGGTGCGGAACTTCGATGTTGGCGCGCTGGTCGCTTCCGGCGGTGTCTCCGGCCACGAACTCTTCCACATGGCACAGATCGAGGTGGTGCGCATTTTCGTGGATGTCCCGCAAAGCAACGCCCCATTCATCCATACGGGGCTGGCCGCTGAAGTGACCGTACAGCAACTTCCCAACAGGGTATTCGCCGGCAAGGTGACGCGCACGAGCGAGTCGTTGGATCCGAATACGCGCACCTTGCGGACCGAAGTGGACGTGCCCAACCGCGATTCCTCCTTGCTCCCCGGAATGTACGCACGAGTGACGCTGCGCAGCGTAAGCGCTGAACCCCCGCTGCTGGTGCCCGGCGACGCACTTGTCGCGCGCGCCAACGGCATTCGTGTCGCGGTGGTGGGCGACGACAGGGTGGTCCACTTTCAGAAGGTGTCGGTCGGCCGTGACTACGGAACCGAAACCGAGGTACTTTCAGGTCTACAGGGAGGGGAGCAGGTCATCATCAATCCCACCGATGACGTCCGTGAGGGAGCTAAGGTCAAGCCCGCAGCGAGCCGGGAACAGGGCGGCGCCCCAGGCGCCTCTTCCCCTCCGCGCCAGGAGTCCGGCGACCAAGGGCCACACAACCCGCAGCAATAACCGAACCTTTGGAAATAGTCCAACGAGGGGCTTATTCGTTATGGTGACTCCAGTAGTAGTTTGTTTACCCAGAGAAACACGCAGGCCGGGAGGTGAAGCATGAGAGATCGAGGGATTTTCCTAGTTGCAAGTTGCTTTCTCGCCAGCTCCTTTTGGGCGCAAACGCCCTCCACCTCGCAACCGGCCGCGCCTTCCGGAGGGGGGGTATTGAGCGGTCTCTCCCGCAGCTATCGAGTCGGCGCGTTGCCGTCTACAAAGTTCCAAAACTCGGAGCGCTTTAGCGCCTTGATCAAAGACGGCAAGCTCTATCTGTCGTTGCAAGATGCAATCGCGCTTGCCCTGGAGAACAACCTTGATATCGAGCTCGAACGCTACGGACCTCACATGGCGGATACTGACCTCCTACGCGCGCAGGCGGGTTCTTCATTGCGCGGAGTCCCTCTTTACGTGCAGGGAGGCCCAAATGGTACGGGCGGTCCGGTTGAGACTCCACCGGGCAGCGCGCCGCCCCTGACCCCGTCCTCGAGCACCATCATCGACACCGGCATCATCCAGGCACAGACCGACTTGTCGATTACCGGCGCGACGCCGCTCTCGGCGGGTACGCCCATCCCGTCCTTTGACCCTCAGTTAACTGGACTGGTTGGACCCGCCTACAGCAACACGCCGCAGTCTAATGCGGTCCAGAGCGGCTACAGCTTCCTCATCGAGCACAGCATGACCGAGAACTTTGGACTGCAAAAAGGTTTCGCCAGCGGCGCTGTATTGGATCTGGGTTACACCAACCTTCGGCAGAGTTACAACAACGGGGAACTCAGCTACAACCCGTACACGGCCTCGAGCCTCGGTCTGACCCTGACTCAGCCCCTGCTTCAGGGTTTTGGCCTCGGGCTCAATCGGCGCTACATCCGGATTGCCAAAAACAACGAGAAGATCTCGGACTTGGTTTTCCGTCAACAGCTCATCAGCACGGTTTCGAACATCATTCGCCTTTATTGGGACTTGGTAAGCCTTGATGAAGACGTCCGAGTGAAGCGCGATTCACTGACACTCGCTGACAAACTCCTGGCCGACAACAAAGTTCATGTGGAAGTGGGGACCATGGCTCCGCTGGAAGTTATCCGCGCGGAGGCGGAGGTGGCCCAGGCGCGCCAATCATTGAGCAATTCCGAGAGCCTTGTCCTGGAGCAGGAACTGATCCTGAAGAATGCACTGACGCGAACGGGGACAGCGGATGCGCAGATATCCGCAGTACGTATTGTTCCTACCGATCACATCGAAGTTCCGGAAAACGAGCAACTACCGCCCCCGGAGGACCTGATTGCCACAGCCCTCCAGAACCGTCCTGACCTGACAGCCGGGCAGGTACAAGTCGAAAATACGCAGATTGCTCTCAAGGGCTCACGAAACGCCCTGCTACCCTCGTTGAATCTGCTCGCAAGTGTCCAAGGTAACGGTCTTGCCGGTCAAGTCAACACGTTCCCTGTTCCGGGCGCAACCTTTACGCCAAGTATCGATCCCAATTTCGTGGGCGGGTACGGCACAGTCCTTTCCCAGATGTTCAAAGGGAAGTATCCCGATTACGGTCTGGCCCTTCAGCTCGACGTGCCTCTGCGCAACCGTACCGCCCGGGCCGACCTGGCGCGAGATCAACTGGCGCTGCGCCAATCCGAGGTGCGGCTGCGTGAACTTCAGAACCAAGCGCGTGTTCAGGTGGAAGCTGCCCTGATTGCCGTCCGGCAAGCGCGCAGCAGTTACCAGGCGGCGGTGCAGACGCGCCTTCTTGAGGAAAAGGCTCTCGAAGACATGCGCCAGCAATACGAAGTCGGGGTTGCCAGAAGCTACGATGTGATCCTGAACCAGCGCGACCTGGCTCAGGCGCGCTCCAACGAAGTGGTGACGCAAAGCGATTATATCAGAGGCCGCACGGCTCTCGACCGGGCCACGGGGATGACGCTGCAGAATAACAACATTGTCCTAGACGATGCCTTCCGCGGGCAGATCGCGCGCCCGCCCAGCGCCTTGCCTGGGGAACAGAAATAGCCGCAGTTGTCAGTAGTCAGTTGTCAGTAGTCAGTGGTCAGTAACCAGTGGTCAGCTTTCAGCCTTTGAGCAAATGGGGCCAGGGACGGCGGGCCGGAAATGGCTCTGACGAGTGCGGCGTGACAAGTGACCCGCTTCGCATCCCCTCGCTGGTCTCCCGCAACTGACCACGGACTACGGACAACTGACGTCCTTCCTCGTCTGTCTCCTGACTTCTGATTCCTCGCTGAATCCCGCCTCCTGACTTCTCTGCTCCCAATGACATACCAATGCTTTTTTTCAGCACCCAGTTAAGGAATTCCTCATCCGCCAATGCTCCGCTGCCGATAACAAGGCGCGGGGAATGAATCACCGGTTCGGTTTGACCGCAGGTTCCGGTGGCATCGGAAGCTATGGGAACAGGGAATAGGCGGCCGTGAGGTTCAGTTTGACTCCCGGTTCCCATGGCGTTGGAACGGCAATCAATGTCCCTTCTTGCGCCCGTCAGTCTCCGTCGAGCCAGCGTATTCGCGTTCACCTTATCCCTTCTCGTCGTCACGTGCTTAAGGGACAACGCCTGTAGTGTCCTGGGTGCAGCCGAAGCATTGAGCAGCATGCGCAGTGCCAATGCGAAACTTCCGCTGAGTTTTGAGCCCAACCTTGGTCAAGCCAACCGGCGCGTGAAGTTCCTCTCGCGAGGATCGGGGTACACGCTCTTCCTGACGGAGGATGAAGCGGTGGTCGCACTGCGGGAGTCAGGAGCCAGAACGCAGGAGTCAGGAGTCAGGAGTCAGGAGTCAGAAGTCAGAAGTCAGAAGTCAGACGAGGAAAGACGTCCGTGGTCCGTGGTTCGTGGTCAGTTGCATGAAACAAGGGAGGGGGGTCGTAGCGCGTCCCTTGTCACGCCGCACTCGTCACTGCCATTTCCAGCGCCCAGTCCCCAGCCCCCTTCTTTTCTCTGCCTGAAGTTGCTTCGCGCGAACCCTGCTGCCAAGGTCACAGGCCTGGATGAATTGCCTGGCAAGAGCAACTACTTTATCGGCAACGATCCTAAGAAGTGGCGCACGCATGTGCCAACCTATGCCAGGGTGCGGTACGAGAACGTCTATCCAGGGGTGGATCTGGTCTATTACGGCAACAAGGGTACACAGTTGGAGTATGACTTTGTCGTGGCACCCGGGGCCGACCTCGGTCCGATCGCGCTGGCAATTGACGCCGAAGGGCAAGTAAGCAGTAGCCAGAAGGCAGTAGGCCGTGGTGGGTCGTCAATGGAGTCGACAGTTGACAGTTCACAGTTGACAGTCAAGAGCAAAGTTGCAAAGAAGGAAAGCCGTGAGTTGTTCCCGCAGGGCAGGATCAGTGTTCAGTTGCAATCGCCAACCCAAAGCAGGCAACGGACAACGGACCCCGGACCACGGACGTCAGCCAATCCAAAATCCCAAATCCAAAATCGAAAATCCAAAATCTCTCCGTCCCTACGCATCGTGGCGAACGGCGATCTCATTGTGACCACAACCGATGGCGATGTACGGTTTCACAAGCCGGTGGTTTATCAAATGCAGTCAACAGTTGACAGTTCACAGTTGACAGTTGAAAGCAGGGGTGCAATGGGCCGCGCGTCCTCGGACCACGGACCACGGGCGGCAGCCAATCCAAAATCCAAAATCCGAAATCCAAAATTGATTGACGGGCGCTACATCCTCACGTCGGACGGCGAAGTAACCTTTGAAATCGCACCGTACGACAGGACTCGGCCCCTGATCATCGATCCCGTCCTCAGCTACTCCACCTATCTTGGCGGGAGCGATATGGATTATGCCAATGGCATTGCAGTAGACCCTTCCGGAAATGCCTACGTGACAGGTTACACGGCTTCCATCGATTTCCCTCTTGTGACCCCAGCCCAGAGCTCCCCCGGTGGCGGCACCTGCACCGATGGTGTGGCCACTATCGCTTGCTTTGACGCCTTTGTGACCAAACTGAATCCCGCCGGGACTGGGTTGGTATATTCCACTTACCTCGGCGGCAGTGGTCAGGACTATGGGACGAGGATTGCGCTCGATGCGAGCGGCGATGCCTATGTGACTGGGTACACGAATTCTACGGATTTTCCGGTGCAGAACGCGCTCCAGTCCGAGAACGCCGGGGGGTTCGACGTTTTTGTTGCCGAACTGAGCGCGGACGGCGCCTCCCTGATCTACTCGACCTACTGGGGCGGAAGTGGCGATGATATAGGGACTGGCGTCGCAATCGATTCGTCCGGCAACGCCTATATATCCGGCTACACCGCCTCACCTGACTTCCCGGTCACCTCCGGCGCCCTCCAGGCCAACTACGGCGGTGGCGACCACGATGGCTTCGTGGTCAAAGTCAACTCGGGAGGCGCCGAGCTCGGCTACTCAACATTTCTTGGTGGCAGCGCGGACGATTACGCTTATGGAGTCGCTGTGGACTCTGCCGGCGATGCCTACGTCACCGGCGCCACAAACTCCGCGAATTTCCCAACCGTAAACGCCTTCCAACCGAATTACGCCGGCGGCCTTTGCGCTGTAGCTCCGAACACCTTTCCTTGCTACGACGCCTTCGTGGCTAAGCTTAACCCCGCCGGATCGGCGCTCATTTACTCTACGTACTTGGGAGGAACCGGTAGCGATTACGGCTATGCCATCGCCCTTGACGGTTCGTCCAATGCTTATGTGACCGGGTACACAACTTCCACAAACTTCCCGACAACAGCGGGAGCTTTCCAACGAGTCTTCGGCGGTTCTTACGACGCCTTCGTTGCCAAGCTCGATGGCGCAGGTTCCGCGCTTGTCTATTCGACCTACTTGGGCGGGACCGGAACAGAGATTGGGTATGACGTTGCGGTCGATTCATCCGGGCGTGCTTTCGTGACGGGATACAATTACGGGGGCGATTTCCCAACCGTGCTTCCCTTGCAAGCGCAGAACGCCGGATTCTACGACGCCTTCGTCAGTGTGGCCGACGCAACGGGGAGCTCGCTCGCCTTTTCCACCTACCTTGGCGGTAGCTTAGACGAAGAGGGACTTGGAATCTCCTTGGACCCTTCAGCGAACGCTTACGTAACAGGCGGGACTTTCTCGCTTGATTTCCCCATAACATCGGGCAGCTACCAGCCATCGTATGGGGGCGGACCCTACGATGCCTTTGTGGCCAAGGTCAGTCTTGTGCCGTCTCCATCCCTGAGCATCTCGCCCTCATCGTACACGTTCGGCAACCAGGTTATCGGGACGACGAGTGCCCCGCAGACCGCAACTCTGACCAACGTCGGAGCAGCGGGACTGATGGTGACAGACGTGGTCGCCTCCGGGGATTTCGCTGAGACCAACACCTGCGTAGCCTCCTCACCGATCGCAGCCAATGGCACCTGTTCCGTGAGTGTGACCTTTACGCCGACGGCCACCGGAACCAGAACCGGCTCGCTCGCCATCACCGACAACGCCACTATCAGGCCGCAGACGGTGACACTGACCGGCACGGGTGTGGGCGCCGCAGCCAGCCTCTCTCCAATAACCCTCTCGTTCGGTAACCAAGTGGACAGCACCACGAGCGCGGCGCAGACGGTTACACTATTGAACACGGGCAACGCCACGCTCAACGTCACGAACGTGACCATCGCCGAGACGAACAGCAGCGACTTTACTCAGACCAATAACTGCGGCGCGACCGTGGCCGCGGGCGCCAGTTGCACCCTCAGCGTGACCTTCGCACCCACCGTGGCCGGCTCAGAGACCGGCACTTTGACGATCACCGATAACGCCAGCCCTGCCACCCAGACCGTCAGCCTGACAGGAACCGGCGTGGCCACACCGGTAGTCAGCCTCTCCCCCGCTTCTCTGACTTTCCCGGCACAAGCGGTGGGCACGTGCAGCAGCGCGCAAACCGTCACGCTCTGTAATAAGGGGAGCTCGGCCCTCAGCATTATTGGCATCATTGTCAGCGGTGACTTCTCCGAAATGAACACGTGCAGTGCCAGCCTCGCGGCGGGCGCGAGTTGCACCCTCAGCGTGACCTTCACACCTACGGCAATGGGAACTCGGACCGGCGCTGTCACCATAAATGCTAATACCGAAGGCGATCCGGAAGCCATTGCACTCACCGGTACCGGCAGTGCTCCGCAAGTGAGCCTCTCCCCCACTTCCTTGACTTTCCCCGCACAACAGGTGGGCACCAGCAGCAGCGCTCAAAGCGTCACGCTCAGCAATGCGGGAAACGCAGCCCTCAGCATTACCAGCATCACGGTGAGCGGCGACTTCTCCCAAACCAACACCTGCGGCTCGAGCGTTGCGGCGGGCGCGAGTTGTACCCTCAGCGTGACCTTCACACCCACGGCGGCTGGGTCAAGGAGCGGCACTTTGACGATCACCGATAACGCCAGCCCTGCCACGCAGACCGTCAGCCTTACAGGAACCGGCGTGGCCACACCGGTGGTCAGTCTCTCCCCCGCTTCCTTGACTTTCCCCGCACAACAGGTGGGCACCAGCAGCAGCGCTCAAAGCGTCACGCTCAGCAATACGGGAAACGCAGCCCTCAGCATTACCAGCATCACGGCGAGTGGCGACTTCTCCCAAACCAACACCTGCGGCTCGAGCGTTGCGGCGGGCGCGAGTTGCACCCTCAGCGTGACCTTCAAGCCGACGGCTACTGGGACCAGAACCGGGGTCGTGACCATCACCGATAACGCCGTCGGAAGCCCGCAAACCGTCGCACTTACGGGCACCGGTGAAGACTTCACTTTCACTGCGCCGCCAGGTTCGTCCACCTCTGCGACCGTCTCACCGGGAGGGACGGCCACTTACACATTGAGCGTCGGTGCAGTGGGTGGCTTCAATCAAAACATGACCTTCACTTGCGCGGGAGCGCCCTCGGAAGCCGCCTGCACGGTTTCACCGAGTTCATTGACCCTGAGTAGTTCCTCAACAAACGTCACGGTACAAGTAACCACGACTGCGCCGTCTGTTGGCGCGCCGCGGCCCAATCCCCTTCCTCCCATCGGACCCGTCCAATCCTGGCCTTGGCTTCTCTGGACAGTGGCTCTGGCAGCGTTGGGAAGCTTGGGCCAGGCAACCCGGGGCTGGGTGCAACCCGGAGTGGGACGAAACCGGACGGGGCTTGTCACTTTCGCTGCTCTATTGCTCGTGATGGGGACGGAGGCAGCTTGTGGTGGCGGTGGAGGTGGTGGTGGCAACTCTCCTCCGAACAATCCTGGCACGCCGCCAGGCACATACACCCTGACGATAACTGGCACGTGTACGTCAGGTTCCACTAACCTCAGCCACTCTGTAAACCTGACATTGCAAGTGCAGTGAGGTTGCCGAGCGGAAGTGGTTGTAAGCCCCGGTCAGCATAGCGGGGGGACGCCCTCCCCTCACACCACACCACCTTGCGTACGGCTTTGTATGCGGCGCCTCGCTCTCAGCCGTTGGATACCACCAAGTCGGGGCCAAGACTTATATGGCGTTCGCGGCGGGATTGGCGCAGACCTGTTCCGCAGGTCTACGCCTTTTGCCGCGCATGTCGCAGCAGTGGGCGGACCACAAGGAAGTGGAAGGGTTCAAGAGTTGAGAAGTCGAAGAGTTTTTCCACTCTTCAACTTTTCAACTTTTCGACTCTTCAACTTGTTCCAGTACCTGACACCCGGCACCGGGAACCCGCTTTCCGCCCTGGTCATTGCCCTCGATCTCTTTCATTTACTTTTGCCGTGGCCTGTGATAGAAATGCGCGTTTCGGTGAAACGATATGCATCTACATTTTGTCGATTACGCGATTATCGCCATCTACTTTATTTTCGTCCTGGGAATTGGCTTCGCCTTGCGAGGCCGTATGAAGACCAGCGATGATTACTTCCTCTCAGGGCGCTCGATCCCGGGCTGGATTACCGGGCTTGCCTTCATGTCCGCGAATCTCGGTGCTCTCGAGGTCATGGGTCACGCTGCCAACGCCGCCAAGTATGGCATGTTCGTCAACCATTTCTATTGGCTTGCTGCCATGCCTGCCATGTGCTTCGTGGGCGTATTCATGA
>Ga0208687_1001471_pt1 | contig 10540 bp, 11 predicted proteins | sample June2015DPH_6_10_FD_184695 | JGI IMG/M metagenome (GOLD analysis project Ga0208687, IMG submission 184695) | Peatland microbial communities from SPRUCE experiment site at the Marcell Experimental Forest, Minnesota, USA - June2015DPH_6_100... | ecosystem: Environmental > Terrestrial > Soil >...
GGTATCAAGAACTGCGCTTTGCTTGATGAACCGCCGTATGCGGACCCGCATGTACGGTGGTGTGAGAGGAGGCGGTTAGCCGCCGCCTCCTACTCGATTGTCCACCTCGACAAAATTAGATTATCTCTTTTCACCACAATCCCGCGGAAGAGCACCTCGGGACAGGCGGGCACGAAGGTAAACGAAGGGGAAAAAACAAAAGAACGAATAAGAAATTCTTGAAATTGGGCAAGACCGAAAAAAACTGGCGGCCAGATGAACTGACCCCCTAAAACAAGACACGAAAAGAAAGTGCCCCCTGTGAGAAAATAAAGCACAGGAGGTACTTTTTTATGGCAGGGAAAAAGGGAATGAAACACTATTCACGAGAACTTAAGTTAAAAGTCATTCGAATGTTTTATGAAGATGGGAAAACCCGTGCAATGATCGCAAAGGAACTGGGTTTACGCAGTCCTCGAGAAGTGGAGGCTTGGGTACGAGAATATCGTCAGAAAGGCGAACTGGCATTCACCAAATCGAGTGGACGGCCGCAGAAAATCTGGGATGAAAACGCACATATCCAGCAGCTGGAGATGGAGGTTGCGCTGTTAAAAAAATATCATACCGAGTTGCGAAAGAGTTTGCTCGCGAAACGCAATATCGGGTTACTTACCATTACCGGAAAGAATACAAAGTGAAAGACATGTGTGCGTTCTTCGGTTTTTCGCGAGCGGCATATTATGCTTGGATGAAACGGATTGAGAAGCCTGATCCGGATGCAGAAAAGAAAGGACTGGTTCAAAAGGCCTATCAAGCTTCCCACCGGACATATGGTTACCGGCGGATAACCTGGTGGATCGCCCAAAATTGTGGGGTTACGATCAATCACAAGGCGGTTTTACGCCTGATGAACCGACTTGGGATCCACTCAGTGGCCAGAAGACGCCGCATCACCCAGAAAATGACTGAACTGGCCACATATCATTGCTATCCCAATCGGCTCAATCGTGATTTCACCGCTACCCGACCTAATCAGAAATGGGTTACGGATGTCACCTATATCCTGACCCGGGAAGGCTGGGCTTACTTGTCCACTATCAAGGACCTGTTCGATAACTTCATCGTCGCCCACCAGTTTGGACGGGAGAATTCTGTTGCGCTGGTCAAACAAAACCTGTGCAAGGCCAAACAAAAAGAAAAGGTCACTGATGGACTCATCCTCCACAGTGACCAAGGGCAACAATACACTTCAGAGACGTATCATGTCCTTATAAGTGAGTATAACATCACTCCTTCCATGTCCAGACGTGGGAACTGCTGGGACAATGCCCCAATGGAGAATTTCTTTGGACACTTGAAAGAAGAAGCTCTCCGCCAGTACTCTACCCCAACTTTTGAGGAGGCTCAACAAATCATCGACGATTACATTTGCTTCTACAACTACGAAAGGATACAATTAAAAACAAGACAGACACCTTACCAACTTAGATGCCTATCTAAATAAAACACTCGGGGTCTTTCTTTTTGTGTCCAGTTTAATGGGTGCAGTTCACTATTGGGCCAGTTTTTTTCGGGTATACCAATAGGTCATGCCAATCGCCAGCACCGCTGGTAGAATCCCCACGATCCCAAAGACCAGGTCACCCGGCATGCGAATCCATTCGAGCAACTTGGCAAGGCTGGTATCCAAATAGGCAGAGCTGCGGGCATGCCAGTACGCATTTACCAGTACGTCTCTGAACTGCAACACGCCTCCTGGAAACAACGACAGAACAACCATCAGCGCTAGACCGATGTTCAGGCCCCAGAAGGAGATTTTGATATATTTCTCCACGCGCCTCCACTGGTCGTCCGGAAGCACCTGGCGAATGGCAAACATCATCAAGGCCATAGCGAGCATTCCAAAGACACCCATCAATGCTGCGTGGCCGTGGTTTGGTGTCAGCATGGTGCCAGTCTCATAGTAACTCACGATTGGCGTATTGATCAGAAAGCCGAAAACACCTGCGCCGACAAAGTTCCAGAAGCCGACTGCCATCAGGAAATAAAAGGTCCACTTGTGGGGAATGGATATCTCCTGTCCGCAGATATCACACTTGCCGCGGGTCAGCTTGATGAAATCCCAGGCATCCAGGGTGAGCAGGGTCAACGGTACGACCTCCAGGGCGGAGAACAAGGCTGCCAGCGCCATTGTAATGTCGGTTTGCCCATTCCAGTACCAGTGGTGGCCGGTACCCACAATGCCACTTGCAAGAAACAGGATGGCATCCAGATAGATCACACGGGCAGCCGTCTGGCGGTTAACCATACCCAGCAAATAGAAGATGATCGCCACCATCACCGTCGCGAACAGCTCAAAGAAACCTTCCACCCACAGGTGGATGATCCAGAAGCGCCAGGTATCCACCACCGTATAGTTGGTCATGCTTGAGTAGAACATGGCCGGCAGATAAAACAGCGGAATGCCTACCGCAGCATACATGAAGAGCGAGGCGATTTCTTTGCGTTCCCCATTTTTGCGGGCTGGTGCAATCGCTCTCACAAGGAGCACCAACCAGACCACCAGGCCGATAACCAGCAAGATCTGCCAGGCGCGCCCGAGGTCGAGGTATTCCCAGCCCTGATCTCCGATCCAGAACCAAAGGTTGCCCAACCAGTTATTTACCCCCAGATATTCGCCCAACAGGCTGCCGGCCACTACCACCACCAGAGCTGCAAAAAGGATGTTTACCCAGAGTGCCTGTTTCCGGGGCTCCTTTCCGCCCACTGCCGGACTTATAAAAAGTGCTCCCGCAATATAAGCCGTAGCAATCCAGAAGATCGCTAGTTGCACATGCCAGGTACGGACAATGTTGCTGGGAAGCAAGCGCGACAAATCGAGCCCATAGAAAGAATTCGGATCGGCCTCGTAATGAGCGAGAAGCATTCCACATAAGCCTTGCAGTAAAAGCATAACGGCAACGATCAGGAAATATTTGATCATACCTTTCTGGCTGGCAGTCAATTCGCCACCCGGCAGCATTTGAGGATGAATGTGCTCTCTCTTTCCCCTCCATCCCAGAAAGTCAAAACGGCCAAAGGCGAACAATACCACGGCAGTACCGCCAAGCAGAGTGATGAAGCTCAAGGCGCTCCATAATATGGCATCAGCAGTCGGCAGGTTTCCAACCAATGGATCGTATGGGAAATTGTTGGTATATGAATAGGAGTGGCTCGGCCGTTCGGCAACCGAAGCCCAGGCAGTCCAAGCAAAGAAAGCTGTCAGCTGGCGGATCTCCTGAGGGGCGCTGATCAGGTTCGCCTGCAGGCCAGCATCGCCTGCGGGTTTGGAGAAATAGTCAGCCCAGACGGACTGCTGGGCCTGAAAGATATCCACTTCCGGCTGGGTGTAAGTCAGCACACCGGTCTGGGCATCGTAACGGTTCTGCTTGAGCATCAAGGCCACTTCGGCCTGAACGGCTGCCTGGCCGGGAGCATCCAAGGAATCGTAGCTTTGCCCGTAGCGCTGCAATGCAATCGAACTCGCGGCAGCCCTCCCCAGGTCGTGCAGATAAGCAGCCGAGAAATCGGGACCGAGGTATGCTCCATGTCCCAATACCGACCCGTTCTCCATCAGACCATATTTTAGGAATATTTCCTGGCCGAAGCGGACGTCATCGCCGGTGAAGACCACCTGGCCGGCTGGCCCGATTATACGGTCAGGCACAGGCGGCGCATCGCGGTAAGCGCTGACCGTCACACCGATCAGAATGGAGAAACCGACGATCATCACTAGTATGACGGCATTCCGCCACCAGGGAGAGAGCTCTTCCGTTTCCCGGATTTGAGTATCCATTATTCCTCCTCCTTATAAAAGTTAAATCGTATGGATTAAGGTTGCATACCCGGCGCCTCATGCAGGAAACCGATAAAGACCAGCTCCTCGAGGGCACGGATGGAATGGTTTTCACCTGGATCGAAGATCAGAAGAGTGTTGGGACCGAAAGTCTGCTCCTTGCCGTCCCTTCCCGCAAAAACACCCCGCCCGCTCAAGATGACAACATAAAACGGTGAGCTGGGAGCATTATGTTCTCGAATGGATTGATCGGGTTTTAACGTAAAAAGAATGATTCGTCCATTTTGATCCGCAAAAAGTGGCTCTGCGTGAGGGCCTTTATCGCTGAATTTCCAGTTTTCCAGTAAGTTTGCTGATTTCATCTAGATCTCCTTTCGGTAACCAACTACCTTCTAAAACAATGAACTGGAGCCTCATGATAGCGTTTTCTATCCCCAATCATCCTAGCCCGACTTTATCCTTTACAGTTCGTAAAGTTTTTTCTGCAATAGGTCGCACTTTGGATGCGCCCACAACTAACAAACGGTCAATATAGGCTGGCTCTTTCATCAGTTCCTGATATCGAGATTGGAGAGGCACAAGACTTTCGATAATGGCCTCTGCCAATTCCTGTTTCAAATCTGTATAACCTTTTCCTGCAAATCGCCTTTCGATGTCGGATCGGCTTAATCCGCTTAGGAGTACATAGATGGTCAGGAGATTGTTGATGCCGGGCCGGTTTTCGTCGAACCGAATCTCGTGAAGCGAATCTGTCGTCGCTCTCTGGACCTTCAAACGGATACCTTCCGGGGAATCCAGCAAGCCGATTGCGTGGTTCTCCTGTTTATCGCTCTTACTCATTTTCTTCATAGGGTGATCCAACCCCATGATGCGTGCTCCTTCTTCGGCAATAACCGGCTCCGGTAACTTAAACGTCATGCCATAGATCGAATTGAAGCGTTGGGCGACATCGCGAGCCAATTCTACGTGTTGCTTCTGGTCTTCTCCCACCGGTACTAGATCGGTTTGATAGAGAAGAATGTCCGCGGCCATCAAAGCAGGGTAATCAAAGAGCCCGGTGCTAACTTGTTCTCTCTGCTTTTGCGACTTTTCCTTGAACTGGGTCATGCGTCGCATCCAACCCATCGGGATAAAACAGTTAAGAATCCAGGCTAGTTCAGCATGTGCCGGGATATCTGATTGTATAAAAACTGCCGACAGATTTGGGTCTATCCCGGCTGCAAAGAGAAGGCCAGCCACCTCACGAGTTTTGGCTTTAAGTGTCTTGGCATCTTGTGGAATCGTGATTGCATGCAAATCAACGATACAGAAGATGTTGTCATATTCCGCCTGTGAGGTTACCCAATGTTGAATTGCTGCAAGATAGTTGCCAATATGGATGTTGCCCATTGGCTGGATACCAGAAAATATACGTTTTTTCATGACTTATAATAGGCAGCTTATTTTATCGAAATACAATTCAAGCCGAGGAGCACGGCAGTGTGCTACCACGGAAAAAGCATTTCGAGGTTATGGATTCGATCTTTCAAGTTTGATTTCATGATGATCTTTACCTCCTTAATTCGTTCTGTTTGGAAAAACAGTGTCTGTTGAATCGACCCCAGAGAAAATCTTCTTTGGCTCCATCGTTCGCGAAACCGGTAGGGATACAACCAGACGCACGGCACGCTCATAAAAAAGGTAATCCCAAGCCCAATTGATTAATACAAGCAGCCGGTTACGAAATCCGATCAGACTGTAAAGATGTATGCTCAGCCATAAAATCCAGGCCGGAAAGCCAGCAAAAGCATGCCCCCATATATATGCTATAGCAGCATTTCTGCCGATTGTTACCATCGTTCCCCGGTTGATATAATGAAATGGCACAGGCTCTTGTCCGTTTGCCTGGCGAATAATGTTGCGGGCGGCTGCTTCCCCCTGTTGAGTGGCGACCGGGGCGAGCATTGGCAGTGAATGCCCATCTTTTTCTATTACGTAGGCCAGGTCGCCAATTACATATACTTCAGGGTTCTTAGGAGTTTGAAGCGTTGGAAGGACCTGCACCTGCCCATTCCGCATTGTAGGAAGTTCCCCATTGAAGTACTCACCGCGCACGCCAGCTGTCCAAATTACGGTTTCAAGCCGGATCGTCGCCCCATCCTTAAATTGTACAACCTCAGGTGTGATCTGGCTGACTATCGCGCCCAGACGGATTTCCACTCCCATTTTCTGCAGCCGTTTTGCGGCATAGGTTCCGAGACGCTCCGGAAAAGGTGTGAGCAGCCGGTCAGCTGCTTCAAGTAAAAGAACGTGCGTTTCTCGGGGGTCGAGCGCTTGATAGTCCTTTGCCAGCGGACCATGGATCAGCTCGGCCAGAGCGCTGGCGAATTCCACTCCGGTCGGCCCACCGCCGACGATGGCAAAGGTCAGCATTTGCTGCCGTCGTTCAGGGTCGGTTTCGCACAGTGCGCGTTCAAAACGAAACAGGATATGGTTGCGCAGGGCGACGGCATGTTCCAGTGTCTTCAGTTGGAAAGCATACTCGGCTGCGCCTGTTACCCCAAGGAAATGGGAGGCACTACCGATGGCTAAGACGAGAAAGTCGTAAGGGAAAACGTGATCTGTGGTTTTGACCTGTTTGGCGACCAGATCTATCTCTGTAACCTCATTCATGAGAAAACGGGTATTCTGCTGCCCGCGTAGGACGCTGCGCACTGGATAAACAATGTCTTCCGGTTCAAGCTCCGCTGCAGCGACTTGATAGAGCAGCGGGAAGAAAGTATGATAATTGTTGCGGTCCAAAACCAGAACGTCGGCCTGCGAATGGGCCAAGGTACGGGCAGCCCATAGTCCGGCAAATCCAGCTCCTATGATGATTACGCGAGGATGACCAGAAGTTGTCATTGCTCTAATTCCAATGAATGGCGTGCTTCCAAATACAGCTTCAAGGCGATGGCATTATTGTGCCGTATGTCCTTTGCGCCAAAGAGCAGGGTGGCATTCCCCTGAAGGGATGTATCGAGAATAACCTGCCAGGCCTCCGGCTTGCCGTCTAGTTCGGCAAAATAACGGCGACAGAACTCATCCCACTTTGCCGGGTCGTGAGCAAACCAGTCCCGCAAGTTGTCACTAGGAGCCACGTCCTTCAGCCAGGCGTCAAGGGCCAGATTCTTACGCTTTATCCCGCGTGGCCAAATTCGGTCCACTAGAAACCGATTGCCATCTTCCGGTGCGATAGGATCATAGACTCGCTTGAGTTGGATCATGTTGTCTCATTATTAAGATCAGGATTATTCGCCTTATTTGAATTGTAGACTCTGGATAAGGGATGATTTTTCCTTAGATCATCCCTTTCGCCGACGATCAAGACTCACTCCAGAATGACCTCGTAAAATTCTGGGGTTGGATTACCGTCAAATAAAGGCTCCACCCGTTTATGGGCTTCTGCTCGAGTGGGACTGGTGTGCATGGCCATGAAGGTTTCGTAACTTTCGTGCTCCACGACACCCACGTAGTTCCCTGCCTCACGCGGTTTCAGGAGTTTGCGGCTGATAAAGCCTTTATGCCTGGCATACTGCTCGTTCGACCAGGCAAACCACGCCTGAAATTCAGCATCCTTGCCCGCTTTGATGGACGGAAAGTGAACGATGTTCACAAACATAGTCAATCTCCTCTATGAATCTATTCGAGATGGTCAGCCAGAAATATCAAGCGCTGATAGACATCCCTACCGATATTTTCATCAACCTTTTCGAATTCTTCGCTCAAACTCTGCTGGTCTTCCGCATTCAGAACTTTATTAGCCATTGGGAATGCAAGGTAGTCCTCTTTCCAGATATGGCCCGGATAAAGCTCCGTTATGCCATGTATATTTTTCAGAAGAGCATCTATAGTGGTAGTATCACCCTTCTGATACCCTTCTGCGGCCTCGGCCAGTCCTGTGACGAGCATCCGTCCTGTCTGGTGGTCATGGATCAACACCCCTATCGGACAGCCTTGTGGAGACACATCTCTTTTTTCCAGGAGAGGGAATAACAAAGCCTCCTCTTTCCCGTGATGGCACTTGTCGGCGAAGATGCGCATGAATTCCACTATGTTCTTGAACGTTTCTGGCTCTACCTGCTCGCCCTTCTCCAATGATTCGGCTAGCAACGTCATGGCACCAATCACCTTTAGAATGTAGCGGTGTTCATCCTCAAGTATATCTGTTGGTTTTCTCTCCATCTCAGTACCTCCTCAGGGAATCAACGAACGCGGATAATCTGTCAGCGTTTCATATCCATCCGCTTTGACCCAGTTTGTGTCTTCTACGCGCACGCCCCATGGGCCAGCATATAAGCCGCAATTGCCCACCGCAATAACCATGTTCTCAGCCAAAGGCGGCGGCGCTTTTTCGCCGTGGAAGAAAGCGTGTCCGGGCGGCAGCGGCGCTTCCTCGAATTCGATCCCGACGCCATGAAGGGGCGGGCCGAAGATATGGTTTCCGTGACCGCCATCCTGCATGACCTGATGCAGATGCCCTTCCAGATCCAGCATGCCAACGCCGGCTTTGATCATCTTGATAGTACTTTGCTGCGCTTCAAGATACAGATCGTATGCCTTCTGCTGCTCAACGGTTGGTTTGCCTGCGCAGACTGTGCGGCAGATATCCGCACTGTAATTATTCACAATTGGGTGGATGTCAATCATCACAAGATCGTTCTTCTCGATCTTACGGGTTGTCGGTATTCCGTGCGCGATGCTCGTGCGCGGCCCTGAGCAAACGTAGGATCGCCAGAACTCCTCTGCCCCGGCGTTGCGCATGGCAAATTCGGCGGCCGCCGCGACCTGGCTCTCGGTCACGCCCGGCTTGACTGCCTTGATCGCCGCGTCCATGCCGATAACGGCAACTTTGGCAGCGGCGCGGATACGCTCGATTTCCTCCGGTTCTTTTACCATACGCATTTCAGACAGGATGTGTGTGCAGTCCTTCGGTACAACCTTTTCGGGTTTGGCGTGTGGATGAGTCAACATGCCCATCATAGACTGGGTCAGGAAGGTGTACTCCAGCCCGACTGTCCCCTCTTTGACACCGAAGTGTTCGAAGTAATGGGCAATGGAATGGATCATGCCAACTTCGTCGTCAAAACCGACGATCTGGTCAAAGTGGGCCAATCGCTTCACATCTTCGGTGTCCGTGACCGGCACGCCGAGCGCCACCTTACCATCCTTGGTGATCATGGCATACGCGCACAGACGGCCATCACCCGTCAGGTAGAACATGTTGGACGGCTTGGTGAGCAATAGCAAGTCGATGCCCATTTGGCTCATGTGCTCGCTGCATTTCGCGAGTCTGTGCTGGTAAACTTGGGTGTTCATAGATTTTCTCCTTTCCTGATCAAGAAATCATGAAATAATGACAAAAGGTCTGGATATGGCCTTCACAGGGCAAACATCTTCACACAAGCCAGCATAGGTGCAGGTTTCAGGCCTGGCTACAATTGCCTTGCCATCCTGCATGGACAAAGCTTTCGCGGGGCAGGCTTCCACGCATTTTTGGCAGCCATCGCACAATTGCAGGTTGATGATCGGTACTGGCCAGTCTATATCGAATGCAGCCATACGCTCCTTGCGTGCATAAACAAAACGACTCAAGAGTCCTATAGCAAGGATACATCTTGAGTCGTTGAAAAGATACGACTTTTATCGAATATCAATACAGAAACTTCATCAATCGCGTGTTTCTGCTCTTTGTTCCAGGCGCATATGATCCACGATCTCGATTTGATGTCTTACGATCCGAATCAGGCCTTCGGTTTCCAGTTTATGCAATGCCCGATTGATTACATCGGGAACGGTGCCAAGCCGGGATGCCATTTCGGCCTGCGTTGCCCAATGACGACGCATCCCTTCCCCAATAGATTGATCAATAAGCAGGCGCGCCAAACGCCCTTCAACGGTTCGAAGCGATAAGTCTTCGACCAGCTTCATCAGGTTAACGACACGGTCTGCCAGTCTCTGGGTAATTATCCGGCAGAGGATGGGGGTTTCATCCATCAATTTGAGCAATGCCTGCCGGTGTATAACCCATACCGCAGATGGTTCGGTAGCCTGAACCGTTACGAGGTTCCGGTTTTCCCTAAGCAAAACCCCTATTTCATTAAAAGCCTGACCCGGACCTACCAGTCGGATTATTTGCTCCCTTCCTCCGGCAGAGGTGATCACGCTTTTCAACCAGCCTTCCTGTACTACATATAACCCTTGACATGGTTCGCCTTCCAGAAAAACGATCTCGCCTATCGCATAATGGCGTTGAACCGTGATCGCGGCAATAGATTCAAGAACCCTTTCATCCAACCCAGCAAAATAGGGTACGGTTGACAAAGCTGGCTTCAGGGTTGATACGGAACTAATCTTGTTCATCATTCTTTATTCTTTGCTATTCGCACCAATACTATCATAATCCAGATAAGTGTCCAGTCTCCTTATCAATGCCTCGCAATTTTCATATATCGCCATCCAAAAGTATCATTCCAAGTCAATAAATGAATATTTGATTATACCGAAGGCATACCATCTCCATATTTTGCGAAGTAAATTTGACACCATTTCTGCTTCATTTTCGCTGATTATCGCCCCATTTATACCAAACTACCTCACTCAATGAATTAAGGATTGATGTGGCGCGGCAATCAGCAAGCCAGCTATGTTGTAGAGTCGGTAGCCGCCACATAATCCTTAGTTGAACTAAGCCGAGCGCAGGGATTG
>Ga0208687_1001473_pt1 | contig 10516 bp, 10 predicted proteins | sample June2015DPH_6_10_FD_184695 | JGI IMG/M metagenome (GOLD analysis project Ga0208687, IMG submission 184695) | Peatland microbial communities from SPRUCE experiment site at the Marcell Experimental Forest, Minnesota, USA - June2015DPH_6_100... | ecosystem: Environmental > Terrestrial > Soil >...
CGCGGTACCATTGCAGGGCCGCGTCAGAATGCGCGGCGTTGATTTTTTCATACATGTCGGCGAGATCGCGCTCAGCGCGAGAAGTGATGTTAACGAGGTATGCCATGCTTGGTTTCGAACTCGTCGAAAAACTCTCTCGCGGGTCGAGTCTTTGCTTTCTTCGCATCCTCCAACCCCTGACGGATGCCTTCCTCTACATCGGTGCTAGCAGCAATATCAAGCAATGGCTGATAGGCTGCGGCGTCCTGCACGATGGCCGCTGCCTTCCCCTTCACTGTAAGCACCACGGGGCGTTTGCTTTTGTTTAGCTGGTTCATGAAATCGCCGGACCGGCGGCGGGAGGTCGTTAGCGACTGGATGTCCTTGGTGATGTCAAGCATGGGCCTGCTCCTATACAAGCACCTTTTTAGGTGCTACCGGCATACTCTATCCCCGTACCCTGTAAAGCAGAAAATGCTGGGTCTGGACTCTCCCTGCGGCTGGTGTCGATGACATTGGTACCAGTGATCATGGAAATTGGTGAGTTCTTTCATCTACGTTGACTGGTTCATTGATCCAGACCTTGATTAGGGCTGCAGTGACTTTGGTGGCTGAAGCACGAAGCGCTTGAGGATGGCGCGATGGGTGGCTCGGCTACTCTCGTATCTTTCCAGGAAACCTTTCCCCGCTCTCCTGCGTTCTATAGACATGGCTAGTGGTGATAGTAGAGAATTAGCGCGCTTCTCTGTAGACCATGCAAATCGGGTTCTTCATGCCGATACAACAAATGGGGGATGCATGAATCCCAAGACCAAGCCTGGCGCTCAGCCTGTCCTAATGACTGCCGTTGACCCTCTGGGCAGGCTAGTCGAACCAATTGTCCTTTCCGTGGCTCAAGAGATCGCTCCGCAGGCGCTCTCCTATGCCGAAAAGTTTGTTGGCGACCCATGCGTTGCCATGAACCTTTTGGAAAAGGCTGCAGGCGCAGTTTCCGAGGCAGTTCATGCCAAGGAAGCTGCCAAGGTCCCCCCGATTCGCGACCTGCGCGCCTATCTCTACAGAGCTTATCTGCGGAGAATTGCCGCTGAAAGGCAGGATGAGACTTGCGTGCAACTTTCTGATGAAGATCAGCTGATCCCCAACGAAGCACTTGATATGGAGGCAAGAGTCGAAACGAAATTGCTCCTAAACCAAATCCTGGGTATGTGCGACAGGAAGACGCGAGCGATCATTTGGGGGCGTATGGAAGGACGTTCCTGGGATGAGATTGCTTATGAGCTGGTCATGTCGAATCACGCTGCGCGGTTACATTACAGCAAAGCGTTGCGCGTGATCCGAGAGGCATTCAGAACCGGTGTGAAACCGTATGTGGACAAGGTGGACCAGGCGGAGCGCGAACAGCGCAAGCGGTCCCGCCTCAAATCTCTTTATGAGACCATCGTCGCCCGGTTGCTTTTCCGAGCAGTTCGAGTGAAAGAATATCTGGGAATCGGATTCCGCATCACCTACCACGAGAAGCAAGAAATCCTGGCGGAAGTGGACCGGATGTTTGGCTAGAAATCCCATGCTTTGTTAGCTTTCCGGTGGATACCGAACATTTTATAAGTGACCAGAGACACTTCCTTCCCGAATCCCCTCTATAGGCATGAGGAGTGATTTCGCTGCGAATCTCCTCATCCGTCCTGCGGAACTCCCCACCTCGGAAAACTGCTGGACGTTGCAAGTGGCTGAGGGACGATCAGCCCCTTGCGCAGGAACCAACCCTCTGTTCGGAGAATGGGTCGATGTATGCCTTGTCCATACTCGCGCGCGACTTCAGACCGGCGGTTTTTCGATGTCCAACGCTGAGTTGGAGGAAAGAATCATGGTTGCAAACACGTTGCTCGTAACGATTGCCGTTGTGCAGGGCTATCTGTTTTGGCTTATGGGGGAGCTGATTTTTTTGCCTCCCATAAAGGCACCCTCTTTCATGCTGACGCCAACATTGTTTTGGGAGGGTACACTCGCGGTGCCGTCCGTGCTCTCCGAGGAGGAGGGAAATTTGACGATGAGAGCACGGTATCAGAAGGGAAGTCTGAAACAGATTAAACGCAAGAGTGGCTATCTGGTTTGGCTCTTTCGTTGGCGTGAGACCGATCCAGATGGCAAGCGCCGTCCTAAGAAGGTCGTTGTCGGACCGGTTTGCGAATGGCGGACCGAGTCCGACGCGCGGCGTGCCCTGCAAGCCTTGCGGATTAATTTGAACCTGGACCTCTCCGAGCAGGCACGTCCGCCGCGCAAGTTTGCGGACTTAGTGGACCATTACCGCCTGAAGGAGTTGGGTCCGCAGAACAATGATCGGAAGTCATATTCGACCAAGATGGCCTACAAATCCTACCTGACGAATTGGATCGTTCCCCGCTGGGGCGGACACATGTTGGCCAGGATGGAAAGCGGCATTGCGGTTCATGTCGAGGAGTGGCTCGGCACGATTTCGAGGAGCCGCGGAACCAAGGCAAAAATCCGCAACATCATGAGCGCCGTTTGCAGTCACGCTGTTCGCTATGGCTGGATGATGACCAATCCGATCCGTGCGGTTCGGCAAAGTGCGAAGCGAGAGCGCGTGGTGGTGCCACTGACGGCAGAAGAGCTGCAAAGACTCTTTGCCCAGTTAGGCTCACGGGAACGCACTCTTGTTCTTCTTGATGTCCCAACTGGTATGCGAAGAGGAGCAGTCCTAGCTACCCAGTGGTGCGACGTTGACTTCGGTAAGCGGACGTTGAACATCCGAAAGTCGATATGGCAGCAGCATCTGGGGCCAGTGAAGACGGAAGAGAGTGAGAAGGTCATGCCGCTGGATGACGAGATGATCGCCGATCTTTTGCGATGGCGCGGCGAAACGCCCTACGCCAAGGACGGAGATTGGATCTTCGCCAGCAACCGCATGAAAGGCCGACAACCGCTTTGGCCAGAGGCAATTATGCGGAACTACATTCGTCCGGCAGCACAACGGGCGGAAATTGCGAAACCTATCACCTGGCACGTATTTCGTCACACGTTTTCGACATTGCTCGCAGAAAACGATGAAGACGTAAAGACGGTGCAATCGCTTATGCGTCACGCCAACAGCAACATCACCATGAATATCTACACGCACGCCGTCAGTTGCAAGAAACGGCGGGCACAAACGAAAGTCGTGGAAATGATTCTTCGAGAAGGGAACAAGGCTGTGGCCACAAAAGGCGTCGCTTAATGTGCACCTTTTTGTGTACCACGCCATTCTTTCAAAAGTGGAGCTAAGTCTTTTAGAAGGAATGGCGGGGACGACGAGACTCGAACTCGCGACCTCTGCCGTGACAGGGCAGCGTTCTAACCAGCTGAACTACGTCCCCGCGGTGGGTTTGCAACTCACGGATGGTGGGCAGTGGAGCTAAGTCTTTTAGAAGGAATGGCGGGGACGACGAGACTCGAACTCGCGACCTCTGCCGTGACAGTTCCACAAGCGACTTGAAGAGCGATGAGGAGGAGTGAGCGCAGGTTGCAAGGACTCAGAGGTTTCCGCGAATAAGTGAGGCTCTGACTTGCATCCAGTAATGTGCGTTGGCAGGCAGTTGCAGTGGCAAGCATCGGAGGGTTACGTCACAAACTACGTCACAAAATTTTTCCCCCAGGAGATAAGGCTTCAGCCAGGGGGGTGGCCTTCTACCAGATGGGTCCCCTTTGCCCGCCCACAGAAATTGAAAATTGGAATTGGTCACCAGATGTGCTGACTGAAGGGCGTATTTCTTGTTCTTGAACTGACGAATCGGTCTCTCGTTGCCTATCCTGAATAGACGTTAACCGAAAGAGCGCATATACCTTCTCATGCACTTGAAAACCTTGACCAGTGGGAAGAGACTGATTTTGGAGGCAGGTATCCATGTTTCCGCCAAAACGTCTCTTGGTGAGTTCACTTTCTCTTGCGCTAGTCCTTTTCGCGTGCATTTTTCTTAACGGTCAAACGCCAGATTCACCGAAAAAGGCTCTGAGCAATCACGATGTTATTGAATTGTCGAAAGCAGGTCTTCCGTCAGAAGTCATCACGGCAAAGATAAAATCCTCATCCTGCAACTTCGATACCTCTCCATCAGCTTTGAAAGACCTAAAAAGTGCAGGTGTATCTGATGGCGTAATTCTTGCGATGGTGCAGACTGTTCCTGCCCAACCTACCATAGACCAGATTCTAGACAACTATGTGCGTGCAATCGGCGGTGAACAAAACATTAAGAGATTTGATTCTTTATCAGTCAAAGGAACTCTTGTCATCAAGGGCAAGAATGGAACATTTGAGGTGTATTCCAAAGCACCAAACAAGGCTGTGAGCAGTATGCAGGTAATCGAGAACGCTTCGTGGAAGATGAGCGAAGGGTTCGACGGCTCTGTAGGCTGGTTCAGTACGCCCCAAACTGGTGTCCGTCTAAAGAGTGGCCAAGAACTGAGCATCGCGGCACGATCGGCTGATTACTATGGCGTACTGAAACTTAAAGAATTTTATCCGAAGATGACGCTGAGAGGCGAACAGTTAATCGGTAACCGTCAATCCTATGTTGTTGAAGCCGACCCCGGCGACGGCAGTTTGAAGCGCATGTACTTCGACTTGGAAACTGGCTTGCTCCTCAGGAGCGACCTAGAGGCTGATTCGACACAGGGGCGTCGGATTTCCGCTTGGTATTACGAAGACTATCGAGACGTTGATGGAATAAAATATGCGTTCACGAGAAGGCAACCGGACCCGACATCAGGGGATACTGTCTATAGAGCAACGGAGGTCCGTTTTGGCGTGCCTATTGAGGACAGCAGATTCACGAGACCCGAAGGGACTGCGCAATCGAATTCTGCTCAGACCAGTCCCGCGCAAACGAGTTCGTCGGTTTCTCCCAATATGGTCAAGGCTCTGGCCTATCGTGTAATTCCACAGCAACAAACCACGTACTTTCAAAGCGGAAATAATTCGAGTTTCACTTCGTGCTTTGGTCAGGGAGAGTTTTCTAGCTTTGGAAACTACGGCAACCTAAGCATGAATACAAACTGCAACACGACCTATACGACCCCGACTCAAATCCCGATTACGTGGAAATATGCTGATGTTTACGTCATGGTGGAAGGCCCGAATCAACTGTATCTCATCGGTTGCAGGGCAAACTGGCGTTGGAGTAATTGCAAACCTCTAATCGTTGGACAGGTCTTCCCTGCGGAGATTTCTGGGGGAAGCATTACGCTCACGGCAACGAAGGATGGTAAGAAGGAGATACACGCCAAGTACAACATTTTGCAAGTCAGCCCTAAATAGTGATGTTCGCCCGGAAAAAGTCCCAGAGTTTGACGAACAAGAAAAGATACAGAACCTCAGGACGCTGGGCTTCCGAACCGCCTCAAGCAGGCATGGAGAGAGCGTTGTCAACACTGAAGCTGCGTCCGGTGTCCCCGTTTGAAAGCATGCCAGAAGTTCGGCTCTCGCTGTTCGTCGCGGCAGTCCTGGGTGTTGGGGCGTTTGTCCTTGGTGGCATTCTCCGGTGGGTGGTGGCTCTTGTTCTCGTGCTCGCATTGCTCTTCATCGGGGTTCGCCTGAGGTTCCGACTGTTTCCGAAATACGCGCGACTGAGTTATCCTCTGGGGGTCCGCTACGCCGCCTTGCTCGGCCTGCACGTCGGGAGAGCGGAAAGGGCCGGGAAACCGCCGGTCGCGGACGAAGAGTTCGTGTGTCGTTTCCTCACGGACGCCGTGTACCAGAACATTGATCTGACCACGGCCTCCGAGCTATTCCACGAGGCCCAGAGGAAGGCTGTAAACTTCGTCGACCGCGACGAACTGATGCGGGAATTCGTGCGACGATACCCTGGCTTGGATGCCGTCAGGCTTTGTCTTGAACTTGAGCAGCAGGTTCGATCCGGCACAGAAACGTCGGTGATACGAGGCTTCATCGCTGAATGGCTGATGGCGGATGTAATTGAGCGTCGTTACGGCAAAGCAGAAAGAGTGCGATATTTGGCCGACGTTGTCACGGGGAGGGTTCGCATCTGAACAGATTCTCAGCCTAGCCGCCAGCGTTTACTTCCCAGTCTGAGCCAAGATTCTGTGCGATCTGGTCAACCAGTTTCCAACCGGACATATAGCATCCTCTCCTGTCCTACTCTGTGAAGTCTCGAACCAGATTTAGCAATTCCTCGGCTCTAAAGAGAAGGGAAAAATAATCGAACTCAGTTCCATCTCGCTCCATTCCTCCGAGGGTATGTTGTAGGTCTACTTGAACAAACTTGCATCCAGGGATTAACTCGCCAATGCACTGTGGGAAGCGGCTACTGTGGCGTTCGGGCTGGACAATCCCGATCAATGCGAGACTGAAATCGAAATAGTCCAAGTTTTCCAGAGCCTCCCTGAGAGAGTAAACCGGAAGCGCGTGGAACCCAAACAAATGAAGCAGCCCTGCAACGTAGTTTGCAGTCGGTGGGTTGTCATCCACAATGAGTACGCGAAAGATCGGCCGCCCGGACATAATTTCTTCCACCCTCATGGGTCCTTCCGGGTTGCCAGTATTGAGGGTCCTGAGAGGTTAGGGTCCAGTTCCTGCTCGATAATCCAACTTTTACCCCTCCGAGACCAAAACCAGAGCACCGGGAATTTCCGGCTAGTGTTCATCTCGGTCAGGACGAAAGGCGCCTGGACCTTCCGGTGGGCGCGTAGTGTGGCATCTCCCGGAGCATTCCAGGGCGGTACGAGCGTGGTTGTAGGCGATGGTTTCTGTGCGGCGGCCATGACAATCCTCCGCCACTTGAAAAATTCGCAGGAGCTGGAATAACGGAGAGATTGGGCTTCCGACGCTCAAATCGCCTGATTTGTCGCGGGTTTTTGGTCGTAGCCTGAGCAAAAAAGAACAATACTCTGTCCAACCGATGCAGGGAAATGTCGAGTTTCTTCATAAGTCGCTAATTATCAAGAACTTATGGGGGCTTCTCAGATTTTCGCCGTATTGATAATAAAGGATTTAGGTGGGCACGGTCTAACGTGCCCTGTCGAGTAAGCACTTTACATTCAATGAGTTACTTGTATTAGTACACTTTATTGATGATAGTCAATTTGTAGAATTTCGCCTCTTGGCCGTTGATTGTTTGGTCCGGCTTAGGAAAAATCCATGCAGTCTTTGGCTCACAGATGCTCGCACACTAACCCTGGCCGGGGCTGTAGCTATCGTTGAAGTGCGAAGGGCGCTTCGGCATCCGGCATGTTTAACGACCTGTACTGTTAAAAGTCGGTACCGACGTACTATTTTCAAAAAACTCTTTCCGTCTTAATCTATGCTAGGTTCGGAGGGTCCCCCGCATTTTGGACAGTAGGCAGCGGGAGCAATAAGACCTCAAAGCTCTGGACCATGCGCGAAGCCCACTCTCTGCTACACAGAGAGTCCTACCTAGTCTTCGCTTAAACCAAAACATTGAGGTATTGATATGAAGCTCCTTTCTGTTCAGGATGCAGCTCGCATCCTCTCACTCAGTCCCTGGACCGTGCGCGCCTACGTCCGTGTGGGGAAACTCCGCCCCATTAGGATAGGCAGACTAGTCCGTCTAGAAGAGCAAGAGCTGGAGAGGTTCGTCTCGAAAGCCAAAGTATTCGGATGCGCAGAAAACTCAGGCGAAGAGGTGAACCGATGAGCAACGAGAGAATGAGTAGCGCAGAAGTCATCGGCGAGCAGGTAGAACCAAATCCTTTGACATCAGAAGCGAAACCTAATTCGACTCTTGTCGAAGACATCGCAACGTTCATCCAACACTTCATTTTTCTTCGTGAAGATGTCCTGTATGATTTGGCCGCCGTGTGGGTGATCGGGACATATCTCACGGACCTCTTCGATTACGTTGGATACCTCTTTGCATATTCCCCTGAAAAAGGTAGTGGCAAATCACGTTTGCTAGAGGTCTTGGGCTGCTTGGTCAAAAACTCAAGCGGTTTATTGGTGTCTCCCACGGAGGCTGTGCTTTTTCGACTGGCCTCTAAAACAACGCTGCTACTTGACGAGGTGGATTCGTGGGCCTACAGCGATAACTTGAGAAGTGTTCTCAACGCAGGATTTCAGCGAAACACTGCCGTTGGGCGAGTCCAAGAAGTGGATAACAGGCGAGAAGTGGAAAAACTCTCTGTCTTCGGTCCCAAAGCATTTGCAGGTATTGGGACGAACATCCTGAGCGAGCCAACCCGCGATCGCACGTTCATGTTTGAAATGGTGCGCCAGAGAAAAAGTGAGAAACGGGACCGATTCAGTACCAGAAGAATCGAGCCGGTTGCGAAGTCTCTTGTTGAGCGAATAACCCGGTGGACAGAAACTAACAAGAGTCGCGTGCAGGAAGTGTACGACCAAGCCGAGTCTGCAGTACCTTATCTCAGCGAATTCGGGGACCGTACTGTTGACATATCACTGCCGCTGGCGGCAATCCTGGAAGTCGCGTATACAAACAACCCAAAACTTGAAACTGCCCGGGCGAGGTTCAAGGCAGCTATTTCACTAACTCGGAATGAGCAACAATTATGTGGCCAGGAGCATAAGTTGATAAGTCAACTTGTACAAATTTGCACAATCCAAAACAAAGACGTGCTCATCTACAATCCAACCGAGATCAGTCAACTGTTCATGCAATTATTCAATGACCAGCCCTCACCCGAAACCATCTCGGTTGTCCTGCGGAAATATGGTTTCAAACCAAAGAGTTTCCGCACCAACGGTGGAAACCCGAAGAAGCGGTATGAACTAAGACAGGACCAATTGCTGGAGATTCTGGAGCGGTACGCTCCCGAACTCGTGCCATACGCTGAAACCCTACCGGAAGCCGTAGCTGCCGTAGGTGAATCAGTAGTCCCCAAATAGGAACAAGGGGATGTAGTAGGTGTAGTAGGTAATCGAGAGGGGGAGAGGGGTATCTAGCATTCGGGGTTGAGCCTTGCCGTCAACGACAAACAGATTGCACGGCTCTTCCCCGAACTCCTACTACGGTTACTACATCAATAAAGAGTCGTGACTCATACGGTCATCAATCTTCTCCATTGTTAGGGGACCCATTTGGTGGGTGATGGCGATTAAACACTACACCTTGCGGGCACAATCCCTGCGAATCTTTCAAGTAACGACTCTTTGTAGATACCGGCCCCAGCACTGCGTCAGCAAGAAAGGATGGTGAGAACGGAATGTCGCTCTACAAACGCAAAAACACTTGGTGGACGGACTTCTCCGTCAACGGCCAACGATTTCGGCAATCGCTCGACACAACAGATTGGCGCGAGGCACAGTCCAATGAGAAGGAATTGATAGCCCAGGCTCAGGCAGGAAAACTGTCGGGGGCGGGGCGGTCATTTGCGCGGCTGGCTTTTACCGAGGGTCTGGAGCGATACCTCGCTGACCGCTGCGCTCATGTGGCTCCTTGCAGCCATCGCTCAGAATCAGACCATGCCAAACCGCTGCGGGAGTATTTCTCCGCAACGCCGGTTGCACGCATCTCGGTCGAGGCGATCCTCGCTTACATCCGGTATCGCAAAGGGAAGGGAATTTCCAATGTAACGATCAACATGGAGGTCGGCATCGTGCGGCGCATCCTGAAACGGGCGAAGCGTTGGAGCATGGTGGCGGATGACGTTCCACGTCTGCCCGAACGCCGAGACATCGGACGCGCTCTCAGTTTCGAGGAAAAGACGCGGCTGTTGCGGGTTGCAGGGGCAAAGCCTGAGTGGGAGACCGCGAGGCTTGCCGCAATTTTGGCCCTAAACACAACGATGCGCGGGTGCGAACTAAAAGGGCTGTGCTGGCGTGACATTGATTTCATGGAACGAACGATCACGATTCGCCAGAGCAAGACAGCGGCAGGGGAGCGAGCGATTCCCCTTAATGCCGATGCGTGGAGGACGGTGCTCCATCTCAGAGAGAAGGCGCGGAAGCTGTTTGGTGACAACCTCGAAGGCGATTGGCACGTCTTCCCGCACGCAGAGGGTTATAGCAAGCCCGACCCCTCAAAGCCCATGAGTGGCTGGCGCTCCGCATGGCGCAGTCTGACACGAGCGGTCCAGTGTCCAGCATGCGGACTACTCCAACAGCCTGGTGAGGTATGTGCGAACGATGAATGTAATGCCGACATTCACAGTCTCAAAAGTCCGCTGCATGGCCTCAGATTCCATGATCTGCGCCACCACGCGATCACTGAGTTGGCCGAGAGTCAGGCCAGTGAGAGGACGATCATGGCCATCTCGGGACACATTTCAGCAAAGATGCTGGACCATTACAGCCATGTGCGAATGCAAGCCAAACGAACGGCGCTCGATTCGCTTTCTGCGAAGGTGTCCTCAACGGTCAAGGGAGGGGGATTGAAGGGGGGTTATGACACAAAAGACGACACAAATTCTCAGCCAGATGAGGTGCCATTCTCGCAAGTTACGGAAAAGAATGGCGGGGACGACGAGACTCGAACTCGCGACCTCTGCCGTGACAGGGCAGCGTTCTAACCAGCTGAACTACGTCCCCGCGGTGGGTTTGCAACTCACGGAT
>Ga0208687_1001474_pt1 | contig 10512 bp, 10 predicted proteins | sample June2015DPH_6_10_FD_184695 | JGI IMG/M metagenome (GOLD analysis project Ga0208687, IMG submission 184695) | Peatland microbial communities from SPRUCE experiment site at the Marcell Experimental Forest, Minnesota, USA - June2015DPH_6_100... | ecosystem: Environmental > Terrestrial > Soil >...
ATCAAGGCCATCTTCCCGGAGTTGACCGTCAACCCCGAGTTGCGCGGGCGCTTCGTCAACGAAGCCAAAATCCAGCGCCGCCTTCAGCATCCCAACATCGTTCAAATCCGCGAGTTCCTGATCGAGCAGGGCAAATTCTACATCGTGATGGAATATGTTGAAGGGGAGACTTTAGCGGAGCGGCTGAAGCGGTTGCAAGCGCCGATGCCGATTAACGAGGCAATGGAGATTTTTCGACAGGCGCTCGCCGGGTTAGGGCACGCGCATTCGCAGGGCGTGATTCATCGCGACATCAAGCCCTCGAACTTCATGCTCACGCGCCAGGGCGTCGCCAAGCTTACCGATTTCGGCATTGCCCGCGCCGTAGGCGTCGGGCAGCTCACGCGTACCGGGATCGTCCTCGGCACGCCTGCCTACATGTCGCCGGAACAGATTCAGGGCCTCAAGGTGGACGCGCGCGCCGACATCTATTCGATGGGGATTACGTTGTACGAAATGCTCGCCGGCCGCGTCCCCTTCGAGCGGCCCAAAGATTCGGAGAACGATTTCGCCGTCCTTTCCGCGCACATCGACGCGCAGCCTCCGCCACCCGGCCGCTTCGCCCCTTCGATCGCCCCGTTCGTCGAGTCGGCCATCCTGAAGGCGCTTGCCAAGCAGCGCGAGGAGCGCTTCAGTTCGTGCGAAGAATTCCAGGCCGCGCTCAGCCCTCCGGTGTTGGCCAGGACCAGAGTCGCGGTTGCCGCATCGCCCCCGGCGGCACCCCAATATAAAGCCATTCAACCCGCCGCAAAGGCTCCGACCGAGGAACCTTCGCCGCCCAAACCCCGTGAATTCCAAAAGAATGCCCGCGCTGGACTCTGGCGGGTGGCGGGACCCTTGGCAGTTCTTCTAGTAGCGGGAAGTCTCTGGTTCTATCGGACGCAAAGAGAAAAGGCCCCAGCGAACATTTCCGCTCCCGCGCAACAGGCGCCGGCAAGCGCGCCATCCACCGAGGTGGGCTCCGCTCAAAAAAGCGCACCCCCGGTCGAGCGTGAGGGCAAGCCAACACCCCCAAGCTCAGGGCCACCGGGTAAAGAGGCGAATATTCGTCAAGAGGAGAAGGGGAAGGCCGGGAGTCCGGCAGTGGGCGAGCGCCCCGGCGCCCAGGAAGCACAGCCGCGCAAACCCTCTCCGGAAGAACTGGCCGCACAAGTCCGCGAATTGCTGGGCCAAGCCAAGACGGCCATGGATGGCGGGAAATACGAGGATGCCATTGCGGGCTATGGCAAGGCCTTGCAACTCGACCCGAATAACAGCACGGCGCGCGAAGGTCTCGCCCGCGCGCAAAAAGCCAAAGCCGCCGAGGACGCATTGAAGTAGCGCCGCCCAAAGGCCGTCATTCCCGCGAAAGCGCAAACGCCGTCATTCCCGCGAAGGCGGGAATCCACCTCCGCCATCGAAAGGCAGCGGGCCCGTTTAACTTCTCTGCAGCACTGGTTCCCGGGACCTTGTTGTGCCGCGAAGATTTCTTCTCGAACCAGTAATGCCTCCGTGTCCTCCGTGGCCAGAAAAAACTTAACACAGAGGTCACTGAGACCCTCTGTGCTCTCTGTGTTGAGTCTTTGGAGGCTCGGAGAACACGGAGAATCCCGTTTTGATTGCGGCCATCGGGCCGCGCTGTATTACAAACGCCGAAAGTTTTTGCAGCGTGCGATGATTTTTTCCAGTTTTTCAATCGTCAATCGGCAATCGCCAATCGGCAATCAGCAATCGGCAATTCCCCTCATTTGCGGTAGAATCACCGCATAGATTCTTCTCCGTCCGCGACAGGCTTGGGAGGTCGCAATGAGATTCCGGAAAACGCTGACTCTTCTTATGCTGGCGATGGGGCTGGTCTTTGCCCTGTCTGCCTGGGCGCAGCAGAAGCCTTTCACGCGGGACCAAGTGCAAGGCCTGGTGCGGGACGGACTCGGAGACGAGTCGGGCGCGAAGCTGATCGAGCAGCGTGGCATCGATTTCGCGCTGGCGGAGGATTTTCTCCAAACCCTCAAGGCCGCAGGCGCGAGCGAGGCATTTCTTAAGGCACTGCGTGCGGCCAAGCCGCCCGAGCCAGCGAGCGCCAAGAAGCCGCTGAACCAGGTGCAGGTTTTCGCCCTGCTCGCCGGGCAGGTAACGAGCCCCCGCGTGGCAATGCTGGTGAAAGAGCGTGGCATCGACTTCGAGCCGCAGCAAGACTATCTGGACGAAGTGCGTCTGGGCGGCGGTGACGATGATCTGATCACGGCGCTCAAGAGCGCCAAGGTGACAAAGCCCGTGACCGTTGATCCGGCGTCGCAGGCTCAGCAACCGGAGGTGCAGCAACACGTGGCGCGCGGGGCAGAACACATAAAGAAAAGTCAATATGCGGAGGCCGAGCAGGAGTACCGCGCCGCCCTGCTGCTTGACCCTCATAATGACGACGTCTACATGAGCTTGGCGCAGGCCCTGGGTTACCAGGAGAAGTGGGAAGATGCGGCGACGGCAGCGCGCGAGGCGGTGCGCTTGAACCCCAATGATGAGGTATCACACTGGACCCTCGCAATGATGCTCGATTGCAAGGGCGACTCGGACGGTGCAATCGCCGAGTATCGCGTGGCACTGCGCTTGGACCCGAATCAGGAAGCATTGCACATCGGACTCGGCGACGCGCTCGAAGGCAAGGGCAACTGGAACGACGCCATCGCGGAGTATCGCGAGGCGGTGCGCCTGAACCTGAACAACGACGATGCGCACGCCGCCCTCGGCATCGCGCTCGGCAACAAGGGCGACTGGGATGGAGAAATCACTGAAGAACGCGAAGCGCTGCATTTGAACCCCAATAATGGCTTGGCGCACAACGGCCTGGGCTTCGCACTGGAGAAGAGAGGCGACCAGCGGGGAGCTCTGGAGGAATACCGCGCGGCCTACATGCTTGACCCCCAGAATGCGACCTATAAGCAGAATTACGAGCGCCTGTTGCAGTAGGTGAATCAATGACGAACAGCGCGTGGCAAGGACCGGCGTCTCCACTTTTCGCACAGCGCCCATTGCCAAACGATGTAAGCGCCACACGCGAAACCGGGCTGGAGCATTGCACGCTCAGGCCGTCAGGTATGCCATGATCAGTTGGCCGGGACATCAAGACCCAAAGTCCGGCAAGGAGAACCCTCTTGGGTTTGTTTCTTATCGGAGCAGGCTTCAACGTCGACGCGGCACGCGAATCGTGTCCCGTGTACGGCAATTCCATGTATGTGGGGCGTTACCAAATGGACTGCGGCTATCCCTTGGTGTCTGATGTAGCTCGCCTCTGTTTCGGACTCGCGCAGGTTCCGACCGGCAAGTCCATCGAAGGGCTCTTCTCGGAATATTTAGACCGTGAGGATTACGCGCCGCTGGAAAAACTCGTGGAACGGCTCATGGAGGCAGATTTTCGGCTGGCAACAAAACTCGCTTCTTCCGACACATCGAACTGCTATCGTAAGTTTTTCGACAGGTTCAAGGGGGCAAACTTCCTCACATTCAACTACGATTCCCTGCCGGAAGTTTTCTTGTTTCGGCTGAGGCGATGGTATCCGCATGACGGATATGGTTTACCGGTGGAGGTCGAACTATCGCCCCTCCAAGCGAATCAATTCGGCAACCTGAAGTCCGCGTGCCTGGTGCTGCACCTTCACGGGAGCTTTTGCGTCTACACATCCGAGTTCGAGATAAGAGGCAACCCCAGCGACTCAACCGCGTGGCTCGAGCGGCTCGAAGGGCCACGCTACGCTTTCGACCCCGACTCGATCTCCCTGTGCTTCGCCGGATATCGGCGCGGAATGTCCGCCACCGGCCGCGTCCCCATCGAGGAGCGTGTCATTGCTCCTATCCCGGACAAGGCCCAAGAACTGAAGCAGCCCTTTATCAACGCGACCTATGCCAAAGCATGTTCGCTTGTGCGCGAGTCAGGAACCCTAGTGGCAATCGGATACAGCTTCAACCCCTACGATCGCGCATCTTACGGCCCGATCCTTAAGGCGTTGTGCGAGTCAGGCGACCGGAAACTCCTCGTGGTTTCACCGCAGGCTTGCTATCTGGCCGAAACAATCAGGGCGGAGTACCCTAGCCTTCAAGTCACGCCCATCGATAAGACGTTCAAGGCTTGGGCGGAAGATTCATTCGGTTACTAGCGTGTAGCCATAGTCAGCGCCCTCGTGAGCGTGGCTTTTCCTTCGATGACGAACCCACGGTCAATTCCAAAAACGAATTGACCGTGGCTACCTCCGGGTCACACAACCTCAGGCGCGGTTCAGCTGCCGACCTAAAGGTCGGCGCTACGCCGGGTTGCAGTTTCCCACCTTGCGCAACTCGCGGGTGGCGCAGACATTGACGTTTATGTCTGCGGCCTCATGAGGGGCGGCAAGTAACAGGTTGCACGGTTTAGGCGAGATCGGACGCCTTAATCTTTGGTCTTGCGCCGTGGCGAATGGTGAGCACCAGCACCGCTTGGCGGCCTTCATCGACTTCATAAATGACCCGATAGACGTGAGGCTTCTTGCCATAAAGCAGGTGCCGTAACTCTCGGTTCATCCTCCGAGCCTCCGGGGCAACTGGGCAGCGATGGGGGTGCGATGCGAGGGTATAGACCGCCAACTCCAGATTGTTATACCAGCGCGCCGCAGCGTGTGACTCCGCCGCGTTCTTCTCCACATAAAGGATTTCAAGATCGCGGGCTGCGCGAGCGGCAAACTCAACGAGGTATGGCATGTTTCCGTCGAATCTGGTCAAATACCTCTCGCGCCGGGCGGGTGCGTCCATGGGCTGCATCATCCAGCCCCTGACGGATGCCTTCCTCGGCGTCGGCCTGGGCAGCAATATCGAGTAATCGCTGATAGGCTTCGGCGTCCTGGACGATGGCCGCTGCCTTGCCCTTCACGGTGAGCACCACGGGGCGCTTGTTTTTTCTTAGCTGCTTCATGAAATCGCCGGACCGGCGGCGGAAGGTCGTCAGCGACTGGATGTCCCTGGTAATGTCAAGCATGGGCCTGCTCCTATAACAGCACCTTTTTAGGTGCTACAAGAATACTCTATGACGAACCCACGGTCAAGCCTGCCTCGCGGGACGAATTGACCGCGGGTGGCGCATACATCGTTTTGTGATGTATGCGATCTCTTGGCAATCGGTCTAGAATGCACTGGCAGGGGGGCGGATACATCGGTGTTGATGTATGCTATATACCAGATTAGGACCAAGCGCCGGCCGTCGTGGTTGAGGACGCATGGACTTTGAGATTATCGGCGAAATCACCGCGATCGAGCCCATCGCCGTGGAAGGTGTGAAAGAATCAGGAAATCGTGTCATTCCGAGCGGAGCGAGGAATCTCGCCCTGGTTCGCAACCTGTTCCAATGGTAAGGGCAGAGCGAGATTCCTCGCTCCGCTCGGAATGACACGGAGGGGGGCTTATCCCAGTTTTTTCACACCTTCGTGGGACGCGGGATTCGCGATCGCAGGCGATTGCAAAGGATATATGGCAAGGGGCGGTGGAGGAAATTACGGGGCATTGCCAAAGTACGCCTCCGGCATGGTACGATTCACACAGCAGAGGTCCATTGGTACGAGGCGCACGGGTACGGAAGGAAGGAATTCAAACTGAAATTCCCTTTGCTGGGTTGAGGCATGAGAAGCAAACCAAGGCGACGAACAGAATTCGGAGTCTGCATTGACAACACCGGGTATCCGGCCTCGCTCGAGGCCGGGAAGTTGTATCCGGTGATAGCTGACGAGGAAGCCGCAAGACACGGGTACCTTCGTGTGATCGACGAGAGCGGCGAAGACTACGCGTATTCGGCAGAGCGTTTCTTCATGTTGGACGTACCCGAGGCTCTGGCGAAGGCTTTGCGGCCCCCCTCGGACACGAGAGTGCCTCGTGCTCACAACGGGTTGCAGCCGACCGCCGACCGCGCATGAATGGGCGGCCGTAGCTGAAAATCCGTCAGCCAAACCCGCCCTGGTCAGGAAGCGTGTAGCCGTGCCCACCGCCCTCGCGACTACGGGCTTTTCCTTCAATGACGAACCCACGGTCAATTCCAAAGACGAATTGACCGCAGCTACCTCGGGGACATCGTACTCGTGGCACGGGCATCCTGCCCGTGCGCATGGGCAGGATGCCCATTCTACGGGCGCCGTTCGAACTGTAATCTCTGCGCTTGTAGCATCCCACCTTGCGGAACTCGATCACCAAGCCGCAAGTAGGGGTAGGGCTTGCCCTACCCTTCCTGGTTCGGCGGCAATGTACAAGGAGGGGACGGCAAGCCGTCCCCCTACTGCGAAAGGCCTTGCGGACACCCGCCGTTCTCTACACCAGCTCGATCGTCACCCGGCGCCCAACCATCGCCGCCGCCCGCTGAAGGGTTGAGAGCGTGATGTCATCTTTCGGATCAAGCAGACGGTCAACCTGTGTCCGGCTCGTCCTGAGCAGCGCCGCCATCCGCGACTTGGATATTTTCTTTTTCTTCATGGCCTGGGCGAGCTGCCACGCTACGACCTCCTTAATCGCCTGTGCTTGCGCCTCTTCAAAGATGCCTTCCTCCTTGAGGAAATCATCGACGCTCGAACCCATGTGTTTCCTGCTCATTGCTCCAACTCCTTCTGACGCCTACGTGCCAATGCCCAATCCTCATCAGGGGTTGCCCGCGTCTTCTTGATAAAACCGTGCAGTGCCACGAGGCGCCCGCGGTAGAAACAGAGCAGCACGCGCGCTGTGCGCTTGGTGGGTAAGTCCGTCCGCACCTCCCACAACCCGCTCCCCAGCGCGCGGCACAGCGGCATTCCCACCGGCCACCGCCATTGCGCCCGCAGAAGGTCTTTCCCGATGGCCTGACGCTCGGCTTCCGGCAATCCCTTCAGCCATTCCCGCACGGGCTCGCTTCCCGCCTCGGTGCGGTAAAAGATCAGCGGGATTTTTTGCGGCTCCGAGTCGTCTGGCATCATGCACCTTATATAGGACACTGTACCTTATAGTGTACAGATGAGCAAGCTTATTTATTGGACAGCGGCCACGGTCACCGCTCTCGTGACCGTGGGCCTTTCCTTCGATGACGAACCCACGGTCAATTGCAACGACGAATTGACCGTGGCTACCTCCGGGCCACAGAACCTCAGGCGCCGTTCGAACCGTAATCTCTGCGCTTGCAGTTTCCCACGTTGCGCAACTCGATCAGCAAGCCGCAAGTAGGGGTAGGGCTTGCCCTACCCTTCCCGGTTCGGCGGCAATGTACGCGGAGGGGACGGCAAGCCGTCCCCCTACTGCGAAAGGCCTTGCGGACATCGGGGTCCAGCCTGGTAGCGCAGGGCCCGCTCTCCGGCCCTGCGGCTCTTCCAGCGGTGCGGGTTCTTGCCGCGCCGCAAACAAGATAATCCGAATTCTTATGGGCTGCGCCGCGCCGCCCAACCCGCGTCGCGGTGGAAGAGCCGCAAGGCTGGAGAGCGAGCCTTGCGCTACATTATAAGCGCAGGTTCTCATGCTGGCGCGGTTGAAAGCGTGGCTTGGTCGACATGGTCGTGGGCGGTAGGGGGCTTTGCCACGTAGCGCTTAACCTTGATATTCGCCTCCCTCTCGCGAGCCTCGGCAATCTCGAAGGCGGTCTGCATCCGAAGCAGGGTGTCCATCCTGACGCCAAAAGCCTTCTCCACCCGCAGCGCCATGTTGGGCGACAGCGCGGCGCGGCCGTTGAGAAGGGCAGAGAGCGCGGGCCTTGTGACGCCAAGGACCTTGGCGGCTTTCGTAACCGAGAGACCGAGAGGCTCGATGACCTCCATCCTGATGAACTGTCCCGGATGGGCCGGGCGTGCCATACGCATCATGGTTTTCGTTTCCTTTCAATGGTAGTCCTCATAATCGAGGTCGAGAACCTCTCCTTCCGTCGGGTCGATTCTGAACGTGATCCGCCAGTTGCGGGTGATCGTAAGGCTCCAGGTCCCCTTTCGATCGCCCGTCAGTTGATGCGCTTTCCAGCTCGGCATGGCGCGGAGTTCCTGGGCGTCTTCCATCTCCTGCAAGAAGGTCAGAATATTACGGACCCTCTCCACGACGTCCGCAGCCAAGCCGGATGGATCATCGCGCTGAATGAAGCGCCGCAGTCCCCGATGAACCACGTTTCGGATCTTCATCAAGTAAGGCTACACTAGAATACGTAGTGTGTAAAGCGACGCTTTACAGCGGGTAGCCACGGTCAGCGCTCTCGGGACCGTGGGCTTTTCCTTCGGTGATGAACCCACGGTCAATTCCAAAGACGAATTGACCGTGGCTACCTCCGGGTCACACAACCTCAGGCGCCATTCAGGTGCCGACCTAAAGGTCGGCGCTACAAAGTGCGAAAGGCCTTTCGGACATCGGGGTCCAAGAGAACGAGATTTGCGCCCTCGTGGTAGCGCAGGGCCCGCTCTCCGGCCCTGCGGCTTTTCCAGCGGTGCGGGTTCTTGCCGCGCCGCGGTAGCGCTGACCCCGCAAGGCGGGGTCAGCACCGGATGAGATCGCACAAATGCCGACCCCGCAAGGCGGGGTCGGCGCTACGCTTGGTTGGCCGGGCCGCAAACAAGATAATCCGAATTCTCACGCGCCGCCAAAACCACGTCGCGGTGGAAGAGCCGCCCACCATTAAGATTGGCGGACTGGAGAGCGAGCCTTGCGCTACATCTTTTCTTGCGTGGCTACCCGCTCGTGCAACGGAGAATGCCATCGCTGCGCGGATTACCCGACAATCCTGTCGTACTCAGAAGGCCCCGCTCCCCTCTGCCCGCATTGATGCAAAGCGTGGAGCCCACCTTGATCGATTCCATTACACGCGAGACGATGACCGGGAAACGTGGGAATGTGGTCGCATGCCCAGCAGCGGCGGACCCAGAGTGAAAGGCTGGCTTGCGCAGATCTCTGATTTTTGCAGTCTGCGATTTCCTGGAGCTGTTGGCCACGCTGTCGCCGGGGCGACCTTTTCTGACCGTGAGCCATCCGGGATGCCTTATCCACGCGTCACCGACACGCGTTTCTGGCCATGCGCGCCAGAGAGGAAACGTAGTAGAATGAGCTGTGGTCGACTATGAATACCGCGAAGAAAACCACCTCATTGAGTCAGGAAGCCATTGATCGACTCGTGGTTTCGGAGTCGGAAGACGATTCAGCTTGGGAGGCGCCCGTCCGGGTTAAGCGGTCGAAGCCGGCCTCCCTATCGCTTCCCGGCGATCTGGCAGCACGGGCAGCTTTCCTGGCCAGGTTGCATCGCGAGACCGGTCTCGACAAGTGGGTCGAGCGCATTGTCCGCGAGAGGGTCGAGCTGGAGGAGTTCGCCTTCAGTGAGGCAAAGAAGAAGCTTGCTTCCTGAGCTGGTTCCGAGACCGCTCTTGGGGGCAGGCTCTTTGCTTTGTTGTTGAATGCCATGGCTTCTTTACAGGAATGGCGTCAACCGACTTCTGCTTCTATAGGCCCAGCCCGGCGCGGCGGTCGGCAAGCGCTGATCTCTCCGACGCCTTCAACCACTTCAACCTTAGTACTGCCAGCGCCACCATTGCGCACAGGCGCGATGGGGGCTCAGCCGTTCCTGCTGCCGAATTTTAGCCCTGCCGAATTTTAGCCCTTGACACGCGCCTGGAAGTATGGTAGCCTACCAAGGTTGACGTATGCTAGACGCGCCATCACGCCGCTTGCAAGGGGTTCTAAATCGGCCCGCCGGCTGCGCAAGATGGGCGCAAGAGGCAAGAAAGATACTCATCTGAATTGCGAATTATGAATACGGTAGGTGGTAGGTGGGGAAAGAACAGGATTCAGGAGTCAGGATTCGGGATTCAGGAAGTGAAAGGGCAGGTTACAGAGGGTAGGGGAGGGGGCAATTCTGAATTGCGAATTGCTCTGCTCCTTGTTGGGACCGCTTGGCGCCTGCTGCTTGCCCGCTGGTCCGTTTTAGAGTAGCCGGAGCTGGCAGGACTTATTACACACACGGCTGCAATAGACAACATGTCGTCCGCGTCAGTGAAAACGGGGGGCTGTAGTAGTTTCGAAAAAAGAATTCTTCAAAAGTGAATGATCGATGCGGGAATGTCTATGAAAACAAAGGGTTGACTTTCAATAGGCGGTTGCAAAGCGGGAATGTTACAGGAAACAAAGGTAGTTACGCCTTGAAAGCGGGAACGTTGTTGAAAAGACAGGTAGTTAGTCGGTAGATGGTAGGCCGTAGGTGGTAGGTGGGGAAGAGGAGGTTCCAGGTGGTAGATGGCAAATGGGGAAGGGGAGGTTCCAGGTGACAGGGGCTAAACCAGGATTCAGGATTCAGAAGTGAGAATGAAGAGCATCTGCTTCCCGCCTTCTGCCTTCTGCCTTCTGCTTACTGCCGACTGCCTACTGAATTTGAGGGGGAGTTCGAGTTGGCGGGACTCTTGGCCCGTACCGCAGTCTACGACAAGATGGGCACTGGTCTCATCTGCACCACATGGGCGCTCGAAGCCGCAGTCATTCCCGCGAAAGCGGGAATCCACTCGGCAAACC
>Ga0208687_1001478_pt1 | contig 10507 bp, 12 predicted proteins | sample June2015DPH_6_10_FD_184695 | JGI IMG/M metagenome (GOLD analysis project Ga0208687, IMG submission 184695) | Peatland microbial communities from SPRUCE experiment site at the Marcell Experimental Forest, Minnesota, USA - June2015DPH_6_100... | ecosystem: Environmental > Terrestrial > Soil >...
TGGTTAAGAACTGTGCCATTGGTTGAATCCAAATCTTCCAGCCACCATTGATTGTGATGGTAACTCAAGCGGGCATGCCTGGCGGAAACAGACTCGTCTTCCACCGGGCATTCACAGGCAGGATCACGACCGATGGTAACTTCGGCCTGGATGAAACGACGAATATGAGAAACCTGCCCAGCACGCGAGAGAGTGAGACTGATGGGTGGTATCTTACGTGCCGCCAGGAGGGCACTTTGCAGTTTGATGTCGCGCCAAAGATTCGTGAAAGCCCAAACTAAAAATGCGTAAAGGCTAACAGTCAGCAGCAAGCGCAGAAAGAGAACCACCGGCCCGCTCATTTGTCGTTATCTTTTTCTTTTTCGAGAAAGGTTGTGGTCCGGTTGCTCGAGATGGTTGAACCCGGCTCGGTCTGTCCTTCTTTGAGGATGTTCCCGGTTGGCAAATCCTGACCGAAAATAAGGGTAACGCCTGCCAAGCTGATGACATCTCCGGGATAGAGAACAGATTGTACAGCCCGTTCACCATTTACAAAGGTGCCTCCGCTGGAATTCAGATCGAAGAGAACGAAGCGATCCCTGACGATACGCAATTGGGCATGTGCGCGTGATACGCGCGGATCATCAATTACGATGTGATTGTCCATCCGGCGCCCAATGTTTATGACGGATCGATTAAGGGGGAAAATCCGGGTTCCGTCTATTATCAGGAAGGCATTACTGGGAATTTCCCCGGCACCCGTCTTAGATTTTGTTCCAGAAACCATCCCGATGGTCTCACCGACGCTTTCCAAACTGAATGAAGCAACGATGCGTAATTGCTCGGCGGGCAGAGCGGGATCTTCGGAGGTGGTAACCGCCGGTTTGGTGGAGAACTGGAATCCGGCTTCCTTCCCGGCTCTATAAAGAGCGTTTGCCAATTCTTTCAGCAAGCGCGGTTTGGTGTGCCAGCGAGCAAGAGTAGAAGGATTCCCAGCGATCACATAGATGTTGGGAGCCTGTGTTGTCCCGCTCTCTTCCTTCAAATGAGCGTGCATCGCGGCGGTCAGTTGCTGGGCAATTCCATCTTCCACCTTGTAACCGGGCAGGTGCTTTAGGAGATGGACTTCAAGCAATGATTGCAAGCGAGATTCGAATTCGTCAATCGATGCCATAATGGAATTATTATAGGAGCGAAAAATGAATCATGCAAGTTTGACGGATGAGGATAATGATATTCTAATACCCACCAATAATTATCTGCTGTCGCAAAGCCGCAAAAAACGCATATAAATTACTACTTGTTTTCATTTACGTTTTGCAACAGTCCATAGCCGGGTCTCGCCTCTCCCAGGGCTGAAAAGAGGAGGTGCACAGCGCATCTAAACGGGTTGCCCACAGTTTGGGCAGAATTTTTCGTCATGCGCCAGAACAAATCCACACTTGCTGCAGGTTTTCGGCTGCTCCTTGCCAAGCGGCGCGCCGCAGGCCAGGCAAGTGGGCTCCCCAACCGGGTTTGCCGCTCCGCAATAATCACAGGTTATGCGGGACAGCCGTTCGGACAACTGCTGGCTGGCACCAGCCTCTCCGGCAACCCTTGCGATTACCTGCAAGACTTTTTCATTTAATTGCAAGTTGGATACATCCTGGGCAATATCATCCAACCGGCCCAACAGATTCAACGGGTTGATCAGGGTAGCGATGGCCGTTTCCCCCAAACTGGCAGCCACGCCCAGCCATTGCTGCTGACCCAATTCCACCATGATCCCGTCTTCTACTTTCTGGATGTTCACAGTCAGGGCGGTCTTACCACCCGAATGGGACCATTGTGATGAGGCAATTTGAATGGTCAGGTTGTTGCTCTCGCCAAGCAAATGGGTCTGTGTGTTACCCTGGTTGAATTCTGCCTCCAGCGCCTGGGCGACGTCTGTGGGTGAAATATTTCCGTGAAATATGCGTTTGTCCATAATGTTTTAGATTATAATCGTTTTGCCCAAGATAGAATCTTATGGGTCATGGAATACAGGTGATGGAAGGAAAGGATGGTGGTGTTGGGCGGGCGAAACCTGGCCAACACCACCAATTTGCCTCCTCATTTCATCGATTGCCAAGAGCCAATCTTATACTATTTACGAAGGATACTCCTATCAAGTTGCGACCCTTGTGTCTGGTTAAAGTTGGAACCTGGATTTTCCTGATTTTCGGTTTTACATCTATCGTTTTCTTGGGATCATCCCGGAATCCGGTTGCGGCGCAACAGTTGGATACCGTCACTCCATCGCCGACGGTGACCGTGACTGTCGCGGCCGGGATGCCTTATATAACCGTCACATACATCGAACCGATCAATGTGCGAACCGGGCCGAGTTCTTTTGATTATCCCATTGTTGGAACTATTCCGGTCGGCGGGACGGCCGCGGCGGTTGGGCGTTCCCCGGCCGGAGAATGGATTGAGATCGAGTTTCCGCAGGCGCCACGAGGAACTGCCTGGGTATATGCAGCCAACGTAACGGTTGCTCCGGCCAATACCCTGCTCCCAGTTGTGGAACCACCACCCACTCCGGCTCCATTAGAGACCGATACCCTCAACCCGACCTTTGTGGCGGCATTCCCCATAATACCGACCTCCACACGTCTGCCGACCTTTACGCCTCCGCCGCCATTAGCAATCCCCACCTTTGAAAATGAAATTCCGGCTTCCTCCGGCAAACCCATAACCGCCTGGCTGATGGCCGGACTGGGCTTGATTGGTGTACTTGGAATAGCCTTTACCTCTTTCCGGCGTCGCTAAATCTGGAAAGCAATGCATTAGCAATCATGAAATCGCCGCATAAGTCTGGTAAAGGCTGGTTAAAACTACTGATCGCTGGAGGAATGGCCGGGTTGATGAGCATCCTGGTTCTTTCCAGCCTCCCGCCTGGAAATGTATACGCCCAGCAGCCAACCGGAAACGTTCCAACTGTCACTGGTACACCGACCGGTCCTCTGGTTACCGTCTATACCGACCAGACCTTTATTGATGTCTATGCCGGTCCAAGTTCTTATGATTATGAGGCGATTGGCGTCATGGCTGCCGGAACATCCGCACCTGCGCTTGGTTTTAGCCAGGATGGAAATTGGATAGAGATAGTTTATGTGGGCGTACAAGACGGCGTCGGATGGGTGTATGCACCCTTCGTCTCGATCACTCCGGGCAGCCTGCCTAAATTGAATGCTCCTCCTACTGCCGCCCCATTGACTACGGCGACCCTAAACCCCACCTTTGTGGCAGCCTATGGTTTGCAGGTAGTGCCCACCCGCCTGCCGACTTACACTCCGCCAGTCCCTTTGAAGCTTCCGACGTTCGCGCCGAATGCGGGCGGCACTTCCAAAATACCTTATGGCCTGGTCATCCTGTTCTTGGCATTGATCGGAATACTCGGGGCGGTAATCTCGTTCCTACAGGGGAACCGTTAGCGTAACCCTTGGGAAGAGTTCTGGAATTAATAAAACTGAGGTCAGTGGGAATAGACCGTTAGATTTACAAAGCCAAGGCCGGGGTTTTCCCGGCCTTGATCTGCTTTTCTTAGTTCTGGCTGCATCCACAACCGCCGCCGTCGCCACCGCACGAACAGGCGGGAGCGACATTGGGATTTTCCACCAGGAAACCTTGGCCACGTTCGTCGTCAATATATTGGACTGTGGCTCCGCTCATGGATTGCATGGATGCCTCGTCCACAATGACTTTTAGCCCTTCGCTCTCGAAGGTGGCGTCGGTTTCCACGGGATTGTTTTCCAGCCCCATGCCATATTGAAAGCCGGAGCAGCCCTGCCCGGAGATAAATATACGCAGACCATAGCTTTCGTCCAGGTTGCGCTGCTTGAGTAAACCACGCACCACCTCAGCGGCGGCGGGGGAAAGGGAAACAGAAGTCGTTTGGATTAGTGTTGTCATGGTTGCCTCGATATGTAAAGTTGACATATATTATCAGAATTAGATATTCCTGTCAACGGGAGAAACAAGGCGTTCACAAATTGGCGATTTGAGGATCAGCAACTCAAAACCTTCTTTTTCGCCGCCCTGAGGCAGGGTAGAGGGTAGCAGGGAAAGGGAATCGTGAATGAATACTTGAGGGATGGGTACTTTCGATGTATAGTTGATTTACAAACTGTCGCAAAACACCATTGAGAGGGAAGAGCATGAATGATTCGGCCAAACCCGTTTATAGAATCACCGATCTGGCTACTGAGGAGCGACCGCGTGAGCGGCTGTTGCATCTGGGTCCACAAGCGTTGGCAGCATCGGAACTGCTTGCCATATTGCTGCGCGTCGGCGTACCCGGCGAGAATGCGGTCCAGGTGGGTCAGCGTTTGCTGAAAGATTTTGGCGGAATATCGGGCTTGCAGCGCGCCCCCATGGAAGATTTATGCAACCAACGCGGGATTGGAGAAGCCAAGGCTGCCCAGATAAAAGCTGCCATCGAACTGGGAAGGCGTCTTACACTCGAATCACCCGAAGAGCGCCCAGCAATCAACAGTCCCGCAGACGCCGCCGCCCTGGTTCAGTATGAGATGGGCTTGCTGGAGCAAGAGTGCGACGATTAACGCAAAGGAGTATCGCTCATTCAATGAGCCAGAACTGGGATGAAAGTTCTGGGGACAACCAAATAACCTGGATGGGAAACCTGAAGGGGAAAATAGCATTTTGGTAAAGCGGAATGGTTCTGAAAGCGACAAAGAATTCAGTTCCGCAAGTCCCGTGCCGTATGGTTAAAGCTAAACTGCTTGAAGCCTAATCTACCCATGTGCATCCAGCCACGTACCGGAAATCGCGTGAAACCGGTATTCATTATCGTGCGCCAGCTTATTCTTGCGGCCGGAGCAACTCCCCGATGATGGTGGGGCCGCCAGTGAGGCGGTGAAGAGATGAGTGGGCAACCTAACCAGCACTAGAGCAAGTACTCATTTGACGGAAATCGTGATCGCCTACAGGCCGCGAGGCCCATGGTGACGGAGCCGCCATAGTAGTCAGAGAACGGGAAAGCCGTTTACAGGGCGAAGGGCGGCAGGTGATTTAAGACAGTCAATAGAAAGGAAGGTATGCGAAATGCAAAACGCCAATTCTCTCTTTGCTGTCATGCAGGAACGTGGAAGAAAAGGTCAACCAGTAGAACGACTATACAGGATGTTGTATAACCCAGAGCTCTATTTGAAGGCTTACGCAAAGTTGTACCCGAATAAAGGCGCAATGACACCCGGAGCCACACCGGAAACCGTCGATGGAATGTCTATGAAGAAAATTGATGACATCATCAAGGCTCTCCAGGGCGAAAAGTATCGATGGACCCCTGTGAGACGCGTCTCCATCAAAAAAGCCAACGGTAAACTCCGACCACTCGGATTGCCAACCTGGAGCGATAAGCTGCTACAAGAAGTGATCCGATCCATACTGGATGCATATTATGAACCCCAGTTCAGCAAGCATTCGCATGGTTTCAGGCCCGGTCTAGGATGTCACACTGCCCTAATCGAAGTACGGACATGGACAGGCACAAAATGGTTTATCGAAGGGGATATTTCCCAATACTTCGATGCGATTGACCACTCTACGCTAATTGACATATTAGCAGAGAAAATCAAGGATAACCGTTTTCTGAGACTGATCTATAACCTGTTAAGAGCCGGATATATGGAGCAATGGTCATACAACAAAACGTACAGTGGCACACCGCAAGGCAGCATTTTATCACCTCTACTGGCCAACATCTACCTGGACAAGCTCGACCATTACGCTGAAGAATGCATCAAAGCCCATAATAAAGGGAAAAGGAGAGCACTAAATCTGGAATACCAAAGGCTGAATAATCGAAGATACCGAGCCAAAGCCAAAGGTGACCGGGTCATAGCGAAAGCCCTCTTGAAAGAAATGAGAAGGCTCCCTTCAAATGACCCAGATGACCCTAACTTTAAACGAGCCCGGTATATCAGGTACGCCGATGATTGTGCGCCACGAAGGCTCATAGAGAAAGGAGGAGGCAGAGCCGTGCTGTACGAAAGATGAGGGAGGGCCCCTCGGAGCCGCCATACAGGTGGAGGCTTCAAACCACCGTAAGCGGCTGTGGTCAAAAGCCATGGTCGTGAGCGTTACGGAAAAGGCAGAGCAAAGACTTTGTCAGGTGAGTGTGATGGAGACGAACACAAGTGAATCGCTGATAAAGTGTCGAAAGCGTAGGGAAGCCATCAAAACCAGGTAGAGTCGTTGACCTGGGATAAGTCTGGAAGGAACCTGTCTACTGACGAGACGGTGACCGGCATGAAGGCGACGGTGTGCCACGAAAGCTCAGTCAATAAGGAAGCGACTGTGAACTGTGCTGTAACAGAGATGAGGGAGGGCCCCTCGGACCCGCCATGCAGGTGGAGGCTTCAAACCACCGTAAGCGGCTGTGGTCAAAAGCCATGGTCGTGAGCGTTACGGAAAAGGCAGAGCAAAGACTCTGTCAGGTAAGTGTGATGGAGACGAACACAAGTGAATCGCTGATAAAGTGTCGAAATCATATGGAAGCCATCAAAACCAGGTAGGCGTCACTGACCTGGGATAAGTCTGGAAGGAACCTGTTTACTGACCAGACGGTGACCGGCATAAAGGCGACGCGAACATCACACAGGCTTTGGTACGGAACGTGGGAACCTACGCCTCCGATGATAATGGAAAAATCCAAGCGGAAACCCCGCCAGGATGAAAGTACAAATGCGGAGGATAGGGACGGATCAACCTGTAGTAGCGAAGAACCCACTAAAAAGGTGGCGGAGCGAAGGGGTTGAGTTATCCAGTTTTGGACAATGGGTCAACTACTGGAAAGTAGAAGGAACCCTTGGACAAAACAAACCGCACAATGCGGCTGGATGATGGGAGCCGGATGAGCTGAGAGGTTCATGTCCGGTTCTGAGAGAGCCCGAGGGTGAAATTCCCTCGGGCCACTCACCTGAACATCACACAGGCTTTAGTACGGAACGTGGGAACCTACGCCTCCGATGCTAATGGAAAAATCCAAGCGGAAACCCCGCCAGGATGAAAGTACAAATGCGGAGTATAGGGGCGGATCAACCTGTAGTAGCGAAGAACCCACTAAAAAGGTGGCGGAGCGAAGAGGTTGGGTTATCCTGTTTTGGAGATGTGTCAACTACTGCGAAGTAGGAGGAGCCATGGACAAAACGAAGCCGTATGATATTCCCAAACAAACAGTCTGGGAAGCATACAAGCGAGTCAAAGCAAATAAAGGAGCAGCCGGGATTGATGACGAAACGATCGAAAAGTTTGAAGAAGATCTGAAAGGCAATCTATATAAGATCTGGAATCGGATGTCCTCAGGGAGCTATTTTCCCCCACCGGTCAAAGCGGTGGAGATGCCGAAGAAAAGTGGAGGTACAAGGATATTGGGGATACCGACCGTTTCAGACCGCATTGCGCAAATGACAGTCAAGATTCACTTTGAACCGAAGGTGGAGCCTTATTTTCAGGCAGACTCCTATGGGTACAGACCAGGGAAGTCAGCTATCGAAGCGGTAGGAATAACGCGGACGAGATGTTGGCGCTACAACTGGGTGCTGGTATTTGATATCAGGAAACTGTTTGACCGGATCGATCACGAACTGCTAATGAAAGCGGTAAGGAAACATACGGACAGTCCGTGGGAGATTCTCTATATTGAAAGGTGGCTAAAAGCGCCCTTCCAGAAGCAGGATGGAACCATTATCGAACGAACAGCAGGGACACCCCAAGGAGGGGTAGTTTCTCCGATATTGGCGAATCTATTCATGCATTATGCCTTTGACAAGTGGATAAGCAGGGAAAATATCCGAAATCCGTGGGCAAGGTACGCGGATGATGCAGTGATTCATTGTCGAACGAAAGAGGAAGCTGAAGCATTACTGAAGAAACTAGAGGAACGGTTGAAACAGTGTGGATTAGAAATGCACCCAGAGAAAACCCAGATCGTGTACTGTAAGGATGATGATCGAAAAGGGGACTATTCTGTAACAACATTTGATTTTCTTGGCTATACCTTTCGGCCAAGAAGATCAAAGAATCGCTGGGGGAAGTATTTCATCAATTTCACCCCTGCGGTGAGCAACCAAGCCTGCAAAGCGATGAGACAAACCATCCGAGGATGGCGCATGCAACTGAAATCGGACAAAGAGATCGACGAACTTTCGAGAATGTTTAACAAAGTCATCAGAGGGTAGGTCAATTACTACGGCCACTTTTACAAATCGCAACTCTATCCAGTGTTACGACATATAAACGATGCGCTGATACTATGGGCGCGGCGGAAATACAAGAAATTGGCGCAGCACAAAATTAGAGCAATCTATTGGATGGGGCGACTGGCAAGGAATCTACCTGAATTGTTTGTTCATTGGCAGATGGGAATTCTGCCTACGGCTGGATGATGGGAGCCGGATGAGCTGAGAGGTTCATGTCCGGTTCTGAGAGAGCCCGAGGGTGAAATTCCCTCGGGCCACTCACCTTCTTATTCTTTGCAACGGCACTAAAGAAAGCGCCGAGCAAATGAAACAGGAAGTGAAGGAATTTCTCTGGAATGAGCTTCATCTGGAACTCTCAGAAGAAAAGACGCACGTAACCCATGTGAATGAAGGTTTTGACTTCCTGGGGTTCCATATTCAAAGAGAAGAACCTAAGGATAACAGGCCCTGGTTACGAATAACACCCACTCAAAAGAGTGAACAACGCTTGAGAGATACTATCCGGAAAATGACAAGCCGTGCCTATGGTTGGGAATTGGTACCAGAGAAAATCAGTGCTATCAACAGGGTCTTACGAGGATGGGGCAACTACTATCGGCACGTCAGCTCAACAGTCGCTTGGAAAAAGATGGACTGGTGTATGAGCCAGCGAATGCTGATATGGTTGTGTGCTCGTCATAAAGGTTCAGGAAAAAGGGCAATCCTGCGTAAATATCTGATACATCAGGGAAGGCGGAAGAACTGGGGCGTCGAAGATGGACAAGGCAAAGTTTATTTGTTCATGCTCCGCGACATACACCTCAGCCAATACCGCCGGAAGACGCTCAATAACCCATACCTGGAAGACGAAGCAACCCCAATCCCGGCATACGAAATAGAAAGCCCGCACATAGAAACATGGGACGGAACACTCAGCCAAAGCAAAGCAGAATGGCTGGAACGCCGAACCCAGGCTCTTGTTAGGGATAACTATTGTTGTACTGTATGCGGAAGCACAGAAGAATTGGAAGTCCATCACGTGAAGCCGACAGGTGGAAACCGATTGGATAACCTGCAAACTCTGTGCCAGAAATGCCATGAAAAGACCCCAAGTTATGGCACGAATAGAAGCCTAAGCAGCACGGGAAGAAACTCACAATAGAAAGCCGGATGAGGCGAAAGTCTCATGTCCGGTTTGGGGAGAGGGATGGGGAAACACATCAACCGCAAGGTTGAAAGGTGCGCCTTGTCCCTACTCCACCCAGCGGGGACCCGACTCCCAGCCCGGATGATGCGGTTGTGACACGCGCAATCGTACAGGCTGGGAAACTGCTGGATGTGGATGTACTGGACCACATGGTGATCGGGCATGGCCGGTGGGTATCGTTGAAAGAGCGCGGGTTGGGATTTGCATAGAATGAAAATTGGATCCGGATTCCGCAGAAAAAGCAAATGAATGTGAATTACGACGAAACGCCTTTCTAACAACAAAATTGACCGGCACCTGCGAGGTGCCGGTCAATTATTAAGTAAACGAACGTGAAATCTTTATGGGTGGTAGGTCTGTGCCAGATAGTTAACCAGGGTCTGTTCTTCAGAGGGGGAAAGCTGGGCACCATTATTGATCATTTTATCAACGGTCTGCTTCCACTGGGCGGCAGTTTTTTGGGCGGATGTGACCCGGTCGGCTGAATGACAGACGGTACAGCGCTGCTCCATGAGGGTCTGCCCATCCGCCGATGAACCGCCGGAAGAGGCTGGAGCCGTGAAACTGGACCCGCAGGCAACCAGCAATATCCCTACCAAGATAATCAGCACCAGGATACTGATATAAGAAATAGTTCGTTTTTTCATTGCTTAGATCGTCCTCCAGAGTTGAATTAAGTGCCTATCCGAAAATTATAGAACTATCGCATTTTGAGAAAGTGCGGTCGCATGGAATACCCGAAAGATGCGTTGCTGAACACTATCAAAATGTGAACTCCTCCTGAATTTTCGTATAAGTTCGAGCATGATTTTACCGCAAATATTGGTTGGAAACTTTTCGGGCAGTCCTCGCATTGGAAAAATAAAGAAACCATGATATAATACTAATATGGTGAAATTAGTCATATAAATAAACTCGAGGTGAAATATGGCCACTAATACCCATCAAGACCTGGAACACGAAGAAATCCTTAAGGAAATGCTTCAACAATTTCAGCCCGTTTTTGAGAAAAGTCCGTTTGGTGTTTATTTATATCTCGATGATGTTCATAAAGTGTGCAATGAGAATATGGCGAAAATGTTTGGTTTCATGAAGAGCC